>Ga0194051_1001538_pt1 | contig 12055 bp, 12 predicted proteins | sample SepL2320m_MetaG_FD_161275 | JGI IMG/M metagenome (GOLD analysis project Ga0194051, IMG submission 161275) | Anoxic zone freshwater microbial communities from boreal shield lake in IISD Experimental Lakes Area, Ontario, Canada - Sep2016-L239-20m | ecosystem: Environmental > Aquatic > Freshwater >... | reverse complement strand
GCAAATTGTTACCAAAAACGCACAAAATCCGTGCGTAGTAGTCAAATCGCTCCGCAACAATAGAGCCATCGAACCGGTGGAGATCATGCTCCCCCTTGATCCTCACCGGTTCGGATCTCCCCTCCTTCCTGCCATGCTTAGAGCATGAAAGAGGCTCGACGCTTTCCAAATCTGTTTGGACTTCGCGGTCGAATGGTCTTGTTCTTCAGCCTCGGGGCATTCGCAGCAGCCCTTGCACTCAGCGTCGTGACATATGCAAGCACGCGCTCTTATCTTCTCAGTCAGCGAAGTGAAGTTGCCAAACGTCAAGCATTTAACAATGCGCAACTCGTGCGAACGCTCTACGCCGAAAACCCTACAGATGTAGACCAACTGATAGCAAACATTCGTAGCGAGCGCGGCGGTTATGCGGTTTTGCATCTCGATGCCAGCGACACGGAAAGCGAATATTTTTATGCACAAGAGCCGTTGCGTTTCACACAATCAAATCTGCCCCAAGATCTTGTCGGCAAAACGCTGCAGGGCGGCACTGGTCGACAGCGATTCACGTTTAACTCAAGTCCTTACGAAGCAATTGGTGTCTCTATTCCATCAATTCACGCACAGTATTTTGAAGCCTTCCCTCTCGGCGACGTTGCAACAACCCTTGGAACAATTCAGACAACGTTGCTCATCGGTGTCATCCTGATCACTGTCGCTGCTGCCTTTTTGGGGTTGTCAACGAGTCGAAATGTATTGCGACCTCTGTTACGAGTGACAGGCGCAGCGGACGAAATCGCTACCGGCGGCCTCGACACACGCCTCGAAAACGAGAAAGATCCCGACCTTGAAAGACTGGTCACTTCGTTTAATGAGATGGCAGATGCCGTGCAACAAAGAATCGAGCGCGAGCAGCGCTTTGCGAGCGATGTGAGTCATGAGCTGCGCTCTCCAGTAACCGCACTTGGAGCCGCTGTCGATGTACTGGTTTCAAAAAGAGATGAGTTTTCTGATCGCAACAAAGAAGCAATTGACATCCTTGCTTCACAGGTCAAGCGTTTTGATCGCACAGTTGTAGATCTTCTTGAACTTTCTCGCCTCGATGCAGGTGCGAGCGAGAACAACCTCGACAATGTGCACCTTGTTGATTTGATCAAGCGCATTATGTCAAGACATGGATTTGACCAGGTTGAGTTCACACAGTCGATGCCACTGACAAAAGGCTCAGCCGAGATCGACGATGCGGTCATGGTCGATCGCAGGCGTATCGAACGCATCCTTCTCAATCTTCTCGAAAATGCACGCGACCATGGTGGTGGTGCAACACGAGTTTCACTCGATAGCCAGATGGATTATTTTGTTCTGAGCGTCTATGACGCCGGTCAAGGCATCGCCATCAGTGAGCGCAGCCGAATTTTCGAGCGTTTTGCCCGAGGCACCGCAGCACGCCTATCAACTGGCAGCGGTCTTGGCTTAGCAATCGTGCAAGAACATGCACGCGCACTGGGCGGCACCGCCCACGTCGAAGACTCACCTGCGGGTGGCGCAAAGTTTGTTGTCACCATCAAGCGAGCGGTCGCATCGTGAGAATACATTCAACGACCACACCCCTCAGGCGCTCGATGCTGCTGTTGGTTGTTCTTTCTTCGTGTGCTGTGCCAAGCAGTGGTTCGTATCAGCAAGTTGCTCCTGAAGATGTACCTTTTGGCTTAAACGCTCCGCAGACAACAATTCCGCAAACCACGACAACGATTCTGGATCCAAAAAGCACTGATTCCATTGCAGTCGCAGTTTCTGAGCCAATCGATCTTTTCTTTATCTCCAACTCAAGAATCATCAAAGTGCAACGCAATGTTGCTAGCCCAGCCAACCCAGCACAGGCATTGTCATCTCTTGTCGAAGGACCTAGCACCAGCCCCGAATTTGTCGGTCTTCGAACTGCTCTCCCAACAACTTTCACTGCGAGTGTCGACGTCATCCGTGGTGTAGCCCGAGTAGATGCAACACGCGTTTTTCTTGATTCTCTTTCGGGTCTCGACCAAAAACTTGCAATAGCCCAGATTGTTTTGACATTGACGAGCCGACCCGGCGTAGGCCAAGTGCTCTTTAGCGTTGACGGCAAACTTATTTCAGTACCACGCGGCCGTGGTGACTCGGTTGCAAGTGGAGTTGCTGTTACTTTCGACGACTACTCGTCACTCATCAATCAGCAATAGCCGGAAAAACCGAACTAGTAGCCCAGACGCTCTACGCGCTCTGGACGCTGCTGCCAGTTTTTGTCAACCACAACTGCAAGTTCTAAAAACGTTCCGCTCGGCAATTGCCGACGCACATTGGTACCAACGATTTTGAGCATTGCTCCATTTTTACCAATGACCATTCCCTTTTGACTTTCGCGTTCAACAACAATCTCACAACGAATTCTTGGTGGCTCATATTCAGTCACACGAGTTGCGATCGAGTACGGCAATTCTTCGTGCGTGTTCTCGAGCAATTGTTCGCGCACCAATTCGGCTATCCACACGCTGTCCGGTGTTTCGGTAATCATCTCGGCCGGATACAACAATTCACCTTCTGGCATTCGCGTTGCTAAATACGCTGTGAGTTCTGCAACTCCGTCGCCAGTTTTTGCACTAATCGGAAAGTACTCGGCTGCACCGAGCGATGAAAGAGCTTGCAATTGCTTCAGAATCTTGGCGGGCTCAGCCCTATCGATCTTGTTGAGGATCACAACTGCTTTGGACATATCGATGTGGTTGCTCACATACTTGTCGCCGGTGCCAAAGGTCTGCGTGGCATCGATAACTAGGCAAACAACATCAACATCTTTTGTTGACTCTATTGCGGTTGCATTCACGCGTTCGCCAAGTGCACTTACCGCTTTGTGAATGCCTGGAGTGTCGACAAAGATCAATTGAGTTTCGGCGGTTGTAAGTACACCGCGAATTCTGTTGCGAGTGGTTTGCGGCTTGTCGGAAACAATGCTGACTTTCTTCCCACAGATTGCGTTGAGCAACGTGGACTTACCAACATTTGGTCGACCAACAAAAGAGACAAAGCCAGATCGCATTGATTACAGGCTACGAGTAGATGAGTTGTCCAACCGGCATATGCCATAATGCAGAGATGCAAAATATCGATCCTAAAAAGTGGTTTGATCGGATGCAGCCACAAACACTGCAGATCGCTACCTGGCTGCTCTATTTCGACGGATTTTTTGCGTTAGTCAGTCTGATCGACAAATCCGGTTATATCGGCTACTTGCGATTCCAATACCCCTTTGGCTTTCTGCTCGGAGTTATTTCTGTAGCACTTTATGTTTTTGGTGGTTTGTTGATGGCCAATGACCTCAAGGTTGGCTACAAACTCAGCGTTCTGGCTGCTGCTTCTCCCTTCGTACTTCGCTTTCTGGCCGTGCGCTCACTTGCTCAAAATTTTGAGACTCAAAGCCCTATCGGAATTACCGACTATGTGACTGGCCGCATTTTCGGTGGGTCAGTCATCAGCAGTGCATTTGACATTGCAGTTCTCGCACTGCTTTTACACACGCAGTCCCGTGAGCACCAGCGCATCTGGTATCGCTAAACTTCGTCCATGACCACAATCATCAAAGACCACGAAGATCTCAAGGCCCATGTTGGCCAACATTTGGGCTACAGCGACTACATGACAGTTTCACAAGAGCAGGTGCAGCTGTTTGCCGATGCCACTGGTGATCATCAGTGGATCCACCTCGATGTCGAAAAGGCCAAGACTGGCCCTTTCGGTCAAACAATCGCACACGGTTACCTCACCTTGTCCCTTGCCCCTGTTTTGATGGCAGGCATCTGGCGACATGAAGGCACCAAAATGGGTGTCAACTACGGAGCCAACAAGATTCGATTTATGTCCCCTGTGCCAGTTGGTTCAAAAATTCGTGCAGGCGCAAAACTTATTCAGGTAGATGACATTGCTGGCGGCGCTCAAGTGGTTGTCGAAACAACGTTTGAAGTTGAGGGTGCAACGAAGCCTTCGTGCGTTGCAGAGCTCATCTTCCGCTATTACTACTAGTTAACGATATTTCGCCATGATCTTGGCGAACTCATCCATCGTGTGTGTGCTCGGATAATCGACACACCATGGAATAAATCCAGTGCAACCAACTTTGATGTACTGCTCAATCTTCTCTGCAACCTGGTCTGGAGTGCCAACGAGGTTAGATTTTTGCCAAGTTTCAAACTGATCACCTCGGCCACTAGCAATCTGAAACTCACGGCACTCTTTCTCGGTGTCGCGAATGAGAATTTCACCGGAAATCGTTTTTCCAATCTCATCGGCATCTCGGCCAACGCTCACACAATGACCTTTTAATATCTCGACCTTGCGCGCGAAGTCTTCAGGAGAACCGCCAAAGTTTGAATAGTCAGCATGCTGTGCCACAACTCGCAAGGTCAATTGCTCACCTCCACCTCCGATCCAGATTGGAGGATGCGGATTCTGCAATGGTTTTGGATCGCAGTTTGCGCGTGATGTTTGGTAATACTTTCCCTCGTACGTTGCTTCTTCCTGCGACCACATCATTTTGACTATTTCAACAGTTTCGCGCAACATGCCAATTCGATCTTTGGGCACAGGAAACTGATAGCCGTAACTTCTAAATTCATTTTCGTACCAACCAGCACCGATACCCCAGTCCAAACGTCCACCCGAGATCACATCAAGGGTCGATGTGATCTTTGCGAGCAACGCCGGTGGTCTATACAACGCACAACCCACCATCTGTCCAAGACGAATCTTTGTTGTAATTTGACTCATAGCGGCCATCACCGTCCAACATTCAAACACTGCTTCATGGGCAGGTCGAGGCACATTGTGGAAGTGGTCATAGACCCAAATTGAGTCGAAGCCCAACTGTTCTGCACGTTTTGCGATGTCGACAGATGCCTGCCATTTTTCGGCTGCTGTCGGAATCTTGACCAATTCCATCTTCCAACCTTGAGGAATGAACACGCCGAACGTGATGTATTGCTTTGTCATAATGGCAAATCTCCAGTGGCTTTCTTTGTTGATCCGTGATCCTTGTATGCAGCGATCGTTCGCTGCGCAATGCGCATTTGATGAATTTCGTCCGCACCGTCGGCAAAGCGACTCCATCGTGCTTGTTGCAACATGCCAGCAAGAGGTGTGTCAGTCGAGTAGCCCAATGCACCATGCACCTGAATTGCGCGGTCGACGATGCGCCACAAACTATTGGCAACAAAGTGTTTGGCCATCGAAACTTCGCTCGTAAATTCGAGTCCGTGTTCAATCTTGTACGCGGCGTGCAAAACCATGAGCTTGCATTGGTACAACTCCATCGCCGAGTCTGCGATCAACCATTGAATGCCTTGCTTCTCTGCCAAAATCGAACCGTGCGAATATCTGTCAAGCGAGCGAGCAACCATCATGTCGAGTGCGGTCTCGGCTTGACCAATCCATCGCATGCAATGCGCAAGCCGTGCTGGTCCAAGTCGATATTGACCGAGCAAGTGACCTTGACCGCGACCACCGAGCATGCTGCTCGCTGGTACTCGCAAATCTTCGATCAAAATCTCGCAGTGGTTGTGACCACCCGACATCGTCTCAATATCGCGAACAACATTCCAACCTTCGCTCGGAATATCAACGATGAAACAAGAGTTTGCCGCCTGCGGTAAATCCGGGCTCTCTTCGGTTCGGGCAACCAACAATGCAAACTGTGCACCACGTGCCCCAGAGATAAACCACTTGTGCCCGTTGATGACCCATTCGTCGCCGTCTTGATAGGCAAAAGTCTTAATCAGAGTCGGATCACTGCCCGCAACTTCCGGTTCGGTCATAGCGAAACATGAACGTGCTGTACCTTCGCATAAAGGACGCAAGTACTTCTCTTTTTGTTCTGGCGTTGCCCAATGCATCAGAGTGTGCTGATTGCCCTCGTCCGGTGCTTGAGCATTCAGTACGAATGGCCCGATGCTGACCTTGGCGGCCTCGGCCGATACAGCGGCCATTGCGGTTGGACCAAGACCCATGCCGCCCCACTCTGCTGGCATGTGCGGTAGCCACAGCTTCCAATCTTCTCGCGCAACTTTTCGCAACTTCACAATCGTTTTAACCACTTGCGATCGGTCGTGCTGATCAATTGCATCCCACTGCGGTCGCACCACGGTGTCCATGAATTCGCGCACTTGCAACCGAACTTTCTCAACTTCTGGCGGGAAGGAAAAATCAATCATCTTGCAAGTTTGCCCGATCAAGACACATTGCCACGAGTCGGCTTCTGGTCGTAGCCTGAATGCTGTGAACAACGCTTGGGACTCGGTTGACTTGCCGCAGGGCCAAGCCAAAGTGCATGCCGTTCGGAGCATGTTTGACGCAATTGCCCCTCGCTACGACCTCGTCAATCGAATCATGACATTTCGACTTGATGTGCGCTGGAGGCGCATAGCCATTCGCTGCCTCGGACTGCCCGCCAACAGCGTGATTCTCGATCTGGCCAGCGGCACAGGCGACATGTGCATCGACCTACGCAAGGCCGGCTACCAACCTCTCTCGATGGACCTCTCGCTGGGAATGCTGATTGCCGACCGTAGTAACGCCCCTCGCACCCAAACCGATATTTTGCAGTTGCCTTGCGCCAACAACTCGGTTGACGGAGTTACTTGCGGGTTTGCTCTACGCAACTTGCTCGATCTCAATACATTTTTTGGCGAACTCTCCCGCGTCACCAAACCAGGCGGTCGTATTGCCTTGCTCGATGTCGGTATCCCGACCAATCCATTCGTCAAATGGGGAAACAGCATCTACTTCGGCAAGATTGTCCCGCGCATCGGTGGATTGCTTTCCAACCGCGCCGCGTACAACTACCTGCCAAAAAGCGTCGCCTATCTTCCCTCGCCTACTGCGATGGTTGACATGTTGACACAAAACGGTTTTGTATCTGTCGAGCACCGTCAACTCTCGGGTGGGCTCACACAATTACTTCTCGCGACCAAGGCATAACAATGCGCGCTACTACGCGTCCACTTTCTGAGGTCTCGTCCACACTTACTGCCGATCAAATCGATCTCACTGCCATCGCAGGATCTGACGGCATGCTGTTTGTTCGCAACGGAGTTGGTTTTGCAACACGTGGAGTTGCAGCTCGAGTTGCATCACACGAAGCAAAAGAATTTCTCGCAAGCATTCAAGTTGATGACTCGGTCAATGCGCCCGGCAGTGGCCCTGTACTGATTGGTGCCATTCCGTTTGATTCACGACAGCCACACGATTTCGTTCTTCCAAAACTACTGGTCTGCAAGTCTGATGATGGTCGTTGCTGGGTAACCACGATTCAAGATACTGATCTCAACAAATCAGAATCAATCGATTTAGATCTCAGCCCAATACACGCTCCGAGTGCAACATCGTCGTCGTACACCGTTGCCCCTGGGGTCGACATCGAAACATATCTACATGCAGTAACCACCGCTCGTGACGCAGTGCGCAGTGGCGCCATCACCAAAGCGGTCATTGCGCGCGACGTATTTGTTTCGAGCAGTCAACCCATTGATATCCACTCAGTTCTTCTTCGTCTACGCAACTCTTTTGGCTCGAGTTATCAATTTTCTGTAGATGGATTTGTCGGTGCGTCACCTGAACTGCTCGTCTCAATAGTTGACGGAGAAGTTTCAAGCCATCCTTTGGCCGGAACCGCACCGCGCACGGGCGATCCAACCACAGATGCGCAGCTAGCGACTTCACTCCTTTCGTCGACAAAGAACCAAATCGAACATCGCATCGTCATCGATGCAGTGCATGACACATTGCTGCCATGGTGCTCGTACCTGGACTGGGAGCCCGAGGCAAGCATTGTTGCGGTCGCCAATGTGCAGCATCTCGGCACGCACATGTTGGGCAGACTTTCCGAACCATTTCTCCACGTGCTCGATGCCGTCTATGCGCTCTCGCCTACTCCCGCACTTGGTGGTCACCCCCGCGACAAAGCCCTCAAACTGATTGCCGATGTTGAAGGCATGTCTCGCGGACGTTATGGCGGAGCGGTTGGCTGGTTTGACGCCAAAGGCAACGGTGTTTGGGCTGTTGCAATTCGCTGTGCCGAGTATTCAAACAACAATATGACCGCACGATTGTTTGCGGGGGGCGGAATTGTTGCTGACAGTGAACCGCTTGCAGAACTTGCAGAAACGCAAGCAAAGTTGCAAGCCATGCTTGCAGCAATTATTCGGCCTTAAGCGCCTTGGCTACTGCGGCATAGACCGCAGCATAGATCGCGTCATGATCAATAACATTTTGTCGACGGTCAGTATTAACGATGATCACCCGCGAGCCCTTCTGAGCAAGCGCGAGCTTCAATTGCACAACCGTCTCTACCGTTGTGTTGGGTAGTCCATGTGCTTGCACTAATTGTCCAATGTCTACGTTGTGCGGAGTACCAAATAATTGCTCAAATCTTTGTGGGTCCAGAGTTGTTGACTGAGGTAAGAAGCTAAATATTCCGCCGCCCTTGTTGTCTACAACCACAATCTTGAGATCTACTGCGCGTTGCATCAAGTTGAGCAAGCCATTTGTGTCGTGCAACAACGCAATATCGCCAATCAATAGTGCAGTGAATTTGCCACTTTCTGCTGCAACCCCAACTGCCGTCGACACCACACCATCAATGCCATTAACACCACGGTTAGCAAGCACGCGTACGCCACCGCGTGGAGCACTAAACCATTCCACATCGCGCACCGGCATGCTCGAAGACAGCACAAGATTTGAGTCCTGAGGCATTGCTTCCATGAGCGCTCTCGCCACCAAGGGTTCGGTCAATGGACTCGAGTCGTTCCACATCGAGGCAAGAGTCAAACCGCACGTTGTTTGTAATTTTGCCCAGTTTGACACCCATGAGGTTGCAGGCTTCTGTTGCACATGCGCATTCAGGCTTTCACACACGTGAGATGCTTTTGCCACAACATGCTCAACGACAATTCTGTCTGGATCAATGAGCTTCATCGTGTCGCTCACTGCCAGGTAGGTGCACTTGCTCTCGCGCAACCAGGTGTTTACAACTTTCGAAACAGGTGGCTCCCCAAAACGCAATACCACTTGCGGAATACACGCTGACGCAGTCTGGGAATCACGCAACAAAATATCGGCGTTACTCACGACAATTGCGCCATGAGCCTCACCAATATCGACTCGACACCCACTTCGACTGTCGGCAAAGACTGGCCATTGCAATCGATGGGCCAGTTCGAGAACCATTTGCGGATTGTCGATGCCATTGCCCGCAACTATGACGCCTTTTTCTCCGACGCACATTGCAGACAATTTCTGCAGAATGTCTTGTGAAATAGATGGAGGATCATCAAATGCATTTCCAACTTGCGAGGCAATGGCAGCAGGCAACTCTTCGGCAATACCCACCAGCGGTTCTCTAAACGGCAAGTTGAGGTGCACTGGTCCAGCATCTGTCCGAATCGCTGCACTCAACACCTCGTGAGCCAACTGGCGCCAGTCGTCCCGCCGTGTGTCGTCGGCAATTCCAGCATCGACAAACAGTCGCGTGGAAGCCCCATACAGATTTTGTTGATCAATTGTTTGGGCAGCACCAACACCCTGCAACTCCGGTGGTCGATCGGCGGTGCATACCAACATCGGCACTGATGCATAATTTGCTTCCACAACTGCTGCATGAAATTCGACTGCTGCAGTACCGGAAGTGCACAACAGAATTGCTGGCATCAATTTGCCACTCTTGCTCGACAATCCAATTCCCAGTGCAGCGAACGATGCCGACCGCTCATCGTGAAACACATGCAACTGCAACTCACTTCGGGCGGCTATTGCCAAAGCCATCGGGGTGCTTCTCGAGCCCGGTGCCACCACCGCATGCTCCACCCCGCAACGAATCCACTCGTCCACGAGCGTGGCGCAAAAGGTCGCCGTGATTGCAGAACTACTCGTCATCCCCTCTATCGTGGCACCTATGCGCGTTGAAATCTTCTCTGACGTGGTTTGCCCATGGTGTTACATCGGAAAACGCAGACTGGATACGGCAGTGGCCAACCTGCGGGCCCGTGGGGTTGAGGTCGACCTTGACATCTCCTACAAGCCATATCAGTTAGACCCCACAGCCCCCATTGGGCAGTCAATACCAGTAGCCGAGGCCTACGCAAAGAAGTTTGGAGGTGCCGAAAAGGCCCAACAGATTCTTGCGCATGTGACAAACATCGCCTCTCAAGACGGCATCGTCTTCAACATGGATATTGCACTGCGTGCAAACACCCTGATGGCCCATCGACTTCTTGTCATGGCTGAGCGCGATTACGGCAACGAAGTGCAAGCAAGACTCAAAGAGCGAATTATGCAGTCGTACTTCACCGATGGTGATGACATTGCAAATGAAGTAGTTCTTTCAAAGTGCGCATCAGAAGGTGGCATACCGTATGACACCGCAATGCAGTTTTTGCTCAGCGACGAATGCGTTGACGACGTACAGGAGTCGTTGCAGATGGCGGCAGAAAATGGCATTTCTGCGGTGCCTACGTTTATCTTCAATGATCAGTGGTCTGTGCCCGGTGCACAAGACGTAGAAATGTTCGAGCGAGTAATTCAACGCCTCAGTGAACGCACAGAGTCATGAAGCTCACCTATGACCAACTGGCGAGCCAAAGCGCTACACAGAAGATCGCGTTGCTCCACGGATTTACACAAACTCGACAGTCGACGCATGGTCTCATCAATGAGATGAGCGCTTTGTCAAAAGAGTTTTCGGCAATGGCAGTTGATGCGCCACTACATGGCGAGTCGCAGCGCATTGCAACAGATGTGTCTGGTGCCGCCGATGCATTAGTTGAAACATGTGGTCAAGCGATCTACCTGGGTTACAGCATGGGCGCTCGCATCTGTCTTCATGCCGCTCTTCAACACCCCACACAAGTTCAAGGTCTCGTACTGATCAGTGGTACGGCTGGCATCATCGATCCGACACAACGTCAGCACCGCCAAGAAGCCGACAATGAATTAGCCGACCACGTTGAACAAGTTGGTACTCAACAGTTCATTGCCGAATGGCTTGCAAAGCCCATGTTTGCATTGCTCCCCGACGACCCGCAGGACATCGCCGAGCGCTGCACAAATTCGGCGACATCTCTTGCCACCAGTTTGCGCATGTGCGGCACGGGTACGCAACAAAGTTTGTGGGACACATTGCCAACACTCTCCATGCCCGTGCTCCTCATCGCAGGCGCACATGATGAGGCGTTTTGCCAACATGCGCGCAGGATGCACGAACTTATTGGCTCAAACGCCACTCTTCACATTGTGCAAGATGCCGGCCACAGCGTTCATCTTGAACAGCCGCAAACAACGGCACAGATCGTGTGCAACTGGCTCGCAACTTTTTAAAGCAGTAACCCCAATGACAACAACAACCCAGTTGCCATTTGTGTTTTTCCGGTAGTCGCCAACACTGCAATAAGTTCGCGTCCACTCGCGCCACTTCGTACAACCCGAATTGCGGGAACAGCGACCACGAGCCCCAACACACCGACGATTGCTCCGCGTCGAGACAGCGCACACAGCACAATCGCTGCACCGCACGCCACAAACAACAGGTTGTACAAAGAACGAGTTTTCTTGTCCCCTAGTCGCACAGCCAGAGTTACTTTGCCAACTTCGGTATCACCGGGTATATCTCGCAAATTATTGATCACGAGTAGTGCGACTGCCAAACAACCCACCGCTACAGATGCGTAGACGCACAACAGTGTGATGTGTTGAGTGACGGCAAACATCGTTCCACACGTGGCAACTAATCCGAAAAACACAAAGACGAAGAGCTCACCAAGTCCCATGTAGCCATAAGGTTTTGGTCCTCCTGTGTACAGCCATCCTGCGCCGATACATGCCACGCCAACAACAACCAACCACAACGAAGTTGCAAGTGCGATGAGTAATCCAGCTACTGCCGCTACACCAAAAGCAATAAAGGCAGCGCGCTTCACAACTTCAGAAGCCACAAGACCTGAACCAACTAAGCGCAATGGCCCAACTCGCTTTTCATCAGTGCCACGCACACCATCCGAAT
>Ga0194051_1001536_pt1 | contig 12081 bp, 7 predicted proteins | sample SepL2320m_MetaG_FD_161275 | JGI IMG/M metagenome (GOLD analysis project Ga0194051, IMG submission 161275) | Anoxic zone freshwater microbial communities from boreal shield lake in IISD Experimental Lakes Area, Ontario, Canada - Sep2016-L239-20m | ecosystem: Environmental > Aquatic > Freshwater >... | reverse complement strand
GCACGTACAATCCTTTTTCGGCGAGTCTCAAAGACATGTTCACTGCGGCGTGCGCGGTGTGGCAGACAATCGGAACAATCTGAGTATCCCATGCAGCAAATGCATCGTCGTGAAGAAGCGATGCGACTCGGCGCGCAAACTCTCTCGAACGCGCCAGCAAGTCTATTCGTCTCGACGGCTCTCGTTGCAGGAGCTGAATCGCGCAGCTCGCCGCCGCCGCAACAGCAGGTGGATGAGCGGTTGAGAAAATCCAGGAACGAGCCTTGTGCGAGAGCCACTCCATAAACTGCGATGGCCCCGCCACAAATCCGCCTGCTGAACCGAGGGCCTTGGAGAGCGTTCCCACCCGCACGTGCACACCATCGGCGGTGCCTGTTGCCTCTACCAAGCCACTGCCTCGCAAGCCATAGACTCCCGTAGCATGTGCCTCGTCGACCATAAAAATCGCCCGATGCTTGGAAGCAATCGCGGCAAGATCGTCCAAGGCAGCGCGGGTGCCATCCATCGAAAAAACAGAGTCCGTGACTATCAGTTTTCGCCTCGCCGTTTTTACACCGCTCAGCAAGGTTTCAAGGTGAGCCATGTCGCGATGCGGATAAATCAAGACCTCTGCATTGGAAAGCCGACACCCGTCGATGAGGCTGGCGTGGTTCCGCTCGTCGCTGGCAATCAAATCGCCGGGACCAACGAGTGCCGAAATGGTTGCAACATTTGCGGCATAACCACTGGAAAAAAGAATCGCCCGATCTGTCTGCAACAGCGAGGCGATGTCTTCTTCGAGTTTTCGATGTGCCTGTGACTGCCCGCTCACCAGCGGACTCGCACCCGCTCCAAAACCTTCCGAACAAGCAGCCTTTGACGCTGCCTTGATCAGACGCACATCGCCGGCGTAGCCGAGGTAGTCATTGGATCCGAAGTTCACAAGCGTACGCCCATCAAGCACAACGCTTCGTCCTTGCCGGCCGGTGCGCAGCTTCGGCTTCCGCAGAAGATCTCTCGTGGAAAGATCGTTGAGTTCCTCTTCGATCCACGCCAGAGCCAAAGGCAAGGGCGACCGCGACCCGCTCGCAGTCGATACGCGAATCTCACGACTCGTATCATCGCATGCAGAACTCGACTGATCGGGAGAACAGGGCATACAAAATTCCAGAGCGATTTTCTTTCAACTGTCTGTTGAAAGGATTTTCTAAAAAGACCTTCAGTTGCGGCGGCCGATTTTTTGAGAGTCTGTCGTAAGAGTTTGACCGGTACGAATTCGACTTTTTTTCTTTTTTGAAAGCACAGAGCGGCTCCCTGTAACCTTTGATTTTTTTTTGGCAGGCATGGGATGAAAACTCGATTTCGAATTTCCAAGTGCTGCAATCAGTTCAAAATGCTTGTGCAAAACCGGTATGACCGACAGACGGCTCCCACGTCGCAACAGTTCCATGCCGTCGAGCGCTCGAACGGTGCGGAGTTCTGAAAGCGGGACAGGCCTGGGGAAAATCTCGACCAATCGCAGGTCGACCATCGACCAAACAGGGTTTTCCGGCGATGCCCTCGGGTCATAATAATCACTCGTAGCATCCCATGCAGTGGGATCGGGATACGACTCGCGAACTACTTCCGCGATTCCAACAGCTGCCGAGGGATCGGCATTGGAATGATAATAGAGAACGCGATCGCCGCGTTGCATCGCTCGAAGAAAGTTTCGAGCTTGATAATTGCGAACTCCTTCCCAATGCGTCGTACGCTTTGGTGCGCGAGCAAGGTCTTCGATCGAGAAAGCTTCCGCTTCGCTTTTCGCCAACCACGTCTGCATGGCTTTTCCTTCGATACGCTGTGAGTTGAAAAGGGAATTGCTGCTGGCAAAACTCTACCCGTTCGCGTTCGATCGGCGAATCCATGACCGACCAAATGACTGAACCTGCGAAAAATCACTCCAGACGCTGCAACGATAGGCCGCGTGATCCCATGATCCCATGATCCCATAGGGAGGGGGCAACCATCAGTTCAGTGAATCGGCTTTCGTCGCCGTTGACCTCGCATAAACTGAAAAAGCCTTTCAGTCGCGGTTTGCCACTGGCCTGCATTTGCTTTCTCGCAAATGGTCGTCAATTCCTGAAAAGCTTGTGTCGACACGTCACCTTGCTGCGAGAGTTTTTCAAGACGCTGTTGGCATTGTTCCAACAGGTCCGTTCGATGCGATGTCACAGCGGTAAAAAGAGCATCGACCTCACCAAAAGCGGCGTCGCTTTCGATCTGCGACGGAGGTCGACAGCCCGCGAATGCAATTGCAACCACCATGAATAGAGCCCGCCAACCAGCCAGCCGCCGGGGTTTCATTGGGAGCATGCTTTAGAGCCCTCCGTCAATGATTTCGCCCGTGGCACACGTACTGGCGGCAACCCAGACAAATGGATTTGTAAACTGGGAAACAAACCGGGTCGAACCATCTCCCATGAGCACTTGGGCTCCACCGGCGTGATCGGAGTGCATCTGATCGGTGTGACCAAAAGGGTGATTTGGTGCGTGAATGATGACTTGCGGATGATCGTGCGTATCCGGCCCGCTGTGTGCGCCAACCAAGCATCCAGCGCTGTTACATTCCGATGGCCAGCCCGGCTTGGGGCATGTGGCGGCGAAAGGCACCGTGCCAAACCACGTTTTGTTGCTGAGCGACGAGGTATGTTCGCCGAGAAAAACCGTGTTCGACAAACCATCGATCACATCCGCAATTCGAATCTTTGAATTTCTATAAAACGGCCCTTCTTGAACAACCGATTCACCGGTCAACGCAATGGGTTCGGGCAATGAGAAGTCGGACGAATAGGCCGCAGCGCGTCCCCACGGTTGATGAATGCCGGCGTTTGTCACGTAATGACTGTGGGAAAAATAGATCTGTGGTGAGAAGGCGTTCGGGTTGCTTGGCGCGGCGGAACTTCCGGATGTCCATCGCTGCACAACAAACCCATCGCTCCCCCCGGCCGCCGAGGGACAGAGAAAGACTGCTATTTTTTTTCTGGCGGCATCAGCATGTTGCGAACTCCAGCATGCGACGGAAAAGTCGAGCGACTGAAACAGGGGCTCTTGTTCGAGAAAAGGAAGAATCAGCGATCCCCATGCAAATCCCGAAGGACCGTTCCTATTGTCATCTGGATATTGGACGCCCGAGATTGTTCCCGAAAGAGTTATGTCTCCTACGTAGGCTGCGGGAAACATTTGTCGAACGTCATGATACTGCTGGAGTGCAAGTCCCATTTGCTTGAGATTGTTTGTGCACTGGCTGCGACGCGCAGCCTCGCGTACTGCCTGCACTGCTGGCAACAAGAGCCCCACGAGCAGACCGATGATGGCAATAACCACAAGAAGTTCTACAAGCGTAAAGGCTCGTCGCGAGCCATTCGGCCAACGCATTTTCAAAAAACGATCGCCTTTTTTGTGAGACACTTCAGCATCCGGAAGACCACAAAGAAAAATATGCATGTTTTGTTGCTCAAAAGAAATATTTTGACTACTCAAAATCTTTTTGAAGGGTACTCTTCTTTTGTAAAACCGTCAAGAAGCGGCAGTTTTTGTGCGTCGGGCGCAAAACGATTCCGACGAGGCGGTCGCAAAGATTTTACTTACAAGCGCCGCAACGGCCTTTCAGAAGAACGGAGGTCACCTCAAACCGCTTGGGCGGTTTGTGCCCTGCCGACGGAGCGACCGATACTTTCACTCCCGACAAACACATCACCTCACCACAGTCAACGCAGACGAAGTGAGGGTGATTTGTTCCGTCGCTCTCTGGCGTCTTGAGTTCAAAACGCCAGACGTGGTCTCCGAGTTCGACTCGTGTGACCAAACCACATTCAGTCAGCTCAATTAAATTCCGATACATCGTTGCACGATCAAAACCCTTGACAACAAGTGCTTCAGAAACCTCCGCATGGGTTTTGGGACCGTTGGCTTCTACCAAAAACTGCATGACGAGCAGCCGTGCGGCCGTGCATCGCATCCCAGCACCGCGAATCTTGGCTCGCAGATGATCGAGCGAGCTTGGAGTTGCGGGTGCGAGTGACTTGGGGGACATGAAAATCTTTCGTGTTCGCTTGCGAACGTATTGATCGAGGAGTCTCTCGCGACGAGCACTTTCCACCACCGGCAGCTTTCCACCACCGGCAGATAGGGAAGCTTAGCCGAGGGACGAACTCTGCACCACTTTACTGTTTGGATGCCATACAATTTGCCTTTTTAAAATGCAGAAATCATGGTGAGGGATTTTTCTCGCACCAACGCACAATTGCTTCCATAAAAAGCGGGAGATCGCTTGGCCGTCGACTAGAAATAAAATGCTTATCTTCGACAACTGCAGCGTCTTGCCAGAGCGCGCCCGCATTGACCAGATCGTCCTTGATGCCGGGCGATCCGGTTACTTGAATATTTTTATAGACGCCGGCTGATATCGCGATCCAACCGCCATGACAGATTGCAGCCACAAGTTTTCCGGCGGCCGCAAATTCCCGCACCAGTGCCAGCACGCTTGCATCTCGACGCACCAGATCTGGCATCCATCCGCCTGGAAGAACAATTCCGTGAAAGTCACTGCTTGTGAGTTCGGTGAATGCCACATCGCTCGTGCAGGGATATCCGTGCTTGCCGTGATAGAGCGTTTCTTTTTTTGGTCCGGCGAGAACCACTGAAGCACCCGCTTCGAGAAGACGGAGCTTCGGATACCAGACTTCGAGATCCTCGTATTCATTGCCGACGAGAATGACAAATCGCATCGATTGAATCGCTCTTTTGTTCATTGATCTATTCTCCAGTTTTCCACACCAATCGCTGATCGAGTGAGTCCGCGGACGGTGCAGTGATTTCTTGAATCGTGTCGATCGCGAGAATTTTTCTATGGGACGCTGAGATACCTGTGGCACTCAAACCTGATCCTATTTTATTTTCTCAACTATTTTCTGATTCGAAGCAATCTTTCAAAGGGTGTGATCTCTTTTTGACGCTGTCCAACGTCGAGACAGAAATCTCCTCTGGCAACCGTTCTCGCTCGGTTGGAAGTGCGTTTTTGAGCCTGTCTGGAGATTCTGAAAATCCAAGCCTTGACGCTTTTTTACAGCAGGCTACATTTGCCCCCCGGCCTTCTGTTGTGGTCATTGGAATGACCGGCCCCCAGATGTTGCGATACGATGCAGATGGAGCTGCTTTTAAAAATTGTTCTCCCAAAGGCTATTTGAGTCAAAGGAGACCGCTTGAAAAGAATTTCCCGCTGAGCCGAGGGGCCTCTTGACGATAGATGAACGCACGTACACTGAAGGATCGGATACCTTTACTTTATTGAAGGAGCTTTTTTATGGCAGACCTCGAAACCTCCACTGTTCTCCCATCCGTTTCGACGGATTCTCTTCGGGCTTCTGCCCCGGCACGCAAGCCGCTGGATGTGCCGGCTGTTTTTTGCCCCATCGAAGCGACCGATCCCTTCTCAACGACCGAGTGGGATCTGCGCACCGCAGCGATTAAAGGAGAAAACGGTGAAGTGCTCTTCGAGCAAACTGCTTGTGAAATTCCTGCGGCATGGAGCCAGCTGGCAACCAATGTCGTGGTCTCAAAATATTTCTACGGAGAAATCCATACGCCGCAGCGAGAGCACTCGGTGAAACAACTGGTGCATCGCGTGTGCCGAACAATCGCCGATTGGGGTATCAAGGACGGTTATTTCTCAACGCCTGCGGACGGCGAACGATTCTACCGAGACCTTTCTTGGATGTGCGTGCATCAACACGGGGCATTCAATTCTCCGGTTTGGTTTAATGTCGGCCTTTACAATCAGTACGGCGTGAAGGGTACTCCCTGCAACTGGCGATGGGATCCAACGGTTCGTGAAGTTGTCCAGCCCGAGAATCCCTATGAGTATCCTCAGGGCAGTGCCTGCTTTATTCAGAGCGTCAAGGACAACATGGAAGACATTATGGACCTTGCCCGTAGCGAGGCGATGCTTTTCAAGTTCGGATCGGGTACTGGCACCGATCTCTCGACCATTCGCAGCCAACGCGAAAAGCTCGCCGGTGGCGGAAAACCGTCTGGTCCACTTTCTTTTATGCGTGTCTACGACCAGGTGGCCGCAGTGGTGAAGAGCGGTGGAAAAACGCGACGTGCAGCCAAAATGCAGTCGCTGAAAGTGACACACCCCGACATTCTTGAGTTTATTGAGTGCAAGAGTAAAGAAGAAAACAAAGCTCGCGTGCTTATTGAAAAGGGAGGCTACGAAGCCAACTTCAACGGCGAGGCCTACAGTTCGATTCTCTTTCAAAATGCCAATCTCTCAGTTCGTTTAACCGACGAGTTCATGGATGCGGTCGATCGCGACGATACATGGACCACCCGATGGATAACCGATCCGTCGAAGTCGGGTCCCTCTTTCAAGGCCCGTGAACTGATGCATCGCATGTCGCAGTGCGCATGGCAGTGCGGCGATCCCGGCGTGCAGTACGACACAACGATCAACCGCTGGCACACTTGCCCAAATTCGGGTCGAATCAATGCCAGTAATCCCTGCAGCGAGTACATGTTCCTCGACGATACCGCATGTAATCTGGCAAGCATCAATTTGATGAAGTTTCGCCGCGACGATGGCACGTTTGATGTCGAGCGATTTTCTGCCGCCTGCCGTCTTTTTTATATTGCTCAGGAGATTCTGGTTGATCACGCGAGCTATCCCACCAAGCGGATTGCAAAAAACAGCCATCTCTTCCGTCCGCTGGGCCTTGGTTACTCAAACCTCGGGAGCCTTCTCATGGCCGATGGACTGGCCTACGACAGCGACGCTGGTCGTTCGCTGTGCGGTGCAATCACGGCCATTCTTCACGGAATTGCCAACCGCACGAGTGCCGAACTCGCCGCAGCCGTTGGTCCGTTTGAAGGCTTTGCAGCCAATCGTGAACCGATGCTTCAGGTCATGGAAATGCATCGCAAAGCGGTTGATAAGATTGATCCTGCCTGTCCGAAGGATCTTCGCGATGCTGCGAGAAATGTGTGGGATCAAGTGCTCACTACCGGTCGTGCATACGGCTATCGCAATGCTCAGGCGACTGTGCTGGCACCAACCGGCACGATTAGTTTTCTCATGGATTGTGATACGACCGGTATCGAGCCTGATATCGCGTTGGTCAAATACAAGCAACTCGCTGGCGGTGGCATGCTCAAAATCGTCAATCAGACTGTTCCTCTCGCGCTGCGGACGCTGGGGTACGATGAACCTGCGATTGAAAGCATTCTTTCCTTCATCGATAAAAATGACACGATCGAGGGTGCTTCGGCGCTGCAGTCAAAACATCTCGAAGTGTTTGACTGCGCGTTCCAACCGAGAAATGGATCTCGTTCCATACCATGGCCAGCCCACATCAAAATGATGGCTGCGGCACAACCATTCATTTCGGGTGCGATCTCAAAAACAGTGAATATGCCACGGGATACAACTCCTGAGGATATTGCTGGAGCGTATATCGAAGGATGGCGACTCGGACTGAAGGCAATTGCGATTTATCGCGATGGTTCAAAAGAAAGCCAGCCTCTCAACACGAGTTCTGAGAGTGATAAAGTTGCTGCAAAGTCTGCACCAACACCTCGTCGCGAGCGACTCCTCGATACCCGTCGCAGTGTCACTCACAAATTCAACGTAGGTGGACATGAGGGCTACATCACGGTCGGTCTCTACGACGACGGCCGTCCAGGAGAGCTCTTTATCACGATGGCCAAGGAAGGAAGCACCATTGGCGGCCTGATGGATGCCTTTGGAACTGCGGTCTCGATGAGTCTGCAGTACGGCGTGCCACTGGAAGTCTATGTCAAAAAGTTTTCGCACACTCGGTTCGAACCTTGGGGTTACACCCGCAACCCCGACATTCCTGTGGCAAAGAGTTTGGTCGATTACATTTTCCGCTGGCTTGGTTCGGAGTTCTTACCGGGATACCGAGAAGCCAATCGTCCTGGTGGACACGATCGAGCGGGCGATCATGGCAGTGGTGAAGCATCCGCAGGGGATGATTCTGAAACAGAGCGTAAGCCCGCCGCCACGACGGCTGGCGGGCAGGCATCTGGCCAAGGAGTGGTCACGGCGACTGACAAAGGATCGAAATCGCGGGTTGTGGAGAGTGCGCCCAAGTCTTCCGGCAACGGACACACCACAGCCAAGTCGATTACCAATAGTGCGACCGTCGATGCGGGCACTGGTCTTTCCTCTGGTGAAAAAAATGGTTCTGGCGGAAATGGTCATGCCACGAAGGCAACACCTGCAAGAGCAACCGCCGGCGCGATCAAGCCGGCTTCGACAGCAAAGTCGCGTCTTGGAACTGCCACTGATTCAACAGCGGCTCTCCTTGAACGAGCAGGGGTTACCATGACTATCGATCCGAATGCGAGTGCGGCCGATCGGCAAAATCAATTTGCAAATTTCCAGCTCGATGCGCCTGCCTGCGACAATTGCGGTGCGATCACCGTTCGAAACGGAAATTGCTATCTCTGCCACAATTGCGGCAACAGCATGGGCTGTTCTTAGGTTTTGAACGCCGAAAAAGAGAGTCGTCCTCGGCGGTCGATCAGCTCTGCGAATCATTCGTCGGAGTTGATCGGCCGTCGTATTGAATCCGTTTTATCCATCAACGGATTTTTTTGTCGGGGAGTGCTGCATTGATCCCTTCGTCGATCGGCATGTGATCGGTGAGCGGCGTCAGGTTCGTTTGCGCCATCAGTTTCACCAATTCTTGTTTTAGTTTTTCAACCACGTCGGCATACTTCGGATTGCTGATGAGATTGTGTCGTTCGTCTGGATCAAATTCGATGTTGTACAGTTCTGCCAGATGCCGATCGGGAGAACCATCTCCGTGAGGTGCATGGACATATTTCCACGAATCGGTTCGCACTCCTCTCAAATTGGGCGTATACGGAAACTGTTTTTCGTAGTTGTAGTGATAGAACCAACTCGTGCGCCACTGCGGATCGTCTTTTCGAACGAGTGTCACAAAGCTTTTTCCATGAATCGCCTCAAGTTTTTCGGCATGACAAAGCTCCAGAATGCTCGGAGCGATATCGATTGTAAGTACCTGGCGATCGATCACTTTGGGTTGTTCGGGTGACACAAGGCCCGGGTATCGGACCAAAAGAGGGATGCGCGTGCTCGCGTCATGCATCGTGCGTTTGTCCACCATGCCATTTTCACCGGCATGCAGTCCGTTGTCTCCGGAGAAGACGATCAGTGTGTTGTTGAGTTCTCCTCGTCGCTCGAGCAATGCAAGTAATCTTCCTACACTGTCGTCAACGGAAAGGAGCGTTCCCCAGTACGCCCGCATCATCGCCTCGAAATCCTTGACCGCTTCAGGAGATGAATCGGGAAATTTCTTTCGCCATTCAAAGAGCGGCCCGTAGAGACCGTGCCAGGTCGGCAGCCGCTGTTTCATCCATGCCGGCTTATCGTCAAGGAGAAAGACAGTTTCGGGATACGTCACTTGAACATCCGCAAAAGCCTTCGCATACTTCGGCTCAGGTTCGTAGAAACTGTGCGGTGCTTTGTGACCAAGCATCAGCATCCACGGGGCATCTGACTGGCGGTTTTCGATCCACTTCTCGGCCATATCCGTCACAACGGTGGTGTAATATCCTTTGATGATCTCGCGTTTTTGGCCGTTGATATGAAACTCGGTGTCAAAGTATTTTCCCTGTCCTTTGTGCGTGACAAACCAATCAAAACCCGGCCTTGGATCGTCGTTCTCTTCGCCCATGTGCCACTTGCCGATGTAGGCCGTCTGGTATCCCTCTCGCTTGAGCACCATCGGAAAACTCTGAAACTTCGACGGATATTCGGTGAAGTTATTGGTGACGCCGTGCGCATGAGCGTACAGGCCGCTCAAAATACTCGCCCGACTCGGAGAGCACAGAGACGTGGTGCAAAAAGCATTTTTGAAAAAGACCCCCTCGCGACCAATTCTGTCGATATGTGGGGTCTTCAGATGACGATTGCCTGCAATGCCAATGGCATCAAACCGTTGATCGTCAGTAAGAATGTAAAGGACGTTCGGACGCGTTCTTCTTGTCGAGGATGAAAATTTCTCGCCGTCTGCTGCATTGGCTTGCGCTGAAAAGAGTTTCAGGCATCCAAAACAGAACACCATTGCTAGCTGAATCACTGGTCTCAAATAAATTCGTTTCAGATTTTTCTTTTTTCTCATGAAAATATCAATGCTCTTTTGAGATCCTATTGTGGAAGGCGGGCTCACGATGTTGTTGCCCATTGAATTCTATGAACGCTCTCCAATGCAACTTTTAAAATCCTTTAAGTCCCACAATTCCCTCGCACCATTCAAAATGGCAAACCTTACCGCTAGCAACTATCCGGCCGAGGGTGTGGAATGCGCATGGTCGATCTCGAGCATTTGAGTCGCTGCTCATCGCCTGCCGAAACTTGTGGTACCGAAGAAAGTTCAGCCGAACGCATGTGTCGACGCTTTCTTGAAAATGTGAACAACTCGTATTGTGAAGGGAACTCGAGCCTCATCCGCATTCCGTCGGAGGTGCCAAACCCTATGCGTTGATCTCTGGTCCTTGAAAAGCATCTGCTTGCGGGTGCCTGACCGGTGCATCTTTTTCGCAATGATCTCCCCCGTTTCGCAGGCGGATAACGGCTCGTTCTATCGCGAGGGCCATGGGTCGCTCATCAGCACCCATGGCCCTCGTTCTTTGTATCTATACAATCGACCTTGCACGTCACATTTTCTGCAGACCTTCATTTTCGCAACACAGCGAATTCAACAGGTCATGAGGGTCTTGAAATCCTCCTTTCGACTGTTGAACGGATCGATTAGGAGGATTGCGCCACCGGGTGATTTACTCTTTGCAAGAGAATTAGTCCTCGGGTTTATTGCGAATGGTTTTCTCACCAATTAGCATGAACGACCGCTCGAGGGCTTTTCTCCTGTTTCGATGATACGATCGCTTGAGTAAAACAATTCCCATTTTTGAAACACCGGTTCATTCAGATTTCCGAAAAACATTTTCATGAGAGGCTTTTTCATGCGTCGCGCCCTGCATATTTTTTGTGTCGGAATTTTAACGCTCTGTCTGTCAATCGATTCCGCGATTGCCGGTAAGCTCCTGCGCCGCCGCGAGTGCCGTCCAAGAAAATGCCATGTTGTGTCCTGCGCGCCACTCTCTTATGGCTCTAATGGCTCCTGCGGCACGTGCAGTACAAATTGTTGTGTTCCCTCTGATGGCTCTTCACATGCCGTGATTGAGGCGACTCCCGAAACATCCGTGATCGCGCCTCAGGCCGCTCTAATTCCTGCGCAGGAGCCTGTGGCCCCAATCACAGATCCTGTGCCTGTGCCATCTGTTGTGCCACTTGAACCGGCCTCTCCAGTTGTTGCAACTGAGCCAACTTCTGTTCTAGAGAAATCTGATTCTCAGGTTTCTCCAGCCTCCGCAGAGGAAGAGATGCCACCGGAAAAAGCTGTGACACCTGAGCCACTTCCTGAGCAGCCGGACGATGCATCTCCTGTACCTCCTGTCGATTCGCAGCCGGAAGAAACTGTCGAAGAGGAAATGCCTGAAGAAGAAATGCTCGAAGAGGAACCCGTGCCACAACCCGCGCAAACAATATCACCACCAGAAGAAAAAACAGAAGAAGAAAACCTTTTCGATGAAGATGAGCCTAGCGTTCAAGAATCTTCCGAGTCTGAGTCGGAAATGAACGAACTCTCCGAGCCAACTGAGTCAGACTCTGTACCGCAAGAAGATGCCGCCGAAGAGGCCTCTGCAGATTCACAAACGCAACTCGATGAAGAAATGCCTGCCGAACCTGCGGATGATGAGTCTGGCTTCGACGACACCGAAATGCCTGACGAAGACTCGCCAGACGAACCTGCTGCCGTTCCCGCCCTCCCAGAGGAGGCAGAGGAGGAGATGCAAGACGAGCCCGCAGCTTCCGAAGAAGATGCCGCCACCGAAGATGAATCGGTTAACGCCAGCCAATTTAATTCCGGCATTGTGCTCGGTGGAAACCAACCGGTACGACGCTGGATCGACAACACCGGCCGACATGAAACTATTGGCCGATTAGTCGAA
>Ga0194051_1001534_pt1 | contig 12107 bp, 14 predicted proteins | sample SepL2320m_MetaG_FD_161275 | JGI IMG/M metagenome (GOLD analysis project Ga0194051, IMG submission 161275) | Anoxic zone freshwater microbial communities from boreal shield lake in IISD Experimental Lakes Area, Ontario, Canada - Sep2016-L239-20m | ecosystem: Environmental > Aquatic > Freshwater >... | reverse complement strand
CCTGTCGGCGCAGTATAATGCCCTGCGCTCCACTGCGCCGATCACCGGCCAGATGAGCCTGCAACCCGGCACTGGCGCGGATGGCGGCGCCGCGGCCAGTGCCGCCTACGAGCGCGCGCTGGGAGAACTGCGCGAGCTCGCCGAGGCCAAGGTCGAGTTCGATCGGCTGGTCTGCCACATCCGCGATCACTTCGCCTTCTACCTGCAGGCGCTGTGGGCCGGCTGGACGGGCGACCAGATCGCCGCGGTTCTGGAGCAGCTCGGCGTGCCGCCGGGCGTGGTCGAGAACCGCTTCAGCGGCTTCGTCGGCATCCGGGCGGCGGTCAAGGTGACCGATCTCGACTGGGTCAAGGACGAGGGCGGCCTCGACTGGCAGGCGATGGTCGACAAGGCCGTGCGCGACAGTGCCGGTGCGGCCGAATCCGAACTGATCACGCTCCCGACCCAGGGCATGGTGGTCGAGCCGGCGCTCGGCCAGTGCTGCGCCTGCGAGGATTTCGTGCAGGAACATCGCAAGCTCGACCTCGACTACCGCGCGGCCGAGGTGCGACTGGCACAGGCCAAGGCCGACCAGGCCGAGCAGGAGGTTGCGCGCTTCAAGAAGCGCGTCGACGCCGGCGAACTCGGCGACCCGACGCCGTTCGAGGGCGCCAGCGTCACCGTCTCGACGGCGGGCGACGGAGGCTAGCGGGCAATGGCCGACGGCGGTCCCGTCGATGCCGGCGAGCGTGGCACCTCGCCGGCCGATCGCGGCACTTCGGCGACGCCGCAGCGTAACGCCGCGGCGCCGGATGCGGGCGTGCCGCTTGCGCCGTCTGCGGCGAGCGCGAAAAAGCGCGCGGCCGCCATTCCGCAGCTCGCCGAGGACTTCGCCGCGAATCTGGATAAGAGGAAGACGGCATACGCCGAAGCCGAGCGGGATTCCTACAGCAAGCTTGCGGAGGATGCCACGCCGGGCATTGCCGCCTCCGCCAGGAAAGCCGCGACCGAGCTCTACAACAAGATCGTAAAGGATCTTGCCGATCTCACTGGCGAGGCGGTCATCGCCTCGGCGACCGAACTCGCCAACCAATGGATCGATGCGACGCTGTCGAGCTTCGCCGATCCGACGGCGATGAAGTCGGACTGCGTGCGCGCCGCCTTCAAGCAGCACTTCGCCGCCGAAAAGGACGCCGACATCGCCATCGCAAAGAAAGAGATCGTCGCCATGCTCACGGAGCTGCGCGATGATCCGCTCGGCATCAATTCGTCGGCGGTGACCTACGAGTGCGGTGGCTGGTGCTTCGGCAACCCCGCCATGACCGGCCAGGCCTGGGCGTCGAGCAGCACGCTTTGCAACGCTCTCTGGCCCTACGTCTTCGAAGAATACCGAAGCACGCCGCGGGGGTACGAAGCGCTCGCCATCGTGCTCCTGCATGAGGGCCTGCACCGCACTTCGTATGTCCGCTTCAAGCATCCGCTCGGCGAGACCTACCGGGACACCGAGCAGTATCAGGCTCTCTCGCTCGCGGGCCACATCGTGGAAGCCGACTCCTACGCCTACTTCGCCAAGGACGTCGCGGCCTGCGGGGGGAGCTAGGCGGTGGCTGACCAGCGCTTCCCCAACAGCGAGCGCGGCACCGACGACCGCGGTGCGGACGACCGCGGTACGCGGATGGCGGCTGGCCCCGCCAGGCCAGCCGATGCCAAGGCCCGGAGCAAGGGCGTGATCTTCCTGCTCACGGCCGAAGGCTATACGCGCTACGACATGCAAACCGGATCGGGCGAAGCGCCGACACGTCGGAATCGGCAGACCGGCCAGGCTATCTTCGACAACTCCGTGGAATTTGCCCGCAACCTCAGCCACGAACTCCGTCGAGGGTACAACCTCGACTATGATCCACTCGAGATTCGCTACTTCACGTCGCTGACGGATTTGCTCGGGGTCGTGCCCGGCGGCGACGTGGCCGGCGGCAGATGGACATCGGCGGCGATCGTGACCCACGCGACGTTCCACCCCAACCGGCAAGGCAGGAAGATCGTTCCGGGCATTTGGGTCACGCCGGACGGCGTATTTGCCGATGATCTGCGCGCCTTCGCGGCCGACAGCGATCCGGAATTCAGCGACATCCGTGGCCGCTTCGACCCGACCGGGACGCTGCACATCTTTGCCTGCAGTGGCACCGACGCCGACCGCGAACTCGCCTGCGCAGTGCGCGCGTTCTTCGGCCTCACCGGCAACGTGTTCATCCCACGCAACAGCATCCAGATCCGCGACGGCGGCGTGCTGTATCTGAAGGTCGGCGACGAGAAGTATCGCGTTTTCGACCCGACGCGCGACCTCGTGACCATAACGGCCGCCGACTGCGGCGGCTGACCGTTAAGGCAGCGCGAGCTTGTAGACGCGCGCCGCGGTGCCGCTGAACAGCGCCGTCTTTTCCGCCGCCGAGCAGCCCGCCGCCAGTCGCTTAAAAGCGTTCCACAGCACGGCGTAGCTGCACATGCCCTTGTCGACCGGGAAGTTGCTCTCGAACATCGCGCGCTCGGGACCGAAGGCCTCGATCGAGGTTTCGATATAAGGCTTCCAGGCCTCGGCCAGCTCGGCCGAGGTCGGCGGCTTTGGCCGCGCGGGAAAATCGAAGCCGCCCAGATGCATGCCGAGGCCGCCCAGCTTCACCGTGACGTTGGGGCAGCGCGCCAGCTCGAACAGCTTTGGCTTCCACTCGGCGAAGGCTTCCGCGCGCCGGCCTTCATAGGGGCCGATGCCGATCGGGCCGCCGACATGGTCGAGCACGATGCTGGTGCCCGGGAAGGTGCGGGCGAGATCGATCAGATCGTCGAGCTGCGTGTGCAGCAGCCAGGAATCGAAGCTCAAGCCAAGCTCACCCAGCGCTCTGAAGCCGCGACGGAACTCTGCGTCGCGCAGCAGGCCTTCGGGCGGCGTGGCCGAACTGGCGCGCAGCCCGCTCGGATGCCAGGGCGAGACATTGCGGATGCCCTTGAAGCGGCCGCCGGCGAGTGCGACGTGCGCCTCAAGTGCTGCCTTGGCGCGATCGCCGAAGCGCAGGTCGACGTTGCCGACGATGCCGAGGCAGGCCCTGGTGTCGCCGTAGCCGCGGCTGGCGCTCATGGCGGCGATGCCGTTCACGAATTCGGTCTCGCCCAGCGAGCGACGCGTCTCCTCGCCGTCGGCGCGATACATCGCGCGGCATTCGACGAACACCGTGGCCACGATGTTGTGGCCGCTGCCGGTGTCGGCGATCAGGTCGGGCAGCAGGTAGGTATTGCCGGGCCGGTCCCAGAGATGGTGATGCGGATCGACGATCGGCAACCCGGACTCGAGCACCGCTTCGTTGTGCTGCGCCAGCCAATCCGGCCGGACTGCAAGAAACCCCGGAGCGATCCCCCCTGCTGCTTTTGGTGCTGCCATTTCCGCCTCCCCTATTCCGCAAAAAATTCGAGCAGCAGCCTGTTCAGCTCGGCGGGCTGCTCCTCGGGCACGAAGTGGCCGCACTCGGCGATCACCGCGCCGCGCACGTTGGTCGCAACACGGCGCAGGCTCTGTTCGGGCTCGCTGCCGCGTCCGCGGGCGTGCGGATAGCTGGACCCGCCGCCGATCGCCAGCACCGGCATCGGCAAGCGGAAGCCGGTCGCGAGTTGCGCGGCATTGACCTTGGCGTCCTGGAACATCGCGCGATAGAGGCTGAAGCCCGCGCGCATCGCACCGGGTTGGCTATAAGTGCGGGCGAACTCGTCGATGTCGGCGTCGGAAATGGCGCCCGGCCGATAGGCGAAGGTTTGATAGAACCATTGCAGGTAGATACGTTCACGGCCTTGGGTCAGCGCTTCGGGCAGATCGGGGGTGACGTGGAACTGGTGATGCCAGCGTCGGCCACCCTGGCTGAAATCGCCGCCGTCGCCTGGAATGACGACATCGACGATCACGAGCTTCTCGACCGATTCGGGATGGTCGGCGGCGATGGCATAGGCGGTCGGACCGCCCCAGTCGTGCCCGACCAGGAGGAAGCGCTTGTGGCCCAGCGTTTCCGTCACCAGCCGCCAGATGTCGTTGCCGATGGTGCGCTTGTCGTAGCCGGTGAGCGGCCGTGAGCTGTCGCCGAGGCCGCGCATGTCGGGGGCGATGACGGTGTAGTTGGGCGCGAGCGCCGCGATCGTATGGCGCCACTCGTACCAGGTTTGCGGCCAGCCATGGATCAGCACGACGGGCGGACCCTTGCCCGCCGTCACGTAGTGCAGCATGACCTCGCCGATCTCCGCGTAGTGATGCGTGACAGCCGCCGCAGCGTCCATCGCCCGTTCCCCCCACTTTCGTCGCCAGTCTAGCGCTTCGCGGTGGCCGCGAGATATCGAAAGCTTGTGTGCGAGGGCTGCGCGATGTGGTGAACTGGCTTGGGGAGATCGCACATCATGACGATCAGACTGTCCGAGAATTTCCGCGCCCTGTTCTACGCGCCCTTCTATGCCACCCAGGCGACCGGCGCCTTTGCCGCGGCGGGCGTCGAGGTAGCGATGGTTCCCTCGCCCAGCCCGGGAGCTGCCGTCGCTGTGCTGCGCGCCGGCGAGGTCGACGTGATGTGGGGCGGGCCGCTGCGCGTGATGATGCTGCACGACGCCGAGCCGGCCTGCGATCTCGTCTGCTTCTGCGATGTCGTGGCGCGCGATCCCTTCTTCATCATCGGCGCCAAGCCCAGGCCCGACTTCCGCTTCGTGGACCTGAAGGGCCTGCGTTTCGCCACGGTCTCGGAAGTGCCGACGCCCTGGATCTGCCTGGCGAACGATCTACGGCAGGCCGGCGTCGACCCGGCCGCGCTCGACCGCGTCACCGACAAGACGATGGCCGAGAACGAGGCCGCCCTCGCGGCCAGCAAACTCGACGCCATCCAAGTGTTCCAGCCCTATGCCGAGCGGCTGATCGCCTCGGGGGCCGGCCATGTCTGGAACGCCGCCGCCACGCGCGGCCTCACCGCCTACACCACGCTGGTGACGCGCCGCGATGTCCTCACCCAGCGCGCCGACGAGATGCAGCGCATGACCCGCGCCATCCATCGCACCCTGCAGTGGTTTGCCAAGACGCCTGCCATCGAGATCGCCGGCATCCTGAAAGATTACTTCCCCGACCTCGCGACGCCGATCTTTGCCGCCTGCATCGACCGCTACCGGACGCTGGGCCTGTGGGGGCCCGATCCCGTCATCCGCCGCGAGGGATATGATCGCCTGCACGCCGCGATGCGCGCCTCGGGCGCGCTGTCGCGCGACATTGCGTTCGAGGCCTGCGTCGACACGGCGATGGCCGAGCAGGCGGTGCGCGCTACTCCGGCTTGATGCCGAGATCTTTTATGATCTTGCCCCAGCGCCGCGACTCGGCCTGCACGAAGGCCGCGAACGCGGCCGGCGTGCTGCCGACCGGCTCGGCTCCGAGCTTGCCGAGCTGCTCCTTCATCTCGCCGGTGCCCAGCACTTTCACCAGGTCGGCATTGAGCCGTGTGGTGATCTCGGCCGGCGTGCCCTTGGGCAGAAAGATGCCGTTCCAGCCGATCATCTCGTAGTCGGCCACGCCCGCCTCGATCATCGTCGGCACTTCGGGCACCAGCGGCAGGCGCTGGCGGCTGGTGATGGCGAGCGCGCGCAGCTTGCCGTCCTTCACGAACGGCAGCGTGCCCGGCACATTCTCGATCATGAACGACAATTGCCCGGCCACCAGATCGGCCAGCGCCGGCGCACCGCCCTTGTAGGGCACATGGACCACGTCGATGCCCGCCAGCGACTTGAAGAGTTCCGTCGCGAGGAATGGCGTGGTGCCGATGCCGCCCGAGCCGTAATTGAGCTGGCCCGGCCGCGCCTTGGCGTAGGCGATCAGCTCGGCCACCGATGTCACCGGCAGAGACGGATGAACGACCAGCAGCAGCGGCGCGGAATTCACCTGGGTGACCGGCACAAAATCCGTCAGCGGATCGAATGGCAGTTTGGCGAAGAGATACGGGCTCACCACCAGCGCGGTGTTGCCCATCAGCATCGTATAACCGTCGGGCGCCGCCTTGGCCGCGATCTCCGCGCCCACGTTGCCGCCGGCGCCGGGCCGATTGTCGACCACCACCTGCTGGCCGAGGCTGGTGCCGAGATGCTGGCTCACGATGCGCGCCATGATGTCGAGCACGCCCGCGCCCGCCGCGAAGGGCACGACATAGCGGATCGGCCGCGACGGATAGGTCTGCGCCGCGAGCGGTGCCGCCAGGGACGCTGCAAGAGCCGCGACCGAAGCGCCGGCCAAAAGGGTTCGTCTGGTCAGAAAGAACATGTCCTCACCCGACCTTCGGCATCCCGGCGCGATGCGGCTTCAGCACGGCGTAGAGGGCGGCGTGATACGGCGTCGGCACGCCCAGCCTCCGTCCCTCGCGCACGATGTAGCCCGACAGGCCGTCGACCTCGAGCGGGCCGCCCTTGGCGATGTCGTGATACATCGAGGCATACATGCCGGGCGGAAACTGTTTGAGGCGTCCGACGCTCACCGGTTCGATATCGTCCGCCACCTTGGCACCCGCGGCGCGCGCCACCGATGCACCTTCGGCGATCAGGGCCGCCGCCACCTCGATCACATCGGGGTCGCTGTAGAGCGGCCCGGCCGGCAGACGAGCCGCGGACGTGAGGGCGGCATTGGCGGCGAGGCCGATGAACTTGGTCCACAGCGCGCTCTGGATATCGTCGGTCATCTCGGCACTGAAACCCGCCTTCCGGCAGCGCTCGACGAAATCGGCGGCCTTCGCTCGCGCCGCTTCGTCGCCTTGCGGTGCGCCGAAGACGATCGACGACATGGCGCTGGTGTAGCGCACGAGACCGGGCTCGGCGATCACCGCCGAGACATAGGCCGAGCCGCCCAGCACGGGAACACCGGGCAAGCCGGCGGCGAGCTTGTCCGGCCCGTCGATGCCGTTCAGCAGCGAGATGGCGAGCGTCTGCGGTCCGAACAACGGCGCCGCCGCGCGCGCCGCCGCCTCGGCCTGGAAGAGCTTTACGGCGAACAGGACGACGTCGGCGGTGCCGAGACGCGACGCGTTGTCGCTCGCCTCGATCGGGGCGACATGATTGCCGCGCGCGCCCTCGATCCTGAGGCCCCCGGCCCGGATCGCCTCGAGATGGGCGCCGCGCGCCACCGCCACGACATCTTCCCCGGCCATCGCCAGCAGCCCGCCGAAATAGCCGCCGACGCCGCCCGGCGCCACGATCGCAATCCGCATGAATGACTCCAGTTTCCCAAGATCCCGAAAGACCACAACATGACGCAGCCACAGAGTCCACGTTTCGGACGGGAGCGTGTAGAATGGCCCGACCGATGTACGTCCATCTGCACTTGCCCACGCTCGACGTCGTCAGCGTTGTCGCCACCCTGGTCGCGGCCGGCGTGTCGCTGCTCGCCTGGTATCGCCATCGCGATGCCGTGGCGCTGCGCAGCTGGGCCGCCGCGCTGGTGCTGGGCAGCGTCGGCACGCTGCTGTTCACGCTGCGCGGGCCGGGAACATCGGCGGCCCTCTTCGTGGCCGCCGACGCGCTCACCGTGGCGAGCTTCGCCACCATGTGGGTGAGCATGCGCCGCTTCAACGGCGACACGGCGCCACCGCTGCGCATGACGATCATCGCCGCCGCGATCACCTGCGTCTTCGTGCTCCTGGTCACCGTGAGCTGGCAGATGGGCGCGGCGCTGCGCGCCCAGTCGCTCGTGTACTCGCTGTTCGTCGGCGGCCTGGCACTGGTGACGGCCTGGGAGACCTGGCACGGCGGCCGGCAGGACGGCCTGCGCAGCCGCCGCCTCGCCGCGGCGGCCCTGGCCGGCATCGCCGCCGCCCGCCTGTTCCGCGTCGGCCTGCTGGGGCTCGACTGGTTCGACATCGTCGATCCGGAAACCGCCGACATGCTGTGGGGTTACGGCATGTACCTCAGCACCGTGTGCGTGCTGTTGGTGACGTTCGGCCTGGTGTTGATGGCCAACGAACGCCAGCACGCCCTGGAGACCGCCGCATCGCGCGGCATCGGCGCGGCGTCGCCCTGATATGGAGATCTGGGCAACGATCGTGGGCATCGCCGCAGCCGTCGCCATGGCGGCGTACCTTCACAACCGCAAACCGGCCGGCATGGGACGCGCCCTGCAGCTCGGGACGATCGCGGCGGCCGCCGCGATATCGGCGGCGGTGACCGGCTTCGGCCTCAAATATCTGACGACCCTGGACAACGCGTCGACCGTCGAAGAGGCCCTGCAGGTCGTGCGGGAAGCGCCTTTGGTCGGCCTGGTGCTGAAGGAAAACCCCGAAGTGGAAACCCGGTTCCGTCGCGCCATCGAGGCGGAGCTCAAGAACCCGACCGGCAACGGACCGCAGCAAACCTTCGTGGTGGGCGGCGAGGTCCGCCGCGACATCATCGTGCCCGCGCTCCGGAACGCCGACGATGCGTCGGCGCTGGGCGCCATAAAAGCCATGCAGGCGTTCGTGAAATACCTGCAGGGCACGGATCCGGCGCTGTGCAAGGAGTTCGGCGTGATCGGGATCCGCAATCCAAGCCGGCTGAGCAGCGACGGCGGCGCCCTCTTCCGGCGCTCGCTCGCGGCGCAGGAGGACGCCTACCTGAACGGCCGCGCGCGCCCGGCAGCACCACAGAAGCTCACCGACCAGGAGGTGTCGCGTCTGCTCACGGAGGCGGGCTTTACCGCCGCCGATTTCGAGAAGGTGGTCGGCCTCGCCAAATTGTCCGATGCCGACGGCTGCGCGATCATCGCCAAACTGTACGCGGCGCCGATGCTTCTGCCGTCCCCGCGCGACGGGATGCTGGCGCGCTACCTGCTCACGGTGTCGTAGGGGCCCTATGATGAAGAAAACACGATGATGAAGAAGACACGATGATGAACAAGACCCCGTCCGCCGCCAGCCCCGACGCTTACGTGAACGCGCTGCGGGGCTGGCGCCGCGACTGCGTCGAGACGCTGCGCGCCGCCGTTCGCTCGGCGGGGACGTTCGACGAGATGATCAAGTGGGGCCATCTCGTCTATTTCGCGCGCGGCCCCGTCCTGCTGATCCGCGCCGAGGAAGAGCGCGTGCTGTTCGGCTTCTGGCGCGGCCAGCGCCTGCGCCTGATCGAGCCCCGGCTAAAGCCCGGCGGAAAGTTCGAAATGGCCACGCTCGAGATCGCCAAGGGCACGCCCATCGATGCCTTCACCGCCCGCCGCCTCGCTGCCAAGGCGGTCGCGCTCAACAAGACTCTCGGCGATCCGACCAAGGCGCCAGCGGGGAAGTAGACGGCGCCACTCCAGTAGCGCTCATGTTCATAGGGACCGCGGGCCTCCGGCCCGCATCATGATCATGAGCGGGCCGGAGGCCCGCGGTCCGGAAGAGCATGAGAAGAGCGCCCGAGCGCTCCTGACTCAACGGTGTCAGCAGCCGGCATCCAAGATCCCGATCTTGGAGGAAAATGACCATGGCAAGATATCGGCTGTACTGCGTCGGCGGCTCGGGCAATTCGTTCAAGGTCGCGCTGTTCCTGAATGGCACCGGGCTGGACTGGGAGCCGGTCGGCGTCGACTTCGCCGGCGGTCAGTCCCGCGACCCCGGCTGGCGCGCCGCGACCAACGCGATGGGCGAGGTCCCCATCCTGGAAGTCGACGGACGGCGGCTGCCAAAGCTGGGACACTACTCCTGCGGCGGGTAGCGCTCGAACACCGGCAGTTCATGGGCGCGCTCCATCCACCTGATCCGCTCGGCAACCTGGATATGCGCTTGCGCCGGAACCAGGTCAGGATCGTCATAGGTCGCGCTCTGAATATCGATGATCCCCGGCAGCATCTTCGCGTTTTCGTAGAAGAGTCCGGTGCCGCAATCGGGGCAGAAATGCCGCCGGCCATGTTCCGAAGAGGCGTAGACCTTGGGTGTACCCTTCATCACCTTGACCGCGCTTTGCGTGTACATCGTCCAGCCGACCATCGGCGCACCCGCGTGGCGCCGACAATCCGTGCAATGACACAGCGCGTGAGTGAGGACATCGCCCTCGGCCTGATAGCGTATTGCGCCGCAATGACAGCCACCCGTAATCATCGTCCGCTCTCCTCCGTCAGTGTTGCTGTGGGCTAGGCAGCCTTGCGCCCCTGCTCCCGCAATTCGCGCGCCTCAAGCAGATCGTTATACAGGCGGCGATCCAGCCGGAACGACGCCATGAAGTCACTGTCGATGCCGTTGGGAACGGGCGTCGCCTTCAGGAAGGCACAGAGCCGGGCGGCATCGTCGCCGCGTGCGAAGGCGAGCCGGATCGTCCAGCCGGAATTCTCCACGGTGCCGCTCCATTCGCCGACATTGCCGACGAGATCGATCGCCGCCGCGAGCAGCGGCAGGCACTGATCCTCGGGACGTTTTGATTTCGACGTGACGTCTGGATCAATGCGGCCGACGACGATGTACGGCCGGGGATGCCGCGACGCGAAGACTTGAGCATCGAGCCAGACGGCAACATCGCGAAGTGTAGAAACGGTCATGCGGCAGCACCTCCAGACGCAGACTCCTACGTGAACAAAACAGGAACATCAAGCCACTGCAGGAAGTGGCCAAACGCAACAAAGACTACAACTTGTTGAGGTTCGACGGCGGCGCGACGCCAAGCGAGGTGGCTTGCCCCACCAGGGCTTGCGGGGCCTCGGCTTCTTCGGCTCCAGCGCGGACTGCCAGTTCACACCTTCCATGGTCTTCAGCAAGGCCTTGGCCGCATCAGGTGTCGCGTCGTCTTCACCCAGCCATGTCGACCAGGCATCGTCTTCCAGGATCGCTGGCATGTGGGGATCGTCTTCCCGGGACTTGATCGTGCGGCGGATGAGTTCGTTGGCCGGTACCGTCGCCATGACGCACGCAAGCATCGGCGCGGGCAGATCGGCAATCTCGAACCGCCGCCACACGAAGGCGAAGCCGCGCGGCTGGCCGTCCTGCGGGTCGATCGTCCATTGACGAGTCTCCGTCTTGCCGGACGGCTTAATAACCTCTTCGCCTTCGTTGAGGGTGCGGAAGACGACGATGCCGCGCTGACCGGCGTGGAAGGCCATGCGGAACGGCTCCTTCGCCTCGATGGTTTCCGAGCGCGCGTGGATCGGCCGCGGCCGCCGCCAGTCCCTCGGGTCCGGGAACCCCCAGCGCATCCTGACCACGCGTCGCACGCGCGCCTCGGCATCCCAAATGATGACCGGCAACGGACCGCCGACGCGAAAGGTGACGATACTGTCGTCGCTGCCCTCGCCATCCCCTGACTCTTCGCTGTCGCCACTCTCCGCAAGTGACTGCGAGAATTCGACGACTTCACTCCAGGACGCCAGGGCTGTGAATTTCCCGCACATGGCGGAATGCTATCGCACGCTCAGCAAGGCGGATCGAGCGACTTGATCCGGCGGCGTCAAATTCGCGATGTCAAAAATGCTCGCCTGCCGTCGAGCCGACGATCCCAATGATCATCACTTAATCCAAATAGACAGGTCCGCATCGAATTCGCTTACTCGCCGCAAGTTTGCATGAGCAATTGCAATGCCGACTGATGTTAGACTCATGCCACGAAACCCGCCCTTCTCGTAGACGTCAAAAATCCTTTGGGCGTCCGGCAACGCGGGGGTCAGTTTACTAATCAATTCTTCCTGTGTGAAGAGCGCGCGCTCCTGGAGCGCCCAAAGAGCGCCCCGTTTCTCCTCAGGAATGGGAAGCCCTTTTGTAGCAACGTCGAAGGCTTCCCGATGCAACGCTCCAACTTGATACTTCTTGGGATCATGAAGGCAGACCATAATCAAGTTCTTGGTGACAAGCATTGGCACTGCCTCAATACCAACAGCCTCATGAAGCTGCGCCTGATCAAATCCCTTTGAGATAACCCCAGCATATCCAGCCTTTAGAATGTCATATAACGCCCTACCAAGGCTCGATTGGGCCGCGCAACCTTGTGCTACCAAGTAGGGACCGCTCGATCCCGCCGCATCAACGTCAGACAAGAGAGGAACAACGATGCTTCGCAGCTTATCCACGAATGCGTCATAAGCATTAACCTGCATGCGGCAATATTTTAGAATGTAGCAAAATGAGAGCGCCCCAAATTCTTGGTAAGTGAGC
>Ga0194051_1001533_pt1 | contig 12109 bp, 9 predicted proteins | sample SepL2320m_MetaG_FD_161275 | JGI IMG/M metagenome (GOLD analysis project Ga0194051, IMG submission 161275) | Anoxic zone freshwater microbial communities from boreal shield lake in IISD Experimental Lakes Area, Ontario, Canada - Sep2016-L239-20m | ecosystem: Environmental > Aquatic > Freshwater >... | reverse complement strand
CGCTGGGATCGTGTAGTCGCCATCTTGGGGGTCGGCGAAAAGAAGAAACGAGACAAGACCAATGATCGTGGCCAGCGCGCCGAGCCAGTCCCGGGTCGAGACTCTGAGGCCGCTCACGATGATTCCCAAACCAAGTGCAAAAAGGAGCGAGGTCACCATGATGGATTCGACCTCGATGAGCGAACCACGACCTAGCGCTACCGCGTGGAAGAGCCCCGACACTCCGGCAAGACCGATACCGAGAAGCCAGATTGGTCGGCGGAGAAGAAGGAGCAGAAGACGAATGACGTTCGGCGGAGTTTGCTCGATCGAACGTGCCCCTCGACTTTGGAACACGGCGGCGCCGGCCCCGGAGATCGCTGCGAAGAGAGCGAGAACCAACGCAGCCGCAGACATCGGCCCAAGCGTAGGAGATTGCTATCGAAAGGCGTGTCGAATCAGCCGAGACATGGTGTCTGATGAGATCAGTGCTCGGTGAGCCGCCGATTTCTTCCGAAACGTGGCGGGTAGCGTTTGATTGTCGGCGTTCACCATGAGCGGTCCGACGGCTGGAACTCATGTCCCCTCAGCACCGCGCTCAGCGTCGATCTGTTCATCGTCCTCGCCAGATGGCAGGGATCGCCCTTGTGTTGTGCCTGATCGCGCTCGCCGGGGTGATGTCCTCTGGAACAGCTGACGCGACTCAAGAGAACTTCGGTTTGAGCCCATCGTTTGTCGGTGCGCCGTATTTCGCTTCTGGCTCGGTGTACGGCGCGAACTTTCCCGATCCATCGGTGGTCTGGGATCCAGACACACAGCGGTACTACGCGTTCTCAACAGCCACCGGCGGTGTGTATGTGCCGGTCATGTGGTCAACAGATCTTGTGACATGGACCGCTCGTTCTCGACATTCGATCGTGAATCCGAACGGTGAATATCACGACGCATTGCCGGATCCATCCCCGACAGGCACTACGTGGACGTCGAACAATCCAAGATTCCCGGACGAACTGTGGGCGCCATCGGTCGCGAAGTTGTCGGGTAATGGAGCGAGCGCGTGGTTCATGTTCTATTCGCTCAGGGTGAACCAAGAAGGAAAACGTTGCATCTTCTACGCGACAAGCCAGACCGCTGACGGTCCGTACACCGCACCCTCACCTATGTATTGCGGGAACAGGCCGATGGGCTACATCGATCCTCAAGTATTCGTCGATGGAAACAAAACTTGGTTGGTCCTGAAAGACGAAGGTGAAGTCGGTGTTGCATGGTCAGCGATTTGGGCCCGCGAGATCACTGTCACTGGTACCCAATCGGTCGCCTGGAAAGACGCGGATGGAACACCGAATGGTTGGTTCACCCCTCTGCTTCAGGCAACCGGCGGATGGGACCGAGGTGTGGTCGAGAACCCTTCTGTTGTGCGACTTTCTGACGGAGTACCGACACTTTTCTATTCGGGTGGTTTGTGGAACTCCGATGAGTATTCGATGGGGATTGCAGTGTGCGGGGAATTTCGTTTCAGTTGGACTCCCATCTGTACTCGTGTCGGTACCGGTCAGATCATGGGGCGACGTCAGGGCATGAAAGGCATCGGTGGTTCCACTGCGTTTCGTGGTGCTGGTGATTCGATCTATCTGGCGAATCACTATTGGGATGACCGCTTTGAGCCGAACTACCCGGTGAATCAGCGTCGCCTTGTTGTTGATCGCGCGTACGAGGCCTACGGCGGTCTCGTGTTTACTCATGATCTTGGACCCACAGGAGTTGCGTCGAGAAGTGGGTATGTGGTGCTCAGTCCGACTCGTGTTCTCGATACGCGTCAACCCGTTGGTGTCGCATCGAATCGTGCGCTCGAAGCCGGCGAGGTCTTCGCTCTTGATGTGTCATCGCAAACCACTGCGACGACGACAGCGGTGACGATGAATGTCACGGTCGATGGGGCATCTGCACCTGGCTACATCACGGCGTATGCATGCGGGGAACCTCCGTTGGCCTCGAATCTGAATTATGAGAGAGGTTCTCCTTCTACCAATCAGGTCACGGTTCGGGTCAACAACAGCCGCAAAGTCTGTTTCTATGCTCAATCATCGACGCATCTGATTGTCGATATGCAGGGCCGCTTCGACTCAAACGTGTCTGCAGGTATCACGCCGGTGACACCAACCCGCGTGCTTGACACCCGAACGGGTGCATCGATCTCCGCCTCCGGAACGATCGATGTTTCGATCGTCGGGCGGGCGGGTGTTCCTGCAGGTGCGACTGCTGCTCTTGTCAGCATCACCGCTGATGGCGCTGCCGGTGCTGGGTACCTCACTGCTTGGCAGTGCGGTGATCCGAGACCGACGGTTTCGAACGTCAACTATGCGAAGACGTTGCCGTCAGGTAATGGCGCAATCGTTCCGCTGTCTCTGGGCGGCTCCCTTTGTATCTTTTCGCAGTCTCGGACCGACGTCATCGTCGACGTCTTCGGGTATGTCGGACCGAACGGACAACGACTCAACATTTCCGCACCCACTCGAGTCTTCGACTCACGTCTGTCAACCGTTGTGGTTGACGGCGGGCAAACGATTCCGTTGCAGGTGACGGGCGCAGGACGTGCATCGACTGGTTCGACCGCGGTCGAAGTGAATGTCACGGCAACTGAAGCACGCGCGCCAGGCTGGGTCTCGGTCTTCCCTTGTTCATTCCCTCCGGCGCCAGGGTCGGAAACCTCGGTGCTGAATCTCGTGGCAGGACAAACCAAGGCCGCGCACGTGGTCGTACCCGTGGGCACCGCCGGACCGGCCGCTGGTCAGATCTGTCTGCGGACCCAAAATCCAACGCATCTCGTCGTCGATCTCTCCGGTGGCTACAGCTGATCCCACGCCGCCCTCCGGAGTGCAGTTGGTCCTTGCAGCGAAGGTGATCAGACGCAGTGGCTCTTGGGGATCGCATGCTCGCGAAGAGTTGGGTCCACCGAGCACAAGGAGACTGATCGCTCGCGATTGGCAACGTAGGGTTTCGACAGAGCGCTAGTGGTCGGGCTCCCTATGTTTGACTTAGCGATTGGTTGTTGATGGTGGAACGAAGGCAGCAGTCACTCGCGGAGTATGCGGCGCCAATAGCGGCATCGTTCTTCGTGATGGCATTCGAGTTGGCGCGTGGCGCAAAGGACTCGATGTGGCTTGACGAGAGTTTTAGTTTCGCTGTTGCCAAGCGACCTCTGGGTTCCTTCCTTGAATTCGTCTGGTCGCAAGAGGCGAACATGGGTCCTTACTACCTGGTTCTCTGGGGATGGATTCGCCTCGATGATGGTGATCTTTGGATCAGGGCGTTGTCGGCGCTCTTTACCGTTGCTGCACTTTGGGGGATCTGGCTACTGGTGCGCAGATGGTCGGGCCAGGTCGTCGCCGCTGTAGCTGTCGGAGTTTTCGTTTTCACTCCGTATGTCTTGAGTTGGAGCATGCAGGCTCGCAGTTACAGCATGGCGATGGCCTTTACCGCGTGGTCGATGGTCTTCGCCGATCAGATGATGAAACAGAAGGGTCGCTGGCCCAGCGTGGTGTTCGGAGCAATGGTCGGGCTTGCCGTTGCGACACAGATCTCGACCGTATTTGTGTTCGTGGGTGTTGTCCTCGCTATTTGGCTGTTGGTGCCCACATGGGAGACCACTCGGAAGCTCGCGTTAGCTGGGATTGCTGCAATGGCAACGTTCGCTCCCTTTGCTTTCGCTGCGATTTCGAACCCCGACCATGCGAGTTGGATCCCGCGCCTTACCCCCAGTGTGTTCTGGACGGAGTTGACAAGTGCGACGAGTGGGCCGCTCTGGGCGCTTCTGATCGGGTCCGGCTGGGTCTGTCTGATCGTCGCATCGTTTCGCGACGCAAGGTTTCGGCCCTACCTCATTGCGCTCGCGGGTTCGGTGAGCGGTGTCCTTGTTTTGGTCATGGTGTCGGTGTGGCTGAAGCCGATGTTCATCAATCGATACCTGATCGGCTGTCTTCCGTTGGCGGTGATCGCGGCTGTCGGTGGATGGAGTGCGCTTTGGCCCCGACGATGGCCGATCGTGGCGGGCGCCGTTATCGGAATATCGGCACTCACACTCGGAGTCTCTTTCGAACGCACCAGACCAACTCTTGAGGACTATCGATCTGCCGCGGCAATCGTAGAAAGTTCGATGCAGCCTGGCGACGCGATTGTGGCGATTGGTGGTTATCAAATCAGTGGCTTGGTTCGTTACCTGCCGGAGGGCACGCCGACCGAGACTCTCGTGTCATCACCGACCAATCCCGGCTCATGGACACTCCGAGCGAAAGATGGAAGCGAAGTGCAATCGGATCGGGTCTGGATTGTGTACCGAGATATCCGGCCTTCCCGAGAACTGGGAGACTGGATCGATCGGACCTACCCCGTCGTGGTTTTAGACAACAAGTTCGAGGATATCCAACTCGAACTCCGGGAGACTCGAAGTGGTCAGTAAGAAGGACGGGCCGCTCTACTCCAAAGGCTGCAGCCCGGTTTCCTGAGGCGTCGAAGTGCATTATTGCGTCGACGTGCGTTTCCCTTGATCTGATTTTTTCTCGATCAACACGCGGCCCTCGGGGGCGTTGACTCTGGACGCAGCACGGGCGTGTGCAATCACGTCTGGCGATGCTCCAAATTCCCTCAGGGGGGTCGCAAGCAATTTGTTCTCAATGCAGTTTCCCCAATGGGTGAACGGTGGTGGTTCGCTGCTGGGAAGTGTTTGTTCCCAGGCCTCCTGTTCGGCTCTGTTCACAAGAAACATGACAAGTGCGTCGCGAGGGATAGTGGTTGAGAACCCGTGGTACGAGGAGAAGTGGGGGGCAAAGCACACCCCGGCATTCGCCCGATACCGGGCCGAGTAGACGGGTTTGAGTTCGCTGTCATAGAGGACTGTTCCGTTGCGATCCTCCTGCTCGGGGTTGAGATCGCCCTCAGGGAAGTAGAGGACAAACGAGAGGTACTTCGGAGGGATATCGACGTGGATGTTCTGGAATCGATCAGGTTCACAAAAAGTGAACTCAAACTCCTTCTCGTGGATGGAGAGGGACCGGGCAAATTCGCCGTCGGAGTTGCTATAAAAGCGGGATGCGAATGTGCCGAGAACCTCGGGATCGCTGAATATTGCTCGTAGATAGAGCACATGGATATTGGTGCTGTCGTGCAGGGGGAAACGCGGTGTTGTGTAGAGCGGACTGTCTTGCTGGCGATCGGTGAGAGTAGGAGAGTTTTTCTTCGCCAGCATCAATCTTCGAAGGCCGTCGTAAAGGTCGTGGGGAAGCACTTTCTCAAAATAGAGATGATGGAAGGGGTGTTCGCCTAATGGAGTTTGACGGCCCACTTCCAGCACGTGGGCCTTGTACCGCTCGTATGTGGTCGAATCGATTCGGCCACTGCGTTGCCCAATGCGGATCGCAACGCGTCTGAAGCGACCGAGAAATCTCTGCCGAAAGTATCGAAACTTCCTCATTGGTTCACACACTATTTGATGCGTGTGAACTACTCCTTTTTGTCGTCCTAATCGGCGGAAAGGTACGCATCGTGGATCTTGATGGCTTTGAGGTTGGTCGCGGAACCGGCAGGTTGTCTCTGCCGATTTCAAGCGCGCCCCAGGTGCGTTCCAGAGCATCTACGGAGGAAAAGCGTGGCACCCCCAACGGGATTTGAACCCGTGCGTCCACCTTGAGAGGGTGGTGTCCTAGGCCGCTAGACGATGGGGGCCGGTGTCACGTTTGTGCTGTCGGGCCGAGCCTCGGCAACCGGAAGAGCATAGCGGGGTCGCAAGTTCCGGCACCAAGCCACTCGTGTTCACGTTGGGCAAACCGCAGTGGCAATTGCTTCCCGTATCCCACAACGCGGGCTCACTTCAGAGTTCGGACTCGCGATTGGGTTCGGGCGGGAATTGCACATCGGCGGAGGGTCGAAGTGGACAGACACCTTCGATGAGGCCCACGCCGCGAACCGATACTTCCTTTGGCGGACCGATATCGACCCAATCGGGAACGCCGTTGAGGGCCGACGGGTGCGCAAGCAACTGACCAGGTTCGGCCTCGTCACAAAGTCGGGCGGCAAGGTTGACTGGTCGACCGATGTAGTCGTCGCCGTCAAACAACAGCGCTGTGCCGCTGGCAACGCCGGCGCGCAGATCGATAGCGAAGGATTCAAAGCGGCCGGTCATCTCGGCAACGGTGGCCACGATTGGGCCGGGCTTCACTCCGACAAGAAGGACGCCGTCGCCTAACCACTTGGCCACACGCACGCCTCGACGCCCAGCGACTTCTTTCACCGCTGACCTGAAGACCTCAAGTGCGCGTACCGCTCGCCGAGGGCCGTGCCGTTCGGTAAGTGCGGTGAACCCGCAGATGTCAATGAAGGCGAAGGTGCGCTCAAGGGCAATGGGCCCGCCGGTGGGAGGAACCTCTTCGGGTCGTTCGGTGCCCATGCCCGTGGCGGGTGGGGGCGTCATTGGTCCAGCGGCGTTGCTGTCGGACTCTTGGGCGAGGGAGGAATCATCAGGCATGACCCCATGACCATGGCACAGATCTCACCGAGTCCGCGTCCGGGTTTCGGAAATAACGGATGAACTCTGTTCCTTCGGTCAGCGTCGAGGTCGACCGAGGGCTTCCTGGGTGGCCGTGGCCACATGTCTCCCGGTCTGATCGAACACTCGAGCGATCGAGAGGCCACGAGCATCAGCCATGCCCTGCCCGTCGAGGGTGAAGCACAACCAGTCGTCGACTCGGAGTGGACGATGAAACCACAGGGCATGGTCGAGGCTGGCGGTCATGAGTTTCTCGAAATCGCCGATGAGGCTATGTCCGGTCAACGCCGCACCCAAAAGGTGTTCGTCGGAGAGATAGGCAAGCGCGCACGCGTTCATGACTGGATCGTCGCCGAAGGATTCCTCTGCCTTCATCCACGCCAACGTCGCCATGCCGTGGTCATCGCGTTGCGCTCGGGTCTGGAAGAAGAGTGGAGTTTCGTCATTCTCAAGATCATCGGCACGAGGAGCGTTGTCGGGCAGGAACGTCGCTTCGCGTTCCTCGCTCTCCTCGGGAGTGTGGAAACTCGCGATGCAGTTGAGGATTGCTCCGCCTGACTGCGAAGCCACGACTTGGCGAGTTGAAAATGATCTTCCGTCACGGATGCGTTGCACCTCGTAGAGCACAGGTGCTGCCTCGTCACCTTGGCGCACGTAATAGGCATGCATTGAGTGAGGCACCTGGGTTTTGTCGACAGTGAGTGATGCAGCTCGAAGTGCCTGAGCGATCGCCTGGCCTCCGTAGATCCTCCCCCAACCGGTGTGCGCGCTCGGGGCGAGGAACGCATCGGGGCTCACTGCATCAAGGGTGAGCAACGTTCGTAGATCGGTGGCCAGAGGGAGTTCGAGAGTCACTTGATGAGCCTGCCACGTTGATCGTGGCAACTTGAACTACTGGTTTCAACCAACGTCGACCGCCGATCCTGAACCGCTATCCACCGCGGTTGTAGTGGCACCTTCTACCGTTTTGACGTCGTCGACCGTCGGCGATTCGTAGCTCTCAGGGGGCATGCATGGATCTGAGCAAGAAGCTCATAGTCGAAGGAATTGGAACGTTCTGGCTGGTACTCGGTGGTTGCGGTAGCGCGGTCCTAGCGGCCAAGTTCGGCGCCGACCTCAAAGGTCCTTTCCTGGGCATCGGACTTGTCGGCGTTTCGTTCGCATTCGGTCTCACCGTTCTGACCATGGCCTACGCGATTGGTCATATTTCGGGTGGGCATTTCAATCCCGCCGTCACAGTTGGACTTTGGGTGTCGAGGCGTTTCCCGACGAAAGAAGTCCTTCCGTATGTGATCGTTCAGGTGATCGGCGCGATTCTCGCTGCGCTCGTCATTTGGCTTATCGCTTCGGGCCGTGCCGGATTTGATCTCAAAACCGATGGTCTGGCTGCGAATGGCTATGGCGAACATTCGCCGGGTGGATTCGACCTCATGGCCGGTCTGATCACCGAGATCGTGATGACCGCGGGATTCCTGTTCGTGATCCTGGGTGCGACGGCGAAGAAAGCTGTCGGAGCCGCGGCGCCGATGGCGATCGGTTTCGCCCTCGTGCTTATCCACCTCATCTCAATTCCGGTGACCAACACTTCGGTGAACCCCGCGCGTTCCACCGGTCCTGCTGTTGTTCAGGGTGGATGGGCGCTTGGTCAACTCTGGTTGTTCTGGGTGGCGCCGCTCATCGGTGCAGCGATCGCTGGTTTGGCGTGGCGTTTCCTGAGCCCATCGGACAGCATCCTCGACAACGAGCCGGAAGAAGCACGCGCCTACTGATTGGGCTCGCAGTTTGATGAAAAACGAAAGAGGGCCCGGTTCCGAATGGAGACGGGCCCCCTTTTTTTGCGTCTTTACGTCGTTGCGTGCGGGCCCTCTACCATCCGCTGGAAGTCGTTTCGCGTTGCTAGGTGTTACGCGTGAATAGCCGGAATCCGATCGTTCCAGTTGCATGCGGCCTCAAGCTCAGACGAAAGGCGAATGAGTAAGTCCTCACGTCCGAATGGTGCGACGAACTGAATGCCTACCGGTAGGTCGTCCTCTGTCCACCAAAGCGGAAGGGAGATCGCTGGTTGTCCGGTGACATTGAACTGAGCGGTGTATTGCATCATCGATGTCACCCTGCCGAGGCCTTCGATCGGATCACTGAGCCAACCGATTTTTGGCGGAGGTCCGTTCAATACCGGCGTGCAGAGGATGTCGAATCCATTGGGGTTGAACTCGTTCCTCCACCATGTGGCCATGCGCCGTGACCACTCTTGTTGCCAGAAAATCGCGTCGAGATACTTCGGCGCGCTAATCGATCGCCCGATAGCGGCGAACATCCAGTTCCGCTCTTCGACATCGAACTCAGTGATCTCGCGGCCCAGAACTTTGCCCCACGCATCGAGATTGTGGCCGACATGGGCCGCGATCACGGTGGTGAACGCATCAGTGAACCGAGGATCCTCCATGGCATCTGGATGAGAGTCTTCGATGTTGTGACCGAGTTGTTCCAATAACGATGCCGCGAAGTTCACCGCTGCACTCATCTCGGTTGATGCGTCAACTCCGGGAAGGAGGGGATGATCAAGTACGCCGACGCGCAGCGTTCCGGGATCACGTCCTATTTCAGCAAGGAGCGGCCCGGGAAGTTCGGGGGCGGCATAGTGATCGCCGGGCATCGGGCCGGCGATTGCGTCGAGAAGTGCCGCGGTGTCACGAACTGTGCGTGTGACGACTCCATGTGCGGTTGAACCCGCCCATGAATCACTGATCTCAGGACCGAGCGGGACGCGACCGCGAGTGGGTTTGAGCCCGACGAGTCCGCATTCGCTCGAAGGGATGCGAATCGAACCGCCACCGTCGCTGGCGTGCGCGGCGGGGACCATTAGCGATGCAACCGCGGCGGCCGAACCGCCGGAGGATCCGCCTGTCGAATGGTCGGTGTTCCATGGGTTGCGCGCGGCGCCGTGCGATTCGGGTTCGGTAGTGATGGTGGTGCCGAACTCAGGCGTATTCGTTCGCCCAACGATCACCATGCCGGCGGCGCGGAAACGCGATGTGAGGTGATCATCTCGATCGGAAATGAAGCCCTCGTTCTTGAGAAACGCGGTGCCGGCATGATGAGGATCGCCGAGGCTTCGGGTCTCAAGGTCTTTGAGGAGGAACGGCACGCCCTGGAATGGTCCTTCGGGAAGCGTTGATGAGGCCTCGGCTCGAGCCTTCTCGAAACGTTCGTGAATGACGGCATTGAGAACTGGGTTGATGCTTTCGATGCGAGCGATTGCAGCATCGACGAGTTCGAGTGGAGAGGCTTGGCCGTTGCGCACGAGTTCAGCTTGCGCAGTCGCATCGAAACGGCTGAGGTCAGTTGGAGTCGCCATCCCCGAAAACTATCGGCGATTGATGGCTCAGGCGGGCTGTCCGGTGATGGCCATTCCGCCGCGACTGTCGCGCTTGACGCCGGTCGGATCCTTGGCGAGTGCACCGCCGACAAAGACATACGAGATGCCGTTGGACATCTGTGCGGGTTTCTCCACCGTGGAGGTGTCGGCGATGGTCGCCGGATCGAAGATCGTGATGTCGGCATCGGCATCCATTTGGAGTCGACCTTTGCGCTGGAGCATCGGGACTCGAGCGTCAAGACGGTTGGCCGGAAGAATGGTGCATTTTCCGAGAGCTTCCATCAACGGAAGTGCTCCCATCTCGCGCACATACGGACCGAGGAGACGCGAGAAACAACCAGCGCCGCGGGGATGATTGTTGTTGGACGATTCCGGTATGGCGTCGGAACCGATCATGGTCCACGACGCGTTGACCGCGGCATTGACGTCTTCCTGCGGAATGGCGTACGCGACGACAAGCTTGTTTTGGGCCTGATACTTCTTGAACGACTCGGCAGTAAGGCGTTCCGAGGAACCGGCGAGTTGTAGATCGTTGTAGGAAATCTGGAATCGCGATTGCCAGTCGCCAGCGAAACGGGCAGAACCGAGGTATGTGCCCCAGAAGGTGTACGGATAGAAACATCCGGTGATGTCGAGGCCTTCGCTGCGGGCATTTTCAATCTTTGCAATTGCTTCGGGCATGACGTGGGTTGCCATTGATGGGATGTGATCGACATGCAAAGAGACGCCGGTCTGACGCGCAACAGAAAGCACTTCATCGATCGCGTCGAGTGAACTTTTCCCGGCCGGACCCGGTGACGAATAACGAATGTGTGTAAATAAAGGCATTTGCGCCTTTTGTGCCACTTCGGCGAGAGCTACGTATTCGTTGAAATCGACGCTTGGTGCGTATTCGGGGTCGATCGAGAGTCCGATCCAGCCGGCTTGAAGTTGTCGCTCAAGGTCATCGCGCAACTTTGCTCGTTGCGATGGCGACGCGGTTCCCTTCACCCCGATCGAATCGCGATACCACTGATCGGAGAACGAGCCACCGAAGTTAATGGGTGGGGTGTTTTTGCCCGAATAGGTCGAGAAGAAACCCTTCGCATCAACTGGAGTTTTGATCCCGTGCATGCCGAGGTTGGTTGTGACCCCGTCACCGAGTTTGTACCAAACCCCATACGAGTTGGGCTCGTAGGAGAGGATGTCGATGAAGCCGGGAGCAACCACCAGGTTGCTGGCGTCGACGATGTTGCGTCCCGTGATGTCGTCGGTCGTGATGAGGGCGATCCGATTGCCGATAATGCCTACGTTGGCGACGGCGTCATAACCCGTCGCCGGGTCCATCACCCGGCCGCCTTTGATGGCGGTGTCGAAGATTGTCGATGATGGCGGCGGTTGATAGGAGGCATCCAGCTTCGGTGGGCTGACCTTCTTCGGTTCCTTGACCGTGACTGATGTCGAGGTGGAAGACGAACCGGTCGAGCAACCCGCAGCGACTGCGGCGGTGGCGACAACTCCGGCACCGCTGATGAGCAGAAAGCGCCGACGATCGAAGGAGGTTCCCGAACCGGGGAGATCGTCAGCCACGCCCTCAAACCTACCGGCGACGGCTTAGAGAACTTGGTCGCCCCGGCGCAGTGAACGCTCGAACGATGGACTGAGGGTGACCGGACAACCGGGCCGAAGCTCGAGTGCGCTCGCCGCTGAGGTCGACAACACGCCAATTTCACTCGAGTCCTCATCAATGGCGGTGTGTGCCGGGTCGAGAAGGGCTGAGAGCATGGTGGAAGATCCAGCATCGGCGCTGGTGGCATCAGGGACACTGTCCGACAGTTCGATGGACTTGATGTCCTCTTTTGTCAGATTGAGAACGGCGAGTCCATCGAGCGCGGTTCGGATCGCAACCGCGAGGGAGGTCCACTCGCTTGTGGGGGAACCTTCTTCCGCAGAAAGGGCGCCACGCGGAGACTTTCCTTCGGCGACGATCGATCGAGCTGCAGCGTCGAAGATGGTCACCGCAACGAATTCCGCCGACCAATCGATTGTGAGAGCCAGCGTCATATCCTCAGCCTGTCACGGGCACAGTCGTTGAGACAGGTGCGGGAACAGATTTGAGGGTCTGAGAGTTCTCGATTACCTACACAATCGAACCGTGGCCCAGAGTCGGTCGAACGTCGCCGGCCCGAGGACCGCCTCGAGGAGGTCGAGGGCCTCGTTGCATGTGGGAATCGAGT
>Ga0194051_1001531_pt1 | contig 12123 bp, 10 predicted proteins | sample SepL2320m_MetaG_FD_161275 | JGI IMG/M metagenome (GOLD analysis project Ga0194051, IMG submission 161275) | Anoxic zone freshwater microbial communities from boreal shield lake in IISD Experimental Lakes Area, Ontario, Canada - Sep2016-L239-20m | ecosystem: Environmental > Aquatic > Freshwater >... | reverse complement strand
TACCAATACATAGTGCTTGTTCGTTTGTTATCGCTACGTTAAACCGTTCAACAACTAGAAATCCAAACGAGGCCACGACGCTTTGTTCATTATCCGAACCCACGTCGGGTAACTCTTTAGTTTCGTCTTGAACCACTGGGTCTGGGAGAGTTGTGCCAACACTCGGAAGTTTGTTGATGACATTCTTGATTTCAACTCGACACTCGGTGTCGATAAAATCTCCAAGATTGGTTTGCGCAAGTTCTATCTCATCGCTCGCAAGTCGCACTGCCGCACTGGTGGCCGCCGCGTCTTTGGCGATCATGCCACCCTGCCAATCGATTGCATCAAGTGCTAATGAAAACGATCCGTAGGTATCTGCCAGTTTTTCGATTGAAACAATGATTTGTGGCGGAGCCATTTCGGACATTGTGTTCAACGTAGAAACTAACTCGCCGAAAACTTCGCGTATCCGACTAGGACTCGTTGTTGCAAAGTCGGCACTGATATCCGCAAATCCGGTACTGGCTGCGTTCCATCTATCCGCTGATTCACATACGGCATCCGTCTCTGCGTTTTGTGTGCACGATGCAGTCAAAACAGCAAACAAAATCGCGATCGCCCAATACGAATATTTTTTCGGATTAAAAAACTTGTAGAACATCAGCTCTCACGATCTAGTTTGGCTTGATGACGATGAAAGCCATTGTTCGTATAATTTAGAATACTTTCCATTGCGGTTCATCAGATTTTGATGTGAGCCATCCTCGACTATCAAGCCGTGTTCAAGTACTAAAATTCGGTCGGCACGAGATGCTGTAGATAAACGATGAGCGATTGAGACCGTTGTTCTGCCCGCAGAAATAGCCCGAAGTGCTCGCGAAAGTTGCACTTCTGTCAGAGCGTCAACGGCTGATGTGGCTTCATCTAATACGAGAACATCTGGATTTGTAAGTGAAGCCCTTGCAAGTGCCACTAATTGTCGCTCGCCTGCCGACAGTGATGACCCGCGTTGACCTACATGCGTCTCAAGGCCCCCTGGTAAAGAATTAATCCACTCGGTCAATTCGAGCTGATCAATTGCCAGAGATAGGTCGTCTTGAGTTGCATTTGGGTTAGCAAATAATAAGTTATATGCAATCGTCTCAGCAAACAAGAATGGTTCTTGTGGAACAACAACTAATCGGTGCCGTAGGTCGTTGTTGTCAATGTTGCGGAGATCAACTCCGGATAACAACACACTTCCAATAGTCGGATCAGCCAAACGCGAAATCAATCTCGCGAGTGTGGTTTTGCCAGAACCAGATGAACCAACTAATGCAATGTGTTGTTGTGCAGGAATAACCAGCGAGATATTTCGAAGAACCGGTAAATCATCATCTTGCGAATCGAGCCGAGAACTATAAGCGAAACTCAAATCACGAAATTCAATACTTATCGGGCCGACAGGTATCGCAACTGGGTTTATTGATGCTGGCGGACCAGTTGGAGTATCCAGCACGCTCAGTACTCTGCGCAATCCTGCTACCGCTGTTTGAGTTTGGTCGACAACCTCTGTGAATTCGGCAATCGGCTCTAGAAATCGATACGTCAGAAATAAAAAGCCGACCATCGCTCCAGCAGATAATCCACCATCAATGCCCCGCAACACGCCGACCACAACGATCGCGACGATTGTGAAAACTGCAAATATTTCTCCAGATGGAAATAGGAAGGCACCGATGATCCCAGCTCTGACCTGAGATTCTGAACGGATCTTCACTGCCTTTTTCGTTCGCGCGACCATTGGCGCGTGTGCGTTATAGGCGCGTAAGGTCTCTGTGCCCGAAACAAGTTCGCTAACCGAACCGAGCAACTCGGCATTATTCTGACGCGCAAGGTCGTACGCGCCGACAAGTCTTTTTTGTAGTGATCGCAGTACAAAAAATAACGGCGCTGAAACGCTGAATGCGACGAGCGCCAAGATCCAGTCATATGAGAGCATCACGCAAGCCACAACCACCATCAATGAACCATCGAGCAACCACACCAATGCGCCCCACGAAAAAAATAATGTGAGCGTTTCAATATCGCTCGTCACTCTTGAGACAAGCGCGCCACGCCGCTCTTCATTGTGATCCGCCAAACTAAGTCGGTGAATGTGATCGTAGAGTTTGACTCGGATTGTGTACAAGCCCTGTTCAGCGCTGATCCCAAGTCTCAGCACCGCGGTTCTTAATGCCCATGCTGTTGAAACAACGGCTACAGCCGCGATCACGCCTAAAACGCAAATATAGCCAACACGCACATTGTCAGGCTCTAAACCATTATCAATACTTTGCTGAATCAAAATCGGTACCGCGACTCTCGCTAATGATCCGATCACTGCAAGAAAAAAAGTAACGGCAATTCCTTTGCCGAGATCTGGCGCAATATCTACACCCCGAGAGATCGTCTTGGCCGTGCCGAAGCGCCCGAGAGGTTCATTCATGGCGATCGTGCTCAAACGCATTAATTAATTCTCGGTAGTCGCTGTTGCGTGTGTACAAAACATCATGACGGGCGTGGTCAACGATCTGCCCGTTGCGCATATATAACACTTCATCAGCAAGTGCGATCGTTGAGGGTCTTGACGCCACAATTACAACTGTCGTCGTGTTGGTCGTGTTTGTTAGTGTCATTGCCATCTCACGAAGATTGTTGACCACGCGTGCCTCTGTCGCCGGATCGAGAGCAGAAGTTGTGTCATCAAGAAGTAGAACTGCACGATTATGGGCAATAGCACGAGCCAAAGCGATTCTCTGACGTTGACCGCCGCTGAGACTGACACCACGCTCGCCCATTATGGTGTCTAAACCATTGGTGAGGTCGTTAATAAATTCGGTGCATTCGGCGATTCGTAAGGAGTTATTTACTTGTGCATCAGTAATTTGCGAATCCAAAGTGATATTAAATCTCAGGCTTTCAGCAAATAAAAATGCCTCTTGAAACACCAAACCAACCCCGCCTGGTTGCACCGAGATGCTGCCTGAATCACATTCGATAAGACCGCTCAATAGATGCAACAGAGTCGTCTTGCCACAACCGGTCGCACCGACAATTGCCACCGTTCGACCGCTCAAAATCTCTAAAGACAAATCTCTCAACACCGAATTATCTGATGTGTGCGAATAATTAATGTTTGCACAACTTAAAGCAACACCAGTTTTCGCAATCCGAATCACATCGTTTGGATCTTGCCCAATCGGTTCATCTAAAACTTCGCGGACACGCCTCCATCCTGCTACCGAGTGTGGGATCTCCGAGAATAGATATCCAATAATTCTTAATGGAAAAACCAACAGCGTAAACAAATAGATGAAACTCGTCAGATCGCCAACACTCATTGCGCCACTCTTGACGCGGATTGCGCCTAGAACTATCAGCGTGATATTGATCAACGATGGGATCGCATCAATCGCGGCCTCGAACATTGAGCGCACTGATACTGCTTCAATGCGGGCGTTACGCAGACGCGATGTGATTACTGCCAACCGCTCTGTTTCTCGTTTTTCGGCACCAAATGATTTGACGACCATCACACCGTCGAAACTTTCGTGGACTGCCTGAGATAGCGCACCAAGTTCGTCTTGTGCAAGTGCATAGAAGCGGTCAATCCTCTTCTGGTAACTGATGTTAAGCATCAACAAAATCGGAAAAACGACAATTGCTAAAACACCAAGCGGTATGTCTACTGAAAGCATCCAGACTGACGACACCAGCATCATCACTAGCACCGAAGAAGCAAAGGGCAACGGGGCGAGAATTGAGACACTCGCATCTGAATCAACTCCGCAACGAGCCACGATGTCGCCTGTCATCCGCTTGCGATGCCAGGCGATCGGTTGCGCGACTACATGATCGAGCACACGATTAGTTATAGATTCTGCGGTGCGCCATTCGGTTCTACCTGCGTAACTTCGTCGTACTACTACGCCAGCGGCTCGCACTAACCCGACGCCAATAACCAAACACGCGCCAATAATGATTGCGGCGGCATCCAATCGCTCTTCTTGAAATCGAATCAAGATAACGCGATCAACCATCCACCGAACTCCGATTGAAGAGCCGACTGTGCATATAGCGAATACAGCTGCGCCAGACACGGCGATAGTGAAAAGCCTCGGATGAAACTTAACGATGACGCGTATTAATTGAAATGCTTCTTTAAGTCGAGAGTCGGACCCTGAATTATTTTCATTGAGATCTGAGATATTCGAGACGTCTATGACATTTGCGACATCATTTTTCACCATATAGTTCTATCATTTTGGCCACATCGCCTAGTCTTTTAAATCATGAAGATATTTGTACGAGGTGCATTGACTATCATCGTTGGTTTAATTTGTGCGATGTGGATCTATGGTTTGTTTTTTGCATCGAAACAGGTTGTAAACAGATTTGAGGATCAAGTTTGGGCCCAGAAGGCACAAGCGCGTTGTCTGATCGCCGCGCAGCAGCGTTTTGATCTAGCCGATTACCGAATTGTTGACGACCTAGGTGTCGACGCAATTGCCAAACGGGCAATGATCGTAGACAAAGCCACCGACACGATTGAGTCATTCGTGAAAGAGTTTCGAGCCAGTTTGCCGACAGACGCAAAAGGAATAGCAATAGTTGGTTTATGGCTAGACGATTACGAGATCTATATTTCTGATCGTCGTTCTTTTGCTAATGATCTGAGAAATGGTATCAATTTGCAGTTTTCTGAAACACCGATCAAAGGTCTACCGATTAGCGAAAAGATTTCTACTTTCGCTGCAGATAACCATATGTCGTACTGCAAGCCACCGTTAGATCTTTCTATCTAATTCAATCCAGCCGTCATTTTGTGTGTACTGTTTGATCACTCGCGCGGGCGAACCAACAGCGACACAGTAATCGGGCAGTTCTCCGGTTACGACCGAATTCGCACCAACCGCTACGTGTTTTCCAATCTTTGCGCCGGGCAACACGACCACTCCGTGTCCAAGCCAAGAACCTTCACCAATCGAGACCGCGCGTTCGGGTTGTGATTGACGAGAAATTGGAATTGAAATATCCAAGTAGCCGTGACTTTGATCTGTGATGTAAACGTGATGACCCGTCCAAACATCATTACCGATATCTATTGACAGGTGCCCAACGATTCCAGAACCACGACCAATCAGACATCGATCCCCGATATTTACAACGGGATTTGTCAAACATTCTTGTCCTGGCATCATCCCCGCAGATAGTGCTACGTGTTCACCAATCATCGTGTCTTTGCCAATGTGAATAAATTTCTCGTTAAAAATTGTCGTGATAGGAAACAAAATAATTGAGCCCGTACCGAAATGTCCAAATTTTTTACCACGCTGAGAATCAGGTCCAATTGCAGCATTTGCAGTGAACCAACGCCAAAATCCTGCGAGCAAATCGCCTCTAACATCACTTGATTTAAAACGTCGCATAACGACATCGTAGTTAAGACTGATTAACCTAGATGTATGGTCGCTATTTCAAATTCGTCTGGTTTGTTTAAAGGCAATGATCTCGAGTCTGGATTGATCGAGTTTCTGGGTATTCAATTTGCAACGGCAAAGCGGTTTGAAGAGCCAGTTGACGTTATTAGATATGCGCACGATGTTGAAGCAAAAGTCTTTGGTCCACAATCACCACAAGTCCCAGGGTTTATGGAGGAGATTCTTGATACAAAGTCGTTGCCTATTGATGAAAATTGTCTCTATCTAAATATTTGGACGAAAACTGATTTCATCAGTGATCTAGCGAAAAATTCTGAGCCAAATTTGAAACCAGTTTTGTTCTGGATACATGGTGGCGCCTATACAAACGGCACGGCCGCAACGAGTTGGTACAACGGATCATCGCTTGTTACTCGGGGCGATGTAGTGGTTGTCAGCATAAATTATCGGCTCGGGCCGTTCGGGTTTTTGGGGGATAATAATCTCGGAACGCTCGATCAAATTAGTGCACTGAGATGGGTTAAACGAAATATTGAATCGTTTGGCGGTGACCCGAACAATGTGACGATATTCGGAGAATCAGCTGGCGGTAGCAGTGTCGTCGCATTAACAGCCTCACCACTCGTCGCAGGGTTGGTAACGCGAGCTTGGGCAATGAGCCCATCACTTCGCCAACTTCGCACAAAGAATGAAGCAGCGATCGCACTCGAACAATATCTGAAGTTCGCTAATTGCGATTCCCTTTCAGATTTGCGAGAACTTTCGGTTCAACAGATGATTGACGCCACCGCCCAGATGTTTGTTGATGTCGAGAATTATATTTCTACGTTCACCCCGACATGCGGTGGCGCAGGATTACCCGAAGATATCTACGCTGCTTCAGCAAACTCAGGGATCCCACTCGTAGTGGGTACGAATCACGACGAAAATCGCCTCTGGACAGCGCTTCATCCAGATTCGGCGTCACTCGATATTGAAGGTGCGCTTGTTTACTATCGCAAAGCTTTTGCAGATAACACCGAGATGGCATGGGATTTGTATACCAAACTTCGCAGTAACCACTCCCCGTCTGAAATGGTTGCGGCATTACAGACCGATCAGAATTTTAGATCACCTGCATGGAAGCTTTGCGAGAAGCGCAGTGCAATCAACACCCCGACCTGGATGTACTGGTTTACTTGGCCAACGCCGATTTTCAACGGTGCGTTTGGCTCATGCCACGCCTTAGATATTCCTTTCGTTTTTCACAATCTGAATGCACCACGAGTAGAAGTTTTCACGGGCGATGATTCTTCGCGTGAGCCGATTGCCGACCGGATCTCTGGTGAACTTTTATCGTACGCAAATTCTGGTGTTGTTTCGTGGCCTCAATTCGAAGACAAGAACCGTGCAACCTTGAAAGTTGATGTTGAGACTGTTTTGATCTCTGATCCAGAACCAGAACTTCGAACATTGTGGAGCACGATGGCGTGATCTCGTATTGGCATGAGTCGGTAACGAGTGCAAAAGTTGATCGTGATTCTTTAGATTCAAACATTGATGTAGATATTGCGATAGTCGGCGCGGGTTACAGCGGTCTATGGACTGCTTATTATCTCAAGCAATTACAACCAGACGCGCGAGTCGCTGTCATCGAGGCGAATCACGTTGGTTTCGGTGCAAGTGGACGCAATGGCGGCTGGTGTAGTGGATATTTGCCGATGACCCTCGCAGAGATCGAAAAACAGCGCAATCGTCAACAGGCGATCGAAATGTACCAACAGAGTTTCGCAACAATTGACGAAATTGAGAAAATGATTGCCAGCGAAAAAATTGATTGTGATTTTCATCGCGGCGGCACTATTCACGGTGCCACCAATGCTGTACAACGCACTCGCGTAATTGAAGAAGTAAAAGAACTGCACAGTTATGGCTTTTCTGAAAATGATTTAAGAATGCTCTCAACTGAAGAATCTCGGGCCAGGGTAAATATTTCAGGATTAATCGCAACTAGTTATACGCCACATTGTGCAGCGATTCACCCAGCGAAATTGGTGGCGGGACTCGCGGAGGTCGTTGAGCGAATGGGCGTTAAGATTTACGAAAATTCACGCGTTAATCAAATCAATCCGCGCACGATAAAGCTGCAAAATTCAACAGTTCGCGCTGAAGTGATCGTTCGCGCGACTGAAGGTTTTACCTCGCAGATTAAACGCCACCGCAGAACCCTTGCCCCACTTTATTCGTATATGGTCGCTACAGAACCTCTAACTAAATCGCAACGCGATGAAATTGGTTGGCAGAATCGTGAGACCTACCACGATGCTCGCCACATGATTATTTACGTGCAGATTACTAGCGACGGTCGGATTGCTTTTGGTGGCAGAGGTGCGCCCTACCATTTCGGTTCACGGGTTAAACCTAAATACGACAATCATGATGAAATTCACCAAAGAATCATCTCATCGATGCACGAGGTTTTCCCTGTTACGAAAGAACTTAAAGTTACACACCGCTGGGGTGGGCCACTCGGCGTACCACGAAATTGGAAGCCATCAGTAAATTTTGATCGGCGATCAGGCTTGGCGTCTCTTGGTGGGTATGTCGGCGATGGCGTTGCGGCAACTAACTTGGCGGCTCGGACGCTTGCTCATTTGATCGCAGACGACAAACATCCATTGACGAATCTGGCCTGGGTTAACCAAGAGTCACGAAAATGGGAAGTCGAACCCATGCGATATTTTGGTATCAATGGACTGTTGAGACTTTCTAGCAAAATGGATAGACACGAACATGAGACGGGCACTGAAGATAAATTTCGTTCGAAGGTACTTGAACGTTTCATCTAAATAGAAATAGCGATCGGAGAACCAATGACTGGTAACAAAAGCAAAGAGTTAGACGGCAAAGTTGCGATCGTGACTGGGTCATCATCTGGCATCGGCGAAGAAATCGCCCGACGATTAAGTGACCTCGGGGCGACTGTTGTTGTCAACTCTGCCAACTCGGTCGATGCTGGCCAACAAGTAGCGAAATCTTTATCAACTGAGTCGCTTTATATTCAAGCCGACATAAGTGATCAAGCATCCGGCCAAAAACTGATTGACATGACAATCAGCAAGTTTGGACAATTAGATATTTTAATTAATAACGCCGGGTGGACCACACTGGTTGCGCACCATGATTTGGATTCTCTGAATGATGAAATTTTCAAGAAAACATTTGATGTCAATGTCTTTGGCACTTGGTGGTTGACGAAGGCAGCCATGCCACATCTAAAAAAGAGTACAGATGGCAATGTTGTCAACATCACATCGATCGCCGGAGTCAGACCCGTGGGTAGTTCAATTGCCTACGCAATGACTAAGGCGGCTCTCAACCACATGACTATTTTGCTGGCAAAATCTTGTGGCCCGGTGCGAGTTAATGCAGTTGCCCCTGGTCTAGTAGAAACCCCGTGGACACGCGACTGGCAAGCACAGCATGACAATGTTTCTCGCGTTGCCCCACTCAAACGCTCAGCAACTCCACAAGATTGTGGCGAAGCAACAATTGCTCTTATCCGAAATAAGTATGCAACGGGACAAATATTCGTTGTTGATGGCGGATTAACTCTCGTTATTTAATCACTTTCAAATAAATAACTCAGAGATTTCTACAACACGTTTTTGCGAAATGCTTATATGTGCTGCTTGACCAACAGCCACAGAATCTAATCCGTCTTGCAAGGTAACCATAGATGGTGAGCCAGTTCGAATAGCACGTTGCATTGCTAGATGTTCAAGATATGAAGCACCGGAATGAAAACCTGCAACGACCCCGTGAGGCTGTTCGACAACAAATTCTTCGACGCCGGTCGCACCGTTCGCTCGTAGACCTATTCGTATTTTTGATTCTGTAATTAGAGCCTCAATTTTTGCGTTGCTACCTACGACTGAAATCTCTTGTTCATTTTTAGAACCTTCAGCGAACATCGAAAGGTCAAGCATTCCGCGAACACCATTTTGATAATCAACAATTACAAAAGCATTATCTAAAATATCCGATCTTTGGCCATCGTAGATTTCGTCGAGATGATTAACGTCTTGTTCTCCCGAAGCAAACACACGAACAGCGCGAGACTGAGCAATTAATCCCATCACATCAAAGAAGTGACAACACTTCTCAACTAATGTGCCACCCGTATTTGTAGTGAAACGGTTCCAGTTATCAACTTTTTCAAGAAACGGAAATCTGTGTTCACGTATTGCAACCATTCGTACTTTGCCACAAGTACCAGAACCAACTTCGCTGAGCAGTCGCGCTGTTGGTGCCATATAGCGATATTCAAGACCTACCCATACCACTCTGCCATCGCGGTGTGTTTGTTTATCGCGATCAATTGCCAACTGGCAATCTTTCACCGTTGTACACAAGGGTTTTTCAACTAGAACATGTAGTCCGGTTTTTAAAACATCGTTGAGAACATCCAGATGTGTGTGATTCGGTGTCGCAATCACAACTACGTCTATCGCAAGTTCTGCAGCATCTAACAGATCTTGATAATTTTCGAATAATTTCGCTTCAGGTAGCAACCGTGAAGCGGCAACAAGACTTGGCTCGTGACTATCGCAAATTGCGACTACTTCACAATTATCAATCGCCAACAGATTTCGAATGTGCTCTCGACCCATCATTCCTGAGCCGATTATGCCGTAACGCAATTTTTTGTTGCCAAGACTCACAATCTCAGACTAGATCGCTAATCTATTGGTTTATGAACATGACGCAAGATCGGCTTTATTTTCGTCAGCTTTTATCCGGTCGCGATTTTGCAGCGTCAGATCACCTTGCCAACCAAATGGTGAATTTTGTTTATTTAATCGGTGATCGTCAAACTCGCGAATGTGTAATTGTTGACCCTGCCTACGCCGTCAGCGATCTATTAGAAATTATCGCCAAGGATGAGATGAAATTGACCGGAGTTCTCGCCACGCATTACCACGCCGATCACGTTGGTGGCTCAATGATGGGAATGAACATTGAAGGTGTCGCCGCACTCCTCGAATTACAACATGTACCAATTCATGTCAACACAGATGAAGCCAATTGGGTGACGCGTACGACTGGCATTTCAGATACGGATTTAGTTAAACACTTAGGTGGAGACAAGTTGAGCGTGGGTGAAATCGATATTACTTTCGTGCACACGCCCGGACATACGCCTGGTAGTCAATGTTTTTTGGTTGCACAACGACTCGTCGCTGGCGACACACTTTTTCTTGAAGGTTGTGGGCGAACAGACTTGCCAGGTAGCGACCCCGCGAAAATGTACACGAGTCTGCAAAAACTTGCGCAAATGCCAATCGATACTTTGGTATGTCCAGGCCACCAATACTCGGCGATGCCTACAAGTAATCTTGGCGATGTAGTGGCAACGAATCATGTGTTCAAGCCTGAGTCGCAACAACAATGGCTCGAGTGGTTTGGAAAATAATTCTTCAGTTCTCGTAATTAACTTAATAATGCATTAGAGATTGCGCTTAAACCACTCAATGTCAGTAATCCAATTACGAGATTTCTGAAATGATCAGGGTTAATTTTAGAGCGCAAACGAGTTCCAATAAACACTCCTAATCCCATAATCGGTATTGAAAATAACGCAAGTTGTAGTGCATCAGCTGTCATCTTGCCTGCCACAGTGAAAATAACCAGAGTAAAGAAATTCAAAAATGTGAAAACTCGATTTAATACCGCACGAAAATCTTGCGGTTCAAAGTGCCGCGCGTGAAGCAAAAATACAAGTGGTGGGCCATTTGTTGAAGTTGCTGTTGACAAAACGCCAGAAATAACACCCATTGCATAGTCGAAAGTTTTTGGCAATCGTTGTAAATCAAATGCCTTGATACTCAAAGACAACACACCGAGTAATACAACAACTCCGAGAATGCCCTTCATCAGTCGAGCGTCTAAATTGATTAGCAGCCACAAACCGAAGGGCATACCTACAAGTGCTGAGCAGACAAGTCGCTGGGCCATCTCGCGGGCTTGAACTGCACGGGACTCCCACCATTGAACAGCGCAACTGACAGTAGAGACGGCCGTTGCAGTCACAACCGCAGTTGGCAGATCTACGAAAAATATCATTAATGGAACCGATATCAGACCAAAACCAAAACCGAATAACGCTTGAATTATTGACGCACCCAGCACAATCAAAGCGATGAACAAAAATTGGTGAATAGTCATGATTTCTAACTAGCTAATGTATCTAACGCAACGTTAAACAGTTTCGCTTAGATGATTTCGATTGATCTTCTCCATCATGTCAAATATGGGTGTAAAATCTGTTAGTGGCTATCTCAGACTTCAGCAATCAGAATCTTGAACTAAGAATTAATAGCGATCGTTTGATGTCGCGGATTAATGCCCTAGCCGAAATAGCCCCGATTGAGGGCGGTGGAAACTGTCGACTTGCACTCACCGATGAAGACATGCACGGCCGAAACCTGTTAATTGATTGGATGCGTGATTGCAATCTAGAGATTTCAATAGATGCGGTCGGAAACATTATTGGAATCTGGAACGTCGGCTCAGGTGCGCCGGTGATGTCTGGTTCACACATTGACACCGTTCGCACCGGCGGAAGATTCGATGGCTGTTACGGCGTGCTCGCGGCTCTTGAAGTAATTGAGACTTGCCAGCAAGCTGGCGTTACTCC
>Ga0194051_1001529_pt1 | contig 12139 bp, 9 predicted proteins | sample SepL2320m_MetaG_FD_161275 | JGI IMG/M metagenome (GOLD analysis project Ga0194051, IMG submission 161275) | Anoxic zone freshwater microbial communities from boreal shield lake in IISD Experimental Lakes Area, Ontario, Canada - Sep2016-L239-20m | ecosystem: Environmental > Aquatic > Freshwater >... | reverse complement strand
AACTTGCCATCAAACTTCGGATTGAGTTCTTGTAATTTTTTAACGACAACTTCGATTTGTTGCTCAGCAGGCATTGCAGCAACTTCCTTTAACCACTTGTCGAACCCCGGAGTCTCAAACGCCAGCGTAACTTTCACTGTCCTCGCCAAACGAAAGCCATCGTAGAAGGGCCGCATGGTCGGGATTGCGTGCCGGATGGAAGAACGAGCAACCGACCCATCGTCGTGGAAAGACCCGCCACGCAACACACGGCGTGATCCCCCTGCTTGCCCCTTCGGATCTATTGCTGAGCCCTCTGGATAATCTGCATACCAATCCTCGCACCACTCCCATACATTGCCACATAAATCGTAAAGACCAAAAGCATTAGGCTTGTAACTCCCTACTGCTACTGGTTTCCCAATCTTTGAATCTTCATAGTTTGCATCCTGAGGCGTGATCTTATCCCCAAACGAATACGATGTTGTGGTGCCCGCCCTACACGCATATTCCCATTCCGCTTCCGTTGGCAACCGATACCGGCCATCCGGATTCGCATTCAACTTCGTAATGAATTCCTGACAATCTTCCCACGATACATCCGTTACCGGTAACGTGCCTCCCTTAGTGCTACTTGGGTTATTCCCCATCACAGCTTCATATTGTTCCTGAGTTACTTCATATTTCCCCATATAAAATGGCTTCGTAAGTGTTACTTCGTGCTGTGTTTCATTATCACGCCGGCCTTTTTCAGATTCTGGCGAACCCATCATAAACTTCCCCGCTGGGATTAACACCAAATCCAAATTAATCCCTTTGCCGAGATCAGCAATTTCTTCCTTGCTAGGGGTCTTATTTTTTACAGGTTCTTTCTGCTTCAACTTCACCGCCTCTGCTATATGTGCCTTATTTTCTTCTTTTACCTTTGTACCCGGCTTCATCAACAACATTAAAACCAATAACACAAAACCAATTATTCCTGTAAACGCTAATACTTTAGAAGTGTAAGTTTTTTTCAGCATGCCGCTTATATATGCAAGCGTTTTTCCGCCAACATGCTTATCCGTTTCATTATTTCCTTCTTTCCCTAAATTTGTAAGTACTGATTGAATATCTATTAATTCCAGGGAGCTTGGGACTTCAAAACAATTTGTCGCTAAAATTTCTGTTGCAACCGAATTTTCACCTATTTCCGTTTGCAATCTAGATAGAGTGGATACCACTTCCGCCATACTTGCATAACGATCCTCCACTTTCTTAGCCACCATTTTCATAAATGCAATTTCAAGATCGGGGGTTATATCAACTCTGAAATTGCTAAGGGATGGAATAGGAGATTCCCTATGGGCCAACAGTTTTTCAAATGAACTATAGCCAGGAAACATCACTTTTTGCGTTAGAAGAAAAAATAATGTTGCACCCAAGCTATAAATATCGGCCCGTGCATCTACATTTTTAGATGAAAAACCCTGCTCGGGCGACATGAAATCTACCGTACCCATGATTGCTGCAGGTGCGGTTAGCATGGATATAGATTCATCATCTTCTTTGCTTTCCACTTTCGCCAACCCCATATCCACTATTTTTACATTCCCACTTGAATCAACCAAGATATTACCAGGCTTGATATCCCGATGAATTACCCCCTGATCATGCGCATACTTTAACCCCCTAGCAGCTTGCAATATATAATCAACTGCTTCACTAACACTTAATTGACCTTTCTTTCGCAAAATTCCACCAAGATCATCCCCCTTGATGTACTCCATCACCATAAAGATTCGGCCATCGGCTTGGTCTGCATCAAACACCGTGATAATATTCGAATGCACCAACTTCGCTGCTGCTTTTACTTCTCGTTCAAACCTCTTAACAACCTGAGGATCAATTTTACCTTTCTTGAGAATCATCTTAATTGCAACTATTCTTTCGGTGCCGGAATGAAACGCTTTATAAACCTGACCCATGCCACCTGCGCCGATCTTTTCTAATATCTGATACTTGCCCATCGTCAGGCTTTTCCCTTTACCACCCAATATTTGTTCCGCTTGATATTTAGTTAACAACCTTGATTTGATCATATCCTGAGCCAATGCTTCGCCATCTGCAAAGCTCACTTTTTCACTCACCACCACCTTCAGTTTTTCATTGGGAACAATTCCAGAACTTGATAACTGCGACAGGAATGTTTTTAAAGCGACCGGCATTTTCTAATCTCTTCACTTAATTAATCGAATAGATAATAAATCTTACACCATTTATGGTAGATTTGAATGTGAAAAATCTAAGAATCCTTCGCTTGCGCTTTGGGCTTAAAGGTATAAATTTGGCTTTCGACCTTCGATTGCTAAAATCTGCTTCAAAAACATCATGAAGCTCAATACTTTTCTGATGTTAATGCACGGTTCAAGACAACAATTCAAAACCTTTGATGGCAACCATGACATGAAGAGAAGCCATAGCTGTTGGGATAGGGCAGAAAACAAACAACAACCCAATAAACCATGCAAACTTATTTGGTTCCGATCTATACCGCTCTATTACAAACACCAATCCTCGAATAGTTAAAAACAGTCCAATAATAACGGTGATAAACACCCAACCCATCGGGCGAATTTTAGCTGCATCGGGCAAAAGTAAAAATGGAAGTGCCTGTAAACCAACAAAAACATTAAACAAAAAGGGGACCACAAGTGACTGTGGAATTTGGATATACGAAATTTGCAAAAGAAATCGATTCAAACAATACAAACAAATCCCAGTGCCAATCAAATAGAAAAAGCCATTATCGCCTAACACTGCGATTTGGTAACCAATTAAAAGTAAACCTAAAGCAAAAATCACCATAAGAAAGAAACTGTTAAATTTAAGCAAAACATTTGTCATGCAATTATTCAATCAGAACTAAAACATTCACTTTATAAACAAACAAATGCAAAGGACTAAAATACCCACATCGGGGAATGGTACCGAAGTGATGCTTGTATTGATCTAGAAAAAAGGGGAATCAGGAAGTTTTGTTTTTAAGTTTACGGCAAGGAAGGTCGTTAAGAGTCCTGGCATTATTAGGAAGGATAGCTTCATCAGCTAGGAAGCAAGGGATGCCATTATTAATGGGGAAGATAGTTTTACAGGAAGTGCATTGCAAACCATTTTCGACCTCGACAACGGGATTGTCGGGATTCATGGGGCAACGGAGAATAGAAATGAAATCAGGTTCAATCATAGTGTTAGTAGTATAATATAAAAACCCCGCTCTCCCAAGGGAGAACGGGGTTTCTTTTAAATTCGATGATTGCCAAAAAGCGAAATAATGTGTCTCATGATAGGAAAATTACTAATACAAAAGAGTATTAGAGGTCTCCTTAGAAAGGAGGTGATCCAACCGCAGGTTCCCCTACGGTTACCTTGTTACGACTTAGTCCCAATCAGGAGTTTCATCTTCGGCACCAACTTAGTGTGGCGACTTCGGATGCCCCTCCCTTTCGTGGCTTGACGGGCGGTGTGTACAAGGCTCAGGAACACATTCACCGCGGTGTTGCTGACCCGCGATTACTAGCGATTCCAACTTCATGCAGGCGAGTTGCAGCCTGCAATCTGAACTGGGGCGTACTTTTTGGGATTTGCTTGATCTTGCGATTTTGCGTCCCTCTGTATACGCCATTGTAGCACGTGTGCAGCCCTGGACATAAAGGCCATGAGGACTTGACGTCATCCCCACCTTCCTCCGGTTTGACACCGGCAGTCTCTCTAGAGTTCCCGACATTACTCGCTGGCAACTAGAGACAAGGGTTGCGCTCGTTATCGGACTTAACCAGACATCTCACGACACGAGCTGACGACAGCCATGCAGCACCTGTGGTAAGTTCCGGATTGGATACCGTTCATTGGCCGTTTCCGGCAATTACTTCCTACCGTTTTCACATATGTCAATTCCAGGATAAGGTTCTTCGCGTAGCCTCGAATTAAGCCACATGCTCCACCGCTTGTGTGAGCCCCCGTCAATTCCTTTGAGTTTCAGCCTTGCGACCATACTCCCCAGGCGGGGTACTTAACACTTTTGCTTCGACTGTGAACCCATGAAAGTCCACAATCTAGTACCCATAGTTTAGGGCTAGGACTACCGGGGTATCTAATCCCGTTTGATCCCCTAGCTTTCGCGCCTCAGCGTCAGAAGAGGTCCAGCACATCGCTTTCGCCACTGGCGTTCCTTCAGATATCTACGCATTTCACCGCTCCACCTGAAGTTCCACATGCCCCTACCTCCCTCTAGACAATCAGTATCAAAGGCACTTCTCCAGTTAAGCTGGAGGATTTCACCATTGACTTGATCACCCGCCTACGCGCCCTTTAAGCCCAGTGATTCCGAATAACGTTTGCACGGTTCGTCTTACCGCGGCTGCTGGCACGAACTTAGCCCGTGCTTCCTCCAGGGGTCACTCAACCTTACGGCTTGTTTCCCCTCGACAGTGCTTTACAACCCGAAGGCCTTCATCGCACACGCGGCGTTGCTCGGTCAGACTTTCGTCCATTGCCGAAGATCCTCGACTGCAGCCTCCCGTAGGAGTTTGGCCAGTGTCTCAGTGCCAATGACGCGGGTCGTGCTCTCACACCCGCTAGACATCTTTGCCTTGGTGAGCCATTACCTCACCAACTAGCTAATATCATATGGGCCCCTCTCGAGGCGTAACCTTTACTAAATCATCGATGCCGACAACTCAGGCCGTCCAGTATTACCCATCCGTTAGAATGGCTATCCCAGACCTCAAGGTAGGTTACCCATACATTACTGCCCCTTTCGCCACTTTCCTCTAGGAGTTACCCCCCAGAGACTCGTTCGACTTGCATGCCTAATCCACGCCGCCAACGTTCATTCTGAGCCAGGATCAAACCCTTCAATAATATATGCGTGAAGCCCGAAGGCTTCTGAATAACGGATCCACTTTCGACATGCGAAAGTTTCACCGGTTCAAATCGCAGAAGAGTCTGATGTTCGCTTAAAATTTTGGTTTAGCTCAAAGAACTTGAAAGGTTATGAATTTCTTCATAACTCGCAAGGATTGCGTCTACCTAACTTTAAGCAGACACATCCTCGCTATTTGGCTATAATCATCGAATTGTCAAAGATCCGTTAAATGTGACCAAAGGTCACACTGCCTAATCATCTCGGCTTGCTTTCGCTCACTCCGATGCCTCGACATTTCTTATTTCCTCAGTTATGAGGATAATTTGAGTATAGGCTTCGTTTCCTTGGAGTCAACACTTGGAATAAATATTTTTTAAAGCATTCATTTTTAAGCCTTTTTATGGCTGTTTCTATTAACCTTTCCTGCATAATATTTTTTATGACCCCAGCTTTTTCTAAAATAACGTTGGGTTTATTTCTTGGATTAAGGGTAACCATAACATGGCTTCTCCAAAGGTTTTCATTCTGCGTGCGCCCGGCTCTAATTGCGATTTGGAAACTCACTTCGCATTTGAAAAGGCTGGCGCCCGACCAGAACGCATCCATATCCTTCAACTTAGGGAAAACCCCTCCCTACTTAAACAATTCCAAATTCTTGTAATCCCTGGCGGTTTTACCTATGGCGATGATGTCGCTGCTGGCAAAATACTGGCGTCACAGCTTACCCATTTCCTCCATTCTGAACTCCGAGCCTTTCGTGACTCCGAAAAACTCATTCTTGGCGTTTGCAATGGCTTCCAAGTCCTTCTTAAAGCTGGTCTTATTGTACAACCTGATGAAGAGGGCCCACTTGCCACTTTAGCTCACAATACTTCGGGTAAATTCGAGACCCGATGGGTCCACCTTGAAGTTCGACCTGATAACTGTCCCTTTCTTGAGGGCATTTCCTCGCTTTATGTTCCCACTGCGCATGGCGAAGGCCGTTTCGTATCCCGCGAAGAATGGATGCTCGATGGCCTTGAAAAATCAGGCAGAGTTGTACTTCGCTATGTCAACCCTCAAGGCAAGCTCGATGGTTTCCCGCATAACCCTAATGGTTCCCAAGGAAACATCGCAGGGCTTTGCGACCCATCTGGCAGGGTTCTTGGCTTGATGCCCCACCCTGAAAGGCATGTATTACCAACTCAACACCCGAGCTGGACGCGTAACGGTTTGCAAAACGAGGGCGAGGGTTTCGCTATTTTTAAAAACGCTGTAAAATACTTTGAGTAATGTCTTTTCTAATGAGGCCTAACAAATGCCCTTTAATACCTTTGAAGACAAGGCTTTCACCCAATTACTTGAAATGGCAATCGCTGAAGATATCGATTCTTCTGGGGATTTGACCAGCAAAGCCACATTACCTGCGGATTTAATCGGAAAAGCAACCTTGGTAGGTCGTGCCGATGGCATACTTTCAGGAATCGAGGCGGGCGAAAGGGTGCTGCGAAAAATTTCCCCTGAAGCTGAATGGTTTTCACTGATGAAAGATGGTGAAGCCTTAAAGCATGGAAGTGTGATAGCAAAAATTCAGGGCCCGATGCGGGGCATTTTATCTGCTGAGCGAATCATTTTAAATTTCATGCAGCGACTTTCAGGAGTAGCAACTCTCAGCGCAAAGTTTGTTGCCAAGGTGCATGACCTTCCCGTAAAGATTTTAGACACCCGAAAAACGACTCCCGGTTGGAGATACCTCGATAAATATGCGGTAAGATGTGGCGGGGGTTGCAATCACCGCATGAATTTATCCGATGGGATATTAATCAAAGATAATCATTTGGCAGCTTTGGGTGGCGGGCCGGTTGCGATTCGGAAATCAATCTTGTTATCGAGGCAATACTTTCCCGGCACATGGGATATCGAGATCGAAGTGGATAATTTGGAAATGTTTGAATGTGCGTTACAATCATCCCCCACGATTATTCTTCTGGATAACATGAACAATGAAGATATGAAAGCGGCGGTACAGCGTAAAAATGCAGTAGCGCCCGATGTATTGCTTGAAGCCTCGGGCGGGATAACCATCGCAAATGTACGGGAAGTAGCATTAACAGGAGTTGATCGGATAAGCATAGGCGCGATTACGCATTCAGCACCAGCATTGGATTTAGCGTTGGATTACAATTTTTCATGACGCAAATGAAGCCAACAAGCATCTGGAAACTAGACCACAAGTTGATTGGAAAATCAACTTTGCATTTTGATGAACTTGATAGCACCTCGAATCATGCTGCAGCCCATTCTGGTGAAAAATCAAACGATGGGTTAGCAATAATTGCAGACAGCCAAACCTATGGCAGAGGCCAGCATGGGCGGGTTTGGAACGCCAGCAAAGGGCAATCGGTTTTACTTTCGGTACTGTTGTTTCCCCCAGATTTTTTGAGGCGACCCGCAATACTCACTGCTTGGGCTGCAGTTGCTGTATGCAACACGATTCAAGATTTCCTTGGCATCAGGGCAAGTATAAAATGGCCCAATGATATTCTGGTGGATGGCAGAAAAATCAGCGGTATTTTGATTGAGCAATCCAGCGGGATCATTGTTGGAATTGGCCTGAATGTTTTGCAAACTCCAAGTGAATTTGCAGCCATGGGATTACCTTTTGCCACTTCGATGCAGCAATTCACGCCACACCCATTAAACACCCATGAAATCGCAAAACGACTTCTTTCAAACCTTGATGAGATTTACCAGCAATTACTTCTAGGGGAATTGCAAACGCTTGAACGAGAGTGGGTATTGGGGATGGGATTATTAGGCAGAGAAGTAATTCTAGAAGAGCACGGAAAAAAGCATGAAGGAAAGCTTTTACAACAATCGTTTGCACAGTTGGAACTAGAATCATCCATGGGAATCAGGAAACAGTTTATTCCGGAGAACATTTTGCACCTTAGCGAATTTAATCCCTATGCAGAAAGCCAACCTTGATCAACCCCTTGAGCCTTAGAATAACTGCAGCAGATGCGTTTGAAACAAACAACAATGACACAAGTTGTTGCATTTTAGATATTAGAAGCAAGAGTAGTAAGCAGCAGAGCAATTGGAAAATTTGTAACGCAATAAATTTAGAAGCAAATGCTGAAGAGATTAATTCCTGGGCCGAGAGTATTACAAAAAATAGCTGGGTGTTTTTTTATTGTGCCTGACCGGATGATGCGAGCGCGGCCAGTTGGGCCAAGCATCTTAGAAGCATTGGGTTTTCGAAATCTTTTGCTATTCGTGGCGGGTTGGATTCGTGGCAACAAGCGGGCGGATTACTCGAACCTTTGAAAAAGAAAATGTTATTCCTCGATAAAACTTTTGCTGATCCCCACGAAAACCTTGCGTTTGATGAGGCGCTTTTGCTTCAGGCTGAACTGGGGCAGTTGGACGAATGCCTGCGCATCTGGGAAATTGAAAAAACCACTGTAGTTCTAGGGTCTGGCGGCATATTTCATGACGATGTAAAAGAAGAGGAATGCCTAAAAGCCAGAGTGCCGATTTTAAGGCGCTCTAGCGGCGGAGGCACCGTTTTACTTGGAAAAGGCTGCTTGCTTTTTTCCCTTATTCTTCGAACCGATATCCGGCCAGGTTTGGCTACCATCAAAAGTTCTTATGTCAGCATCATGGAACAAATCGCAAGCTCTTTAGGCATTTCTGGCATTACCCATGATGGCACCAGCGACCTGGCTTGGGATAATAAAAAGTTCTCAGGCAATGCTCAACAACGAAAAAGTGTTTTCATTTTGCATCATGGATCCATCCTTTATGATTTCAATATCGGGATGATTCCAAATTATTTAAAGCATCCTGCAAGGCAGCCAGAATACCGCCTCGACCGGGTGCATGAACAATTTTTAATCAACCTGCCCATAGCCAGAAGCGAGATTGTTTCGCGATTGCAAGACTCTTGGAAGGCAACGCAAAACGTGCAAGATCTGCCGCTCGATATGATGAACAAATTGGTGCAGGAAAAGTATATTTTAGACAGTTGGATCCGAAGAAGGTAAGGGTTGCTGAGGCAATTTTTCGACTAAAGTGAGTAATTCTTGGAGCCTACTTACACAAGCAGCCAAAGAACTTGCAGCCATTTGAAAATTAGTATGATCCGAGAATGTTTTGAAGTTTTCCTGATAGTAGATGTTAGCTTTTTTGAGACGGCTAAACTTGCCATTAAGCCTGTGAAAAAAGTCGGCCCAATCCGCACGCTGATAAGCGGGTTCGGTGGCACGAATGTAATCAAACAGGGTTCTGGGAACTTCAAGCATATTTTCATCGTCTTGAATTTCATCCGCATGCTTAAGGAAGGTTCGAATCATCCAGAGGTGTGCAAGCACACCCTGGAATGAAGCTATCAATTCATCCTGATTCATAAGGTTCACCTAGCTGGGGCAGAGTTGGGCTTTGCAGCAGGAGGGCCAGCTTGAACTTCGGATTGCTCCTTGGAAAGGAGAACCAAAAATGCACCTGAAGCCACGGAAATAATGCCAATCCAAAGCAATGGCCCCGGAGTATGCTCCATACCAAAGTGGAGGAAATCTCCATTTTTAGAAGGATGCCATAGCAGGCTAACGAGGGTATTGATCACGGGTGCGAGGCCAAAAATCAAAGGCGCGATGTAAACCCTGAAAGAAGCAGGAGGCAACCCGCTTTTCTTTGCAGAATCCACCGCAGCCTTAGAGGCAAAAATCACACAAATGGCACCAACTGCTCCCGCAACACCCGCAAGGCTTGAAAACACCAAGCCTGGGGTACTTAATTTGGAAGGCCATGCAAAGCTTGGAATTCCAGCGCCCATAAGCCCTGCAGGAATTAGCACCGCCATCAAGAAATAAGCCAATCCAACGCAAAGAATTGACATCAGCCTGCCGCCTAATTCACCCGGTTTTCCAGTTAGTTCCAACCCGCCATAAAATATAATCGGAACATAAGTGCCCCATGCAAGGCCCGCCAAGACAACAAAAAAGATCCACTCGGAGACGAACTCCACTTTCTCAACTGCTTTATCTTCAGCAACAGCAACAGCAGAAGTAGAAGGTGCAACTATTGGGGCAGCGGGTTTAATTTCAGAAACTTCCTTGGAGTAAAGAACTAAAAACGCCCCTACACCTACAAGAATAATACCAAGGAACAACTTATAGCCAGGCACTTTCTCCAAACCAAAATGCCAAGGCTGATCAGGTTTTGGATGCCAGAAAAGGCTAACCAAGGTGTTGATTACAGGAGCAAGGCCAAAGATCAGAGGGGCGATATAAATGCGATAAGTGTTTTCTGGCTGGCCCAAGGCATTAGCAGCATCAACAGCCGCTTTAGAAGCAAAGATCACGGAAATCGCGCCAAGCGCGCCCATAACTCCTGCAAGCCCGGAGAAAATCAAACCAGTCTTTTTCATTTGTGGCCAAGCTTGCTGCTTGGTCAGAAACAATACCAATGGGATGAGAACCGCAAGTACAAAATAAGCCATGCCAACGCAAAGGATGGAAGTCAACCTGCCGCCCATGGTGCCACGCTCCGTGGTTAATTCTCTGCCACCATAAAAAACAATGGGTACATAAGTACCCCAGGCAAGGCCTGCAAGTATGACATAGAACAACCAACCAAAATTTTTCTGCATGAACCAACTCCTGTTAAAACTTACTCTTTGAGCTAAATTTACTCTTTACGCATGGCTGCGACAAAATTATTTGTACGAATCGACCAAAGGCTTGCAATGCAAACCATCAACCCAAAGAAAAACATACCAGCTTGCAACAAAGCAAGAACACCCCAGCGGGTTGCTGTGGAATGTTCAAGCGGAAGTACAGAGACCAGTGCAGCAAGGGTACCAATCCCCAACCCTAGGAACAAAAGCAAAGCATGCTCCAATACCATTACAAGTACAACATCGCCCTGAGTAAACCCAAGGGCGGAAAGTAACCCAAGCTCTGCCCTTCGTTCCCAAACCGAGCGTGCTAGCACCGCAGCAACTCCCATAGTACCAATAAGTAGTCCAATCGTTCCAAGCCCCTGAAACATTGATAAGTAAGCATTTTCAACAGATGCAAATCTTTCGACAAGATCTTTGGTTTTAGAAACTTTGGCACCGTAGTCGGAGAGGCCGATTTTAAAAGCTTCTTCGATTTCGGAAAGGTCTTTAGAATCTGTATCAATTAAAAAATACTGATAGCCTTGCTGCTGGGGGAAGAATTTCAAAAATTGCGATTCACCTATGAGGATTTCGCTTTGAAAAACAGAGCCTTGAAACAGCCCCGCAAACTTAAGAAGCTCATCCTTCCCAGAGGCATCTTGGATTTTATAATCTTTACCCAACCCAGAATGAATCATCCATTCAACAGTATTTTTTTCAACAAAAGCATTTACAATAGTGTTACTGGAATCGAGAAGATTCCAAGGATTTTCCTTAGCTTCAGAGGTGGCAGAAAACAAAAACCCGCCTCGTTGTTGCAGGGAATTGGGCACACCTAAAATTCTGGGTTTAGAGGGTGCAAAAAGGTTCAAGCAACTTGCATCATCGCCAGGATTGAACCTTAAGCTGAAAACCTTAACATCCTTCAAAACATTTTTAAATCGATCAACTTGCTGCCGGGCGCGTTGCGGATTTCCCCGATTACTTTTTTGCACACCATCGAGAATTGTTTCGATCCCCGAAGGGCCATCAAGCGCTGAAAGCACCGGAATATTTGTTTCTACGACGATACTAAATCCGCCAGTACCAGAATATTTGCCAGTGTTGCTATCAGCTTCTTTTCTGAATGGTTCAACCGCAATAATGAGGAAGGCAGCGCTGGAAAGAAGCCCCGCGGTAAGAAGTGATCGGGTTTTGTTACGCGCCATGTTTCGTAAAGCAAGCCGAGTCAAACCATCAAGCCCATTGCCAAAAACCATGATTTTATGGACATAGCGCAAGAATGCGCCAAGGAAAAACAAACCAGAGGTAAGCGCTAGCCCCCCTGCCCCAAAAAACTTCAGGGCTTTTAATTCATGATCCTGGCTCGAGGGAAGAAAAAGCATACCCAAACCTAGCACCAGAAATACGGAGCCATAAATCACAAGTGAAAGAGGCTTTTTGGAAATTAAAACAGTTGAGTCAAGATATCCACCTTTGATTAAAGTCAGTACCGATGTTTTCACTAAGGTTCGTGAAGTTCGAAAAATAGCTACTGCACTCATTAGAAAAGCTAAGACAAATCCCATGCAAAGAGTTTTAAATGGAATGTGTAATTTAAGGATTTGTTG
>Ga0194051_1001527_pt1 | contig 12148 bp, 12 predicted proteins | sample SepL2320m_MetaG_FD_161275 | JGI IMG/M metagenome (GOLD analysis project Ga0194051, IMG submission 161275) | Anoxic zone freshwater microbial communities from boreal shield lake in IISD Experimental Lakes Area, Ontario, Canada - Sep2016-L239-20m | ecosystem: Environmental > Aquatic > Freshwater >... | reverse complement strand
GCTGATCGATGTGCCGGCCGGCACATCGATCAGCGATTCGAACATCGACACACGGGCGATGCCATGGCGACGGCAGAACGCATCGAACGTCGCGTCGGAGCCGGCGATGGCCCCGGTATGCGACTTCGCCAGTTCCTGACCAATCTCCGACCGGCCGAGCTTGTAGGCGATCACCGGCTTGCCGGCGGCATGGGCGCGCCGCGCTGCTCGCGCCAATCGATCGCCGTCGCGCAAAGTCTCCATGAACAGCAGGATCGCGTCGGTCGCGGGATCGTCCACCATCAGGTCGGCAATTTCGCCGACCGCGAGATCGACCTCGTTGCCGACCGAGATCAGTCGCGAGAAGCCGATGCCGCGCGCATCGGCGCGCGAGAGTAGCGCTCCAATGAGGCTACCGCTCTGGCTGACGACAGCCCAGCGCCCGGTGCGCAATTTGTCGATGGCGAAGGCCGCGTTGGCCGTCAGCACCATCGGCGGATTGGTGCTCACCGTGCCGATACTGTTGGGCCCGACCAGGCGGATGCCGCTCTCCGCGACGATGCGCGAAAGATCGTCCTGTAGCGACGCGCCCGCCGCGCCGGCATCGGCGAAGCCGCCGGCCAGGATGGACGCGACCTTGACGCCACGCTTGCCACAGGCAGCCAGCGCGTCGACGGCGCCACGACCATTCAGCAGGATGTAGGCGTGATCGATCTCGCCTCGGATCGAATCAAGATCCTTGTAGGCCATCTCGCCCAGGATTTCGCTGCGCGACGGATTCACCGGCAGGATCTCGCCGGTAAAGCCATGCTTGCGCAGGAAACGTTGCGGCCGCGAGGTCGTCTTGGTCGGATCGGCCGAGGCACCGATCAAGGCAATGCGTTTTGGCTCGAACAGGGCTGCGAACAGCTTCTTGGGATCGCTCATGTGGCGAGTATACTCACGCCATGATCCCTCGCCGCACTTTCGTTGCCACGACGCTTGCCGGGTTCGCCCTGCCAGCCCACGCCCAGGCCCCATGGCCCAACAAGCCGATCAAGCTCGTCGTGCCCTATGCGCCGGGCGGGTCGACGGACGTAGTGGGCCGGGTGATCGCCGAATATCTCGGCCAGCGGCTGGGCCAGAACATCGTGGTCGAGAACCGGCCAGGCAAGGGCGCGTCGATCGGTACGTCGCAGGTCGCCAAGGCCGCGCCCGACGGCTACACGCTGCTTACGTCGAACATCTCCTCCTTCGCGATCGCGCCGCCGCTCTACGGCGATCTCGACTACGATCCGGTGAAGGACTTCACGCACATCACGCTCGCGTCGTTCAATCCCAGCGTCCTCGTCGTCAATCCGAGCTTCCCGGCCACGACGCTGGCCGAGTACGTCGCCTACGCCAAGGCCAACCCCGAAAAGCTCGCCTTCGCGACCTCGGGACCGGGTTCGAGCAATCACATCCTCGGCACGATGCTGGCGCTGGTCAGCAATACCAAGCTGGTCCACATCCCCTATCGCGGCGCCGGACCAGCGATGCAGGACGTGATGGCCGGCAACGTGCCGTCGATGTTCGATTCGCTGCCCTCGGCCGCGCCGCACATCAAGGCTGGCAAGGTGCGCGCAATCGCGGTCAGCGGCGAGAAGCGAAATCCCAGCTTCCCGGATGTGCCGACGATGAAAGAGTCCGGCTATCCGGACCTTGTCTCTTATTCCTGGTTCGGCCTGTCCGGCCCGGCCAACTTGCCGGCGCCGATCGTCGAGCGGCTGGCGAAGGAGATGCAGGTCGTGCTGAAGGACCCCGCCGTGGTGAAGCGCTGGGCGGACATCGGCGCCGAGTCGAGCACCATGACGCCCGAGGAATACACCCAGTTCGTCAAGACGGAACTCGAGAAGGCGACGGTCGCCGTGAAGGCGTCCGGCGCGAAGCCTGGAGAGTAGAGGAGGAATCCATGACCATCCGTCGCGTGACTTCGCCGACCGTCCCCGAGCCGCCGCCTGAGCGCTGGTCCAACTGCCTCGTGTCCGACGGCATCGCCTATGTCTCGGGCATGACGGCGCGCGCCGGCAACACCGTCGTCGGCGACGACGAGTACGAGCAGTCGAAGGCGATCTTCGGCAAGATCAAGGGCATGGTCGAGGCGGCCGGTGGCGCGATGGCCGACGTGGTCAAGATCACGGTCTACGTCACCAACATTAAGAACAACGTAAAGGTCTGGCAGGCCCGCCGCGAGTTCTTCACCGGCGATTTCCCGGCCTCGACTCTGGTCGAAGTGAGCGCGCTGGCGGCACCCGAGATCCTGGTCGAGATCGAGGCGATCGCCCACATCGGCAAAGGCAAACGCTAGAAGCTAATCGAGCTTCACACCCACGCGCTTGATCAGCGCCTGTGCCTTCGCGGCCTTACCCTGCAGCAGGGCCGCGAAATCGGCCGGGCTGTTCAGCACGACCTCCGAGCCGTCGCCGTCCAGCGCATTGCGGAAGGCCGGGTCCTTCAGCGCGTCGGCCAGGGTGGCGTAGAGGCGTGCCACGATCTCCGGCGGCGTGCCCGCCGGTGCCGCCAGCGCCAGCCAGCCGTCGAGCGCGAAGCCGTCGGGCATGGCTTCGAGCAGGGTCGGCACGTCGGGCATCGCCTTGGTGCGCTTCGCGCTGGTGACCGCCAGCGGACGCAACGCGCCCTGCTGGGCCTGTCGAAAGGCGGTCGGCATGGTGGGAAAACCGACCTGGACCTGGTTGGCCAGCAGGGCCAGGACGATGTCCGGCGCGCCCTTGTAGGGCACATGCACGTAGTCGATCCCGGCCGCCAGCCGGAACGCCTCGGCCGAGAGATGCGCCAGGCTGCCGATGCCGCCCGAGCCATAGTTCAGCTTGCCGGGCATCGACTTGGCCAGCGCGATGAATTCGACGACGGTTTTTGCCGGCGACACCGGCGGCACGACCATCAGCGAGGGAATGCGGGTGATCATCGTCACCGGGGCAAAGCCCTTCAGCGCGTCGTAGTTCACCCTGGCGTAGAGGTACGGATTGAGAAGGTGACTGCTGGTCATCAGCATCAAGGTGTAGCCGTCGGGCGCCGCGCGCGAGGCGACCTCGGCGCCGATGTTGCCGGCAGCCCCCGGCTTGTTCTCGATGATGAATTGCTGGCCGAGGCCCGCAGCCAGCCGCTGCGCCACCTGGCGGGCCGCCACGTCGGGCGCGCTGCCGGCAATGAACGGCACGATAATGCGCACGGTCTTGTCGGGATATTGCTTGTCGGGATATTGCGCCACTGCCGGGCCCGCCATCACGAAGGACGCCACCGCCGCGAGAAGAACCAGCAATCGCATCGTCATCTCCCTTGCGACGACGAGACGCCGCGCCGTCAGGTGTGTGAGAACATCTTCTTTCCGCCGACAGGCATGGTGGCCTTGAGGATGGTGCCGGCCGCAATCTTTTCGCTGCGGCGCGAAACGACGACATAAAGGTCGTTGCCCGAAAAAGCGATGTTGGTGCAGAAGATGTCGTCGCCGCAGTCGACGTGATGCGTCGGCCGGCCGAGGGCGTCGAACCGCCACGCCGTGGTGCTGGGATGGGCGACGACCAACCCGCCCTCCTCGTCCAGCGCCATGCCGTCGGGGCCGGCATGGCCGCCGCTCATCTGGATGAACAGCCCGACCTTGCTCGCCGTGCCGTCGCCCATGATCGGCAGGCGCCATACGGCATTGCCGCGGGTCACGCCGACATAGAGAACAGTCTCCGACTTGTTCATAACCAGACCATTCGGACTGGGCACGGTGTGCACCAACAGGGTGAGCCTGCCCGCCGTGTCGTAGCGATAGACCCGTCCCGTCGGATCGTGCAGCCCGGTCTGGCCCTGGTCGGTGAAATAGAGATCGCCATTGGCAGCGAAGAAGAGATCGTTGACGCCCCTGAAGCTTTCCGACCCACGGTGATCGATCACCGGTGTCACCTTGCCATTCGTGGGATCGAGCAACACGATGCCGCGCTTGTAGTCGGTGATGAAAATGCGGCCGTCCTTGTGGATCTTCAGTCCGTTCGGCCAGCCGTCGTACTCCGTCACCAGCGTCCACTCGCCCGCCGGGCTGATGCGGAACACGCGGCCGAACGGAATGTCGGTCACATAGAGATTGCCGGCACGATCGAAACTCGGCCCCTCGAGAAAGGAGTCGAGTTCCATGCCGGCCGCATTGGCATCGCCCCAGGACGTGCGACGCGGCTTGCGAAACCTCTCTGGCAACCGCGTGAACTCGGTCGCCGGCACCGGCTTTGTCATTCCATACATCTCATCTCCCTTTCTCCCTCGATGACGGGGGAGCAGAAGCTAAGCCGCCTTCACTTCGCGTTCGGCCTTCAGCGCCCGCACGGTCTGGCGCAGCGCATGGACGGTCTTCTCGATCTCCGCACCGCCGTGAGTCGCCGACACGAAGCCGCCGGGCGCGCCCATGACGTCGACGCCATGCGTCATCAGGCCCATGCGGATCTTGCCGGTGAGCGGGCCTGCGCCACGCGCGCCCTTGAGCTTGGCGAAAGGCACCTTGTGCGGATCGAAGGTCGCGGGATCGATCGGATCGTTGAACGGGTTGGAATAGATCAGGAAGGTCGAGCTCTGGCCGTAGATACCCCACGGCACGCCTTCCTGCACCAGCACCTCGGTCAGCGCCTTGCGCAGCTCGGCCGCCGTCTTGTTCGCTTTCTCGGCGAGATCCTCGTCACGCAGCAGCGTGAGCGCCGTCACCGCCGCAGCCGCCGACAGCGGGTTCGCGTTGTAGGTGCCGGGATGCAGGATCCGCTCGATCTTCTTCGCCGCGGTCGCATCGTGATCGATGCGGTCGAGGATGTCGCGCTTGCCCGCAACCGCGCCGCCCGGCAGGCCGCCGGCCACGATCTTGGCCTGGATGCAGAGGTCGGGCGTAATGCCGAGTGCCTTCTGCGCGCCACCCGAGGACCAGCGATAGCCGGTGATGACCTCGTCCATCAGCATGACGACGCCCTTCTTCCTGGTGGCGTCGCGCACCGCCTGGATGAAACCCGGCGGCAACGGCGCCTGGCCCCACGACGCGCCCGACGGCTCGAACATCACCGCGGCGATGTCGTCGCGCTCTTCGATCAGCTTCACGACCGCGGCGACATTGTCGCTCGGCATCACGATCGAGAGCGCGCTCACCTCCTGCGGCACGCCCGGCGTGGTGCCGCCGTCATAGGCGGCGCCGACGCCCGCCGTCACGTTGTCGTGCCAGCCATGGAAGTGGCCGATGAAGCGCACGATCTTGTCCTTGCCGGTGTAGGCGCGTGCCAAGCGGATCGCCATGTGCGACGCCTCGGTGCCCGACGCAGTGAAGCGCACCCTCTCCGCGCACGGCGTCAGCTCGCAGACGAGTTCGGCCCAACGCACTTCGAGTTCGTGGCTCGAACCGTAATGCGTGCCGAGCTCCATCTGCTTCTTCACCGCCTCGACGACGGCGGGATGCGAGTGGCCCAGCAGCATGGCGCCGTGACCGCCGAAATAGTCGACATACTCGTTGCCATCGACGTCCCACTTGCGCGCACCCTTGGCCTTGGCGACGTGGATGGAATAGGGATCGAGATAGCGGGCGTCGTGGGTGATGCCGCTGGGCAGCACCTTGTGGGCTCGCTCGAACAGGGCGCCGGAGCCCGGCGTGCGGGCTTTATAGTCGGTAACGATGGCGGAGTTGGTCGGCGCGATTGCGGTCATGAGCCCTCACATTAACTAATGGCAGAGCATCGCAAGCCTCGCTTGCTTCGCCAAGTGCCGCGAGCCTAATGTCCGCACCTTTCGCAGACCGGAGCATCGACGTGAACGCCAAACCGCGCGGACGCCAGTTCTTCAACAATCCCGGCCCCACCAACATCCCCGACCGCGTTTTGCGCGCCATGGATCGGCCGGTCCTCGACTTCATGTCGGACGAGTTCCTGGCCATCCAGCATGCCTGCCATGCCGGCGTGAAGCGGGTCCTGAAGACCGACCAGACGCTCTACATGTACAACGCCAGCGGCCATGGCGCCTGGGAAGCAGCGCTCGCCAACCTGTTCTCCGCCGGCGACACCGTGCTGATTGTCGAGACCGGCTACTTTTCGCTGAGCTGGGCCGAGATGGCGGTCAATCTCGGCATCAAGGTCGAGACTTTCGCCGCCGACTGGCGCACCGGCGCCGATGTCGCCAAGCTCGCCGAACGGCTGGCCAAGGACAAGGCGCACGAGATCAAGGCGGTGCTCACCGTCCACAACGAGACCGCGACCGGCATGGTGCTGCCGGTGGCCGACATCCGCCGCGCCATGGACGAGACCAAGCATCCCGCGCTGCTGCTCAGCGACACGATCTCCTCGCTTGCCTCGATGGAATACAAGATGGACGCCTGGGGCGTCGACGTGACCGTGGGCGGCAGCCAGAAGGGCCTGATGCTGCCGACCGGCATGTCGTTGACCGGCGTCAGCAACAAGGCCATTGAGGTCTCGCGCAAGAACAAGGCGCCGCGCCATTACTGGAACTGGGAGATGATGAACGGCCGCGCGCCGCAGAAGTTCGTCGGCACCGCGCCCGTGCACATGTTCTTCGGCCTCCAGGAATCTCTGAAGATGCTCGAGGAAGAAACCCTCGACGGCGTGTTTGCCCGCCATGCCCGCCTGGCCGACGCGACTCGCGCCGCGGTGCGTGCCTGGGGCGCAGACGGCAAGGGCCCGACGCTCTATGGCCAGGCTGCGGACCGTCTCTCCAATTCGGTGACCGCCGTGATGATGCCGGAGGGCGTGAGCTCGGACGGCTTCCGCAAGATCGCCGTCGATCGCTACAACCTGTCGCTGGGCGGCGGGCTGGGGCCGCTGATGGGCAAGGTCTTCCGCATCGGCCACATGGGCGACCTCAACGAGCCGATGCTGCTGGGCTGCCTGGCCACGACCGAACTGGCGATGAAGACCGCCGGCGTGCCGTTCGCACCGGGCGGCGTGGACGCTGCGATCGCCTCGCTGGCGAACTAGTAGATCCCAAGGGCCGTCAGAACGCCGGCTTCGTGGCCGCGATCGCGGCCACGAAGCGCTCCGGCGTGATCGATGACAGCGCCGTGCCGGGACCCACGGTCGGCTCGACCGAAAAGCCCACGACCGGATCGAAGACGGCCGTCGCGGGATTGAAGGCATAGAGCTGGCCCTTGGTCATGTTGAACCACCAGGCGTGCAGCACCAGCGTGCCGGCTTCGACCTTGTCGGCGATCCAGCGGAAACTCATCAGGTTCTTGACGCTGTTCAGCACCGCAGCCTGCTCGACGGCGCGGGCGACCTCGTCGCGCGGCCGGCCCTTCAGCTCCTGGACCACGAGATCGCGCGTGTCCTGGGCGATGCTGGTCCAGGTCGAGAGATAGTCGTAGTCGGCATAGACGCTGCCCCGGCCATCGACGAGAGCCCCGATGCCGCCGCACAGGGCATGTCCCAGAACGACCACATGCTCGACGCCGAGGCCGCGCACGGCGAACTCGATGGCCGCCGATGTGCCGTGGTGGCGGGCGTCGGGCGGGAACTGCGCCGGGGGCACCATTGCCGCCACGTTGCGCACGGTGAAGAGCTCGCCGGGCACCGTCTGCGTCAGGATCCCCGGATCGACGCGGGCATCGGCGCAGGCCACGATCAGGATCTTCGGCGACTGGCCTTCCGACGCCAGACGATCGAACAGATCGAGATGCTCGCGATAATAGCCCAGACGGAAGTCCGAGAAGCCTTTTAGAAGCCGTTCCAACGCCATGGTGTCTCGTCTACGATGCCGACCGATGATGGGACCCTGAAATGAACCAAGAACTGCTCTACGACAAGCGCGGCGAGGTCGGCTGGATCACCTTCAACCGACCCCAGGCGCGCAATGCCCTTACTTTCGCGATGTATGAAGGATTGGCCGAGATCTGCACCGGCGCGGCCGGGAGCGGGATCAAGGCACTGGTCATAACCGGCGCCGGCGACAAGGCCTTCGCCGCCGGCACCGACATCGCCCAGTTCAAGACCTTCGAAAGCGGCGAGGACGGCATCGCCTACGAGCGCAAGATGGACCGCATCCTGGATGCCATCGAGCGCTGCGCCGTGCCGACGGTGGCCGCCATTGCCGGCTTCTGCACCGGCGGCGGTGCCGCCATCGCCGCGGTCTGCGACCTCCGGATCGCCTCGGCCAACGCCCAGTTCGGCTTTCCCATCTCGCGCACGCTCGGCAACTGCCTCTCGATGTCGAACTATGCGCGCCTCGCCGCCCTGATCGGCCCGCAGCGGGTGAAGGAAATGATCTTCCTGGCCAAGCTGATGGACGCCCCGACGGCGCTGGCGGCCGGCCTGGTGAGCGAGGTTTTACCCGATACAGCGGCCCTGCAGGCCCGCGCCGGGGAGGTGGCCCGCACCGTCGCCGGCCATGCCCCCCTCACCCTGCAGGTCACCAAGGAGGCGCTGCGCCGCCTGCAGGCCCGGATCGCCGACGAGAGCATCGACGACCTGATCCGGTTGGCCTACGGTAGCGCCGATTTCCGCGAAGGCATGGCGGCGTTCCTGGAGAAGCGGGCGCCTAAATGGACGGGCGCTTGATTGACTGCGCCCAGGACTGTTCAACGAGGAGGAAGCGATGGTTAAGGTTGGATCAACTCTTGCAATTCTGGGCCTGTGCGCTGCCGTCGCCGCCTGCCAGAATCCGCAGCAGGTCATCGGCAACAAGGAAGACATGATGGCAGCGGCCGGCTTCAAGTTCGTCCCGGCCAATACGCCGGCACGCCAGGCCTCGTTCAAGAACCTGCCGCCGCACAAGTTCTCGCGCGAGATCAAGAACGGCCAGGTCTTCTACGTCTATCCGGACCCGACCGTCTGCGTCTGCCTCTATGTCGGCAACCAGGCGGCCTACGGCAAGTATCAGGCGAACGTCTTCCAGAAGAACATGGCGGACGAGCAGCAGATGACCGCCAACATCAATTCGATGAACGATTGGGACTGGGGCCCGTGGGGTGGCTACCCGTATCCCGGCTGGTACTACTAGCCCTCACGCCTGCCAGAACCACTTAGAAGCCTCCGCGCGCTGCTGCGCGCGGGTGAGGCCTGTATCGTCGAGATCTCGCGCATCGAGCCGCGCGAGATGCCGGCGTGTCCGGCGGCGGCGGCGCCAGATCGCCAGAGTGGCCAGCAGCGATGGCCCCAACAGGGATGGCAGGAGCCCGGCGCCCCGCGGGGCGGCCGGAAGAACAATCAATCGAAGCGTCTGTTGCATGGCCGGACAATGCCCGGCCAGCATTGCCCGGTGTTACGGTCGCGGCCGAAGACTCAGAACGACGCCTCGACCGTGCCGAGGCCAACAAACTCGCCGTGCGCGCGGCTGCCGGGCGGGAAGTAGCGCAGGCCGGTCCACGATCCCGTCGTGATCGCCTGGCCCTTGCGGATGCCGCCGCGTTCGCGCACGGCGTGGTCGATCATCCAGGCGAGCGGCCGCACCGGATCGACCGAACCGAGACCGCCCGCCTGCTCGACGATGGTCTTGCCGTCGACCACGAGCCTGACCTGCAAGCTCGCCCAATCGAGTCCCTTCCAGTTCTTGATCGATCCGCCCACGACCAGCGCATGGTTCATCTGGTTGTCGGCCAGCAGCCACTCGGGATCGACCTGCTTGAAATTGGCGAGGCGCGTGTCGACGATCTCCATGCCGACGAAGGCATCGCCCACGGCGGCGAGCGCCTCGTCGCGGCCGACCGGTGCTGCGCGCGCGGCAATGTCGGCGGCAATGTGAAAGGAGATTTCCACTTCCACGCCGATCATGTGCATCGCCTTGCCGTCGAACGCAGCCGGCGACGGCACCAGGGCGCCCGCCAGCAGCGGCGCGGGATTGGGCTCGGCCGTCGGCGTGCGCGCGCCCACCTTCCAGCCCGCGACCGGACCAGTGGCTAAAACCACGCCGTCCTGGATAGCGTAGACCGCAGGGCGGTCCGGCAGCGCAAAGGGTGGCGCCACCTGCAGGCCGCTGCGCCGCGCCTCGAGCAGGGTGCGCACCGCGTAGGAAATGTCTGGGGTCATGCTAAGCTCGCGCAAAAGAAGTCGGACCGGAGAGGACAATGCCTTACGCCAGCGGTCGCGTCATTCACGACGCCGACGCCCACATCATGGAACTGCCGGGCTTCCTCGAAGACCATCTCGAAGCGAAATTCCGCGCCGCCGTGACCGACAGCGTCCTGTTTCCACGCCACGAGGGCTTCCACAGCACGCGCCTCACGGCCCAGCTCGCGGCCAAGCCCGCGACCGACTTCGACGACCGCCAGATCATGCTGGCCAAGAACTGGGACGCGCTCGGCTCCAGTGCGAAGCAGGACCGCCCCCGCTCCGTCGACCTGCTGGGCTTCGCCAGCCAGCTCATGTTCACCACGGCGCTCCTCAACTATTCCTCGGTGCTCGAAGGCGGCCGCGACGCCGATCTCACCTACGCCGTGGCCCGCGCCCACACGCGCCACATGGTCGACTTCTGCTCGGTCGACAAGCGCCTGCTGGCGACCGGTTATATCCCGCTGGTCGACTTCGAGCGCACCACGAAGGCCGCGCGCGAGGCGATCGAGATGGGCGCCAAGGCGCTGATGATCCCGTCGCGCTGCCCCGATCATCATTCGCCCAGCCACATCGGCTTCGATCCGTTGTGGGCGATCGCCCAGGAGGCCGGACTGCCGATCGTGTTCCACGTCGGCGGCGGCGGGAAGCTGCTGGAAGATGCCTACTTCAACAACGGCCTGCCGCCGGTGCCCGACTTCCACGGCGGCGACGACAATTTCAAGTCGATCGACTACATGGCCATCGCCTATCCGCCGATGAAGGCGCTGACCGCGCTGGTGGTCGACCGCGTGCTCGACCGCTTCCCGCGCCTCAAGTTCGGCGTCATCGAGCAGGGCGCCTCGTGGGTGCCGGGCTGGATGCGCAACATGGATAGCGCCCACAACGCCTTCTACAAGAACGAGGAGCGGCTGCAGAAGATGTCGCTCAAACCCAGCGAGTTCATCCAGCGCCAGGTCCGCGTCACGCCCTATCCGCACGAGGATGCGGGCTGGATCATCGCCAACTCGGGCGATGAGGTCTGTCTCTTCTCGTCCGACTATCCGCACATCGAAGGCGGTCGCAACCCGATCAAGCGCTTCGAGACTTCCATGGAGACGGCGGGCACCAGCGAGCATCAGAAGCAGCGTTTCTATTGCGACAATTTCATCGACCTGATGGGCGCGGGCCTCGCCCCCGAACTGCACCAACTCCGGGGGATCGCCGCATGACCACCTACACCACCCTCCTCACCGAACAGACTGGCGCAGTGCTCAAGATCACCGCCAACCGGCCCGACGTGCTGAACGCGCAAAGCCGCATCCTGCTGGAAGAACTCGACGACGCTTTTACCGCGGCCACGAAGGACGAGTCGGTGCGCGTCATCATCCTGGCCGGTGCCGGCAAGCATTTCTCGGCCGGCCACGATCTCGGTAGCCCGCAGGAGATGGCCGACCAGAAGGTCAACGCAGTCGAAGGCTTCCAGGCCGAGTACCGGCGCCTGTCGGAGCGGTTCTTCGAGAACACCATGCGCTGGCGCGACATTCCCAAGCCGACCATCGCCCAGGTCCAGGGCTACTGCATCATGGGCGGCATGATGATCGCCTCGGCCTGCGACATCATCGTGGCCAGCGAAGACGCCCAGTTCGCCGACCGCGCCGTGAAGTGGGGCGGCAGCCACGTGCAGTATTTCTCGATGCCGTGGGACTTCGGCCCGCGCAAGACCAAGGAATATCTCTTCACCGGCGCCTTCATCAGCGCCGCCGACGCCGAGAAGGCCGGTCTCGTGAATCGCGTCGTGCCGCGGGCAAAACTCGAGGACGAGACCATGGCGCTCGCCCAGCAGATCGCCGAGCGCGATCCCTTTGCGCTCAAGCTCGCCAAGGCCTCGGTCAACGAGATGCAGGATGCGCAGGGCTGGCGCCACGCCATGGAAGGCGCCTTCAAGAACTACATGCTCACCATCCCGCACCGCATCGAGATGGGGACCTACGGCCCCAGGGCGCGCGAGAAGGCCCCGAAGGACAGGTTCGCCGTTCTGAACAAGAAGGCGGGCTAGGGTCACTTCGAGTCTTCCTCTTCTCTGCTCATGTTCCTCTCCCCCTTGGGGGAGAGGCTAGGTGAGGGGGTCACCGCCTTCTCCCCCTCACCTAGCC
>Ga0194051_1001526_pt1 | contig 12164 bp, 10 predicted proteins | sample SepL2320m_MetaG_FD_161275 | JGI IMG/M metagenome (GOLD analysis project Ga0194051, IMG submission 161275) | Anoxic zone freshwater microbial communities from boreal shield lake in IISD Experimental Lakes Area, Ontario, Canada - Sep2016-L239-20m | ecosystem: Environmental > Aquatic > Freshwater >... | reverse complement strand
ATTTTATAGAAATTAAATTTAATGGAACAAATCATCCTATAGAAGATTTTTTAAAAAAAATAGGAATTGAAAATATAACAGTTAAAGTAGATCCAATTTGTGAAACAACCAAAAGATGTGTGATTGTTACTAAAGGAAATTATCCAACAATCAACATTGATGATAAAATAATAAAACTTTTAAAAAATGTAGCCATGAGCGATGGCTACGAAACTGTAGTAGATAGCGATACTACCAATGCCGATCTTGTTATGGGAGTTGAAAGTTATGAGTTGTTTGAAGCAGCGTCTAGAGGCATTAAAACACGACTTTACCCAACGGGCTTAGGTACAAATCTGTACAAACGTATGTTTTGCAACGCAGAAGTGTTGCCTAGCTACTACCGTTCATTGAGATAACGCCATTAGTCATTCTTCTTAATTCATATTATTATTTTTACACAAAAACGAGGCAAATAAAATGTTCCAGACTCAACCTCTATCTGAATCTTTTTATCTTCTACGCTTATAACAGAACCACCTGATTCGTAAAACTCTCTCACCAATTGCTCGGCATCCTCATCTGTCGCTATTCTTTCGATTAATTTTTTTTCGCTTACCTTACTTCGACATTGTTTACCGATATAAACATCATTATAGTCTTCAACTATTTTTTCACGGTTGATATTAAAAAATCTACCGATATCTTGTTGACCTTCTAACCAATCCTTAAATTCCTTTAGTGACATTGGTTTGTTTTTCATCATTGACTCCTTCCGATTGATCGGCAAAGAAAGAACACACTTCCTCTTCACTTTTTATATATTCGGCATTAACATATTTTGGTCCACTTGAATAATCGGAAACAATAACATCGTCGTTTTTTAAATTTTTCAACCACCACAAATTTGCTTCTATTATTTCATGGGATCTTAGTAAGGGTTTATAAGTCCATAAATTATTTGGCAACCTAACGGCGTTATCATGTTGTTCCTTGAATGAACCATCGCAACAAAACAACATTATTTTTTTCGCACCAAATTGATATGCCAATCCTAGTGCGGCACATATTGGGTTTCGATAATCATCGATGTGATAACGTTCTATAGTTTGAGACCCAAAATTAGATTCAAATGTTGGAACATATGTATAAATATTACCCAAATATTTTTTCAAAAATTCATTATTTGTTCGAATTGATGCTATGCAAGTTGGGTAATAATTTGATCCATTAGAAGGTAAAAAATTCATTGCGGTTCTGTATGGGTTATTGACAATATAACCATTTATAGTCCTTCTCATTTCGGGAGGAGTTTTTTGAGAAAACAATTTCCATTTAGCCAAAGAACGATTAGTTGCCAATATGCAAACATCTTTTGGAAGCTTTGCAAGTATTTCTTGACTTTTATCAAAGCCATAGCCGTCAGAAACTATTATTATTTTTTTAAAATTTAAAATCTCTTCTGATACATGTGGATAATTAAGATTTAATTGTTGATTTTTTAATATTATTTCAAAATCATTTTGAGAAAACATATGTTCCAATTGCACAGCTTGGCCATCGGATTTTGTAAAGTTTCTTACCCACACATCACCAGCACGAATATATTCGTTACCATTTGGGTGCTTCTTAATTTTCATCCATCTCATTTCTAGTCTATGACTTACAAGGAATTATCATAACACAATTAGTGCCGTCTGCTTCTTTGTCTATAATTTTATCCATAGTTATTTTAATCTCAATTGGACTTCCTCTCCAAACTAGTTCAACCTCTGGCATTTTGTCTGGAAATTTAATAGGCAGCACAAACTCTTCTGGTAATAAGAGTGGTATTCCAGCTGGTCCCTCTAGAATAATTTTATCTGGTATCTTGCTATCAACAACGATTCTGCTAGGAATTGGATTAGGCATTTCAACTAAAATAATTTTTGGTATTTCTTTTTCCATTTCCATTTTTATAGAACTTGGGATTCCAGATGCATCTATCTTTATAGGAGAAGAAGATTTAAAAAATTCAATGGCTTGAACAAGATCTGATGCATCAAAACGAATTGAATTAGGAATTGGACTATCAGGACCCTGTATTTTTATATTTGATGGTATGTTTAATCCACTTGCATCAATTTTAATTTTTCGATCATCCAATTCTCTGGCATCAAGTCTGAGGCTCATATCATCTGGCATAATAACTTTTATTTCAGAAGGAATGCCAACAGTTTCATACTCAACTTTCATGTTTTGTTTGACTTCAAATAAATCGGCAAATTCTGTACCAAACTCGGCCAACAGATTCTCATCTGTTGAAAATCGTTGTGGCTGTTGAACAGTACGAGCAAATGTCATGGCAACTTCCATCTGCGGTGGCGAACCCCAGTCAACTTCCAGCATTGGCATATTAGTTGCATCAAAATTAACAAATATACTTGATTGCGGCGGCACAATCACAATCGTTGGAGGAATTGGCGGATCAATCACAATCGTGGCAGGAATTGGCACAGTATCCACGACGATTATACTTGGAATATTACCGGTGGTGGTAATTGTAATATTGCTATGCAATATCTGAACATCACGATTAGAAGTAATTGTAACATTGCTTACTAAATTTATATTTGGTCCAATAATTACAGAAGGAATCGGTCCAATTTGTCCTTCAATTGAAATACACGGTACAATTAATGGCGGCAAAAAAAATTCAGCTTCTGGAACAGTACAAGGAACAAAGGTATAATCCGGAATCTCAGGAATCTCAGGAATTGGTATTTCAAATACTGGGTTAACTTCTGGATTTGGTTCGGAAGCATTTTCTCTATTAACAGGTGTTTGAACTATTTGACATTTGTCATTTGAAACACGTACAACTGGATCAATTCTAGAAGTTACAGCATAACGGTGCTGGCCTTGCAGGTCTGTTAAGGTAAATTCTCCATCTCCAAAGTCGAGACGAAAACTGGTGATAGTTCCTGGAGGAGTAATTTCAATTAAATATTGTGCAAGTATTCCTACAACCGGATCGTTTTCTATAATATTCCAAGTAAAATTAACATCTGGACAATTAAAATCATCAAATATAACATCTAATTCTCTAAGATTTCTTATTCTCCAGTCAAGTGTTTCTATTTTTGTGTTTAAATTATAACCAATGAATGTCTGTGTCTTCAACACAGACATAACCAATTGATTGTGATGCTCTGCGACTACGTAACTACGAACCCAAACACCCTTTTTATTAAATTGAGTTTTATTTCCACCAAGCTGTCTTGAGCAACCTTTAAGTTTAGTAACTTTTCCATCTTCGTTAAAATCCACAGAGTCATAATAAAAAAGCTCACCCTCAATATTTGCAAAGCCATTGCTAGCCCAAATTTCAGTTTTTTCTGAGGCAACGGCAACTATATCCACTTCTTGTGACCACGGAACGTTATCTGTCGCAAGGCGTGCTTCTGTTGTGTTGTGAACAACATAAAGCGTATAATCACCATCGTAATCTTTGGGATAAATTGGTATCGGAGGAAAAGCCATTTAGTTCGACCTCAATTAAAATATGCCCAAGATCCATTGAGTACCAGACGGCCTATTGCCGATGCTTGTAAACGTTAAATCTATTTCACTGAACTTTAATAAACCACCCATGCTATAATCAAAACTTAAATATGCTCTTTTGTCCCCATCAGAAGAAACCAACAATGAGTTGTTTTGGTTGTCATAACCAATCACATTAGTATCTTGTAGGCTACGATATAAAATAGAATTTAATCCCGGACCACCTGTGCTCCAACTGTTAGCAGTTGTGTCATATTTAGAAACCGATCCTGAATTATTCAAAAAATACAATCCTGTGCTTAAATTTGTTAATTGTCCATTTAATTTTGTTGGTCCCTGAACATCTTGCAATTTTCTTATATTTAAGAAAGGATCATTATATGTACCCTCTGTTCTGTAAAAAGTCTTGAGTCGGAAAAATGGTCCCACGCCATCATTCCTTATTATATATCCTGTACTATCTCGCCATGCTGTTCTATAAACACTATAATGACCGTATGAAGAGTTTCCATCATTATCATAAGTCGCCACATTTTTTTCCAGTTCTTGGGCTCCATTAATATAATTAGTTGAAGAAAAATTTATTGTGTTTAATGATAGATTTTCTAAATTTAAAGCCGTTCGAGTAGGGTTTGTGCGGGATGTATTTGATGGATATGAAGGTATCGTTCCAAAAACAAAATAAGAGGTGGAATTTGAATTAAGATTGGCCCAATTCCAAGATCTTTGTATAGAAATCAATGAAGTATAAGTTCCTGTTAATCCGTTAAACTCAACAGAGTTAATCATCTCACTCGAAACTGGATCTGAATTATTCCTTCCACTAGCCCAAAACAAACATGTTGTTCCATTATCTCCAGATGCACTTGTGCCTTTTTGAACGAATCCTGTATTTCTTTTAAATTCATTTTTCATAGCTACTCGAATTAAATCAGGTTGACTATTTAAAAATGTTTCGTTTCTTGAAACGTAATATTGTGGAGCATTTACGACCTTAAAAGTCTCGCTAATTAAACCAAACTCATAAGCTCTAGAAATATTTTCTTCATCTATATTCCAAAGCCACATATTATACTTTTCTACTATGTCGATTGCAGAGTTATATGTTGTGATTCTATATGCTCCAAATTCTGTATCAACACGTAATTTAAGGTCATAGATACCACCAACACTAAATGAAGCTTTTGTTAATTTGTTATTTACATGATTCAAATCGTCTCCGATAATCCATTGCCAATCATTAATTTGATCGATTGCTTGTCCAAATTCGTCCAATTGCTCCCCAGCGTAACTGTATCCAGGTGTTCCTATTGTATTCTCGTAATCTGGAATTTCTATTTGGATTAATGTATTAATTGGAGATCTGATTTTTGGAAATGTTTCAAAAGGTCCATGTTGTGGAACTCCTTGTGTTATTTGCTGAAGTTCCGAAGCTACAAAGGATATCACTGCTTCATTTGGAGCTTTAACACGAGCTTGTATAAAGTTTTCAAAAACACATTCATCTTTTCCAAAATTATTTTCAACTGTAAGTTTTACGTTGTAAATTCCAGCTTGATGATAAACTTTTTTAATTGTTCCTCCATCAGTATCCCTAACTAAAACATTTATATCATTGTCCGAAACCATGCTATCTGCACTTATCAGTGAAATGTATGATACCACAGATGTAGTTTGGTCTCCGAAATCCCAAGTTATTTTAACTTCATCAGCCGTACCATCTGTTCCCAATCGGAAACTCATGTTCTTGAATTCTATTTCCAATGGAACATTGCCTGTTTTTTTATTTGATGTGAACCATGATTTTGGTTGTAAAACTAATCTACGCAAAAAGTTTATTCGTCCTTCGAGTGTTTCTCCAAAAGGTTGTTTATCTTCTAAGCCTTTCTTACCGCAAAATTTTTGTATTGCCATAAGTGCGTTTTTTAAATAATTATGATGCATGGCCATCACATTGACCGTGACATTTGTTATTGTTTTTTGCTTTAATACATCTTCAAACTCAGGAAGTTTTTCTAAGCCAGATATAATTCCTGTAACAGGATCCCAGCCACTGTAATAAAAAGAAATGGCTCGTTTATCAATATCAGAACATTGTTCTGTAAGTGTTATTAAACCTGTCGTTGGAATTTTTGTAGATACCACTAGATCTGACTCAACTTTAATAGATGTGTCGCCTGGATTATAGTCTTCTGCCAATTTCATTCGAAGTGAGTCATGAACTTCAAATAAATTTGTGTTAGAATCTAAATTATCTGGATATAATGAACTTGTTGGAATCATTTTTAAATTACATATATAGGCTCTGGTAGTTCAACACGTTTGATTCTACCATTAGCAAACTGAATAAGCTCAGTAACTACATATTCCCCTTCTGTTTCGTAAATGTGTTTTATTTGATGGACATCTGGATCTTCCTCTGTATATTTATAATTGTCTCCAAATATCCAATTTCTTTGAACAATGTCTCCATCGCTTTGATCTACAAAAACAAATTGCTTTGGTTGAACATTGTGTTCGGTGGCATATTTTTGTGAATAAGGATTGTCGATTGATTCTACATAAAAATATGGCAAACTTTCTTCTATGTTTACTTGAATGTATCCTATTTTTGTTACAATTCCTTGACCTCCCAGAGGTGAAACTAAATTTAGTTTCACTGTATAAGTTCCTTCCGAAATATATGTATGATTAGGGCTTTTTTCTAAAGAGGAACCACCATCTCCAAAATCCCATAAAAAACGTCCAATGTGGCCGGTGTAAAAATTCTGAAAACGTACATTCAAAGGAGGAGGGCCTTTAATTGGAAAAGCACGAAAAATTGGTTTTGGAGCAAGAAACCTTGTTTCTTGAGATTTTAAAATGCCATTTAAAGACTCAGCAGACGGAAACTCTTTTATTCCACAATCAATCTCCATATTAATTAATGCATCTTTAATTGCATTGTGATGCTCTGCCAAAACAGCATTTGAAACAAAAGTGTTTGTTGTACTCCAATTGCGATGAACAGAACCTGCAAATCCTCTTTGCAAATTTTCAAATGTATTATTTGTCTTTTTTCCATAGAATATCATTTCATAATCACCAGCCAAACCCACATCTGGTCCGACTCTCACAATACCGGTTGATGGAAATGCAGAAGTGTCCTGAACGATTATTCTGTTGCCTCTAAAGGTTAAACTTTGCTTCAATGGTATTTTGGAATTATTTGTTGCCTTGTATAGGGAATCAAAATCATCCAAAGCTTCTGGAAATAACGATAACATCCCAGTAGCGTAACCGTCAGTTAAACTTGATAAACGATCAGTCATTTAATTACCTGTAATTGTTTTTGGTTTTTCTGTCTGTGTGTCATGGACAACAGATCTTTCGGAAATCATTTGTTTTTGAATATTCTGTACAAGATTAATCACTTGTTTCTTGACAGAAGAATCATCGTGTAGACACATAACAGTTCGGACAAACTCGGGGTCAAGAGGTCTCTGGAGGATAATACGTAGGTTGAATTCTTCAAGTAATTTTTCATTCCACATCTCTTTCTGTGATTGTTCGTCATCTAAAGACTTAAGATCTCCATATGTGGAAATTATTTTTTCATATCCAACTAATAAATAGTTCATTTCTTCTAATGTACTCTTAAGCTTCTTATTTACTTTCTGTGCAGCTAAAATAAGATTTTCTTTTTCTCGTTGTAGCTTTCTTATATTTATCTCATATTCCTTAATATTTAAGTCTGAACATTCATCATTATTGTTTTTAGATTCTTTATTTATTTCCCTGTCTAATCTATAAATCTTTACATCAAATAGCTCTAAATTATCTTCACAATCATGTAAATCATTATTAAATTGCGTTACAGTTTCCTGACGAGCTTGTAATTCCCTTATAATTGCCCATAATTTAGCCTGAACTGTAGTTTCTTTGCCGATAATAAATTTTTCTATCTGAAAAAATGTGTGTCTATCTGGCATATTTGCTTTTTCCAAAATTAAATTGACTTTTTCTATTAGTTCAGTTGACATAAAAACTCCTTTTTGACATTATACCTAAATTAAAGTAGTGTGAAACAAGACTTTTGCAGGAGAATTACAATTGGGAAAACTTGACGGAGCTTGTGTTTATCTTAGTGGACCAATGGAATATGCTAAAGATAATGGCATAGAATGGAGAAGAAAATTCATTAATTTGGCTTGTATTAAGGGTTTAGACATTGATTTTATAGATCCAACTAATAAGCCCGGTAGTGAAGATATAAAGTCGTATGAGGACAAAGAAATGCAAATTAAACTTCAAGAAGCTGGTGAATACCTTAAGCTTCGTGAATGTGTGTCTGCATACAGAAGATTTGATCTAAGATTTGTGGATTTATCAGATTTTCTAGTGATATTTATCGATCCTACTGTTCATATGTGCGGAACTTATAATGAGGTTTTTATTGCAGAGCAGCAACATAAACCATGTTTTTTCATTTGTAAAGACGGTCTTAAAAAACTGCCACGTTGGTTGTTTGATGTAATTGATTTAGATGAGCCAGGAAAAAGATGCAATGTATTTAAAACAATTGATGAAGTAATTGAAGAATTAATGTTAATTGACTCTGGAGTTGTGTCAATGTCTAATAAATGGGTTTTAATTAGAAAAAAAATTGAATCTATTAGATTTCAAAGTCAAATGAAAAACATCCCGACATAAACCCGACACGATGCTTGCTTCTGTGACTGAATTTTACAAGCTTTTGTGTAATTCTTGTTTCACTGCACCTTTGTGCAGCCCTAAGATAATTTAAATTATTCTCATTCCAAGCACACCTTTAAAAATTGCACCATGTTTTAAAGCATCTAAAGCCCAAAGCATTTTAGCGAACTCAAAATCATTCATGCCAAACTTTTGCATGGTGAATTCAGGAAATTCTCCAACTTTTTGAAAAAATTTAGTGTTAATTACAACACCATTAAAACAACACTCTATGAAATTATACTTATTTTCAATTAATGGATAAATTATCTCATTTTCTAATTTACAAAAAGTTTCTAATTTTTTTTCAACAATTTTTGGAATTCTAGTACCTCCGAATAACATACAAGCCCATTCATTTTTTATTTTTTTCATTCCTGTGTTAATGAGACTTGTAATTGTGTCCTTTCCTTTAAAAACAGGACACAATTCCTTCATTTCCTTTACGTCTCTTGTTGTCGCATCTTCTCCAACAACACAAACACATTTATTATTGTAATGTCTTAATAAATTAATGGACCCTATTGTATTTTTCAATCCAGCTATATTTCTATCTGGACTCAAAATTAAAAATCCTACATCCATGTGAGATTGCATTCTATTCCACCAGTGCTTTATCAAAATCTATTCTAATCATGTCATCTGAAGAAAGAGCCGATGAAAGCTCAAAAAATCCCTCTTCGGGGATGCTTGTGAAAGACAACAATGTCCAAGAATCGTTTACTAATACACCGGGAACATAGACCTCACAATCTTCAAAAATTCTCATTCCATTTATACTAACTCTTAAAGAACCAGTTATGAAACTTGTCACAGGATCTGTAGAACTTACATTGTATTTTTTAAAATCAGGGTCAATTTGATCGTAATCAACTGGCACAATTCCATAATAATGTTCATGCGCTGCGGAAGTTGGAAAAGACAAATTGAGTTTGATTATATCTGGAGATTCAAAGCTGGGAGTAACTGTGGCAGAAGGTTTAATTCTTAAAACACCTTGTGAAAAACTAACAAACGTTGTTTCATCAGTATAAACTTCGAAACTTATATTTGTGGCTTCTTCTGCTAAATTTGACAACTTCTCAGACTCTTCACGAGTCATCCGAACATAAAGTTCAGTATCTTCATGACTCTCAATACTATGAATCGTCTCATCTACAGCTTCTGTTTTTAATCCTCCATCAGGTTTAAAAGATTGATTAAGACGATTGGACAAACTTCCTTGAGTTCCTATAGAGTCACGAATTTGCTCAATTACATTATCCAAAGACAAATTAATTAAATTTTGCCTACGAATAATCGCTTTTAATGGCAAATTATCAATTTCCCAATGAATTGGATCTTGTGGATTGTAAAAAACTTCTGGAATTAACTCAATTCTTGGCATATTTAAACCTCTTTATAACAAATATTTTTTTTAACATGATAGTCTAATCAGCAGCTAGTATGATTTTAATTTCCGTAATCAGATAAAATTTAAACGCCAGTTAAATGTGATCTGCATATCTTCAGTCTTATTTAGATCCGGGAATGTACACATGCTGTATAGCTGTCCATTAGACATTTGAAGCGCCATTTCGTTTATGGTTACGCCTACAATTTCATCAAACTTAATTACAGATGTAAATATAGCTTGCGCTGGAACAGACACATCAATATTAGAAAGAGCCGGTTTGGAAAGTCTTGTAACGCCAAATAATCCCTCTCTACCAGCATTAACAAACTTTTTAACTCCATTTAAAGTTCCTCCGTCTCCAAAAATAATTTTTGTAATATAAAAATCATATTTATCACCAATTTGATTAGACAAAGATTTTGCTAAAGCTCGTCTTCCATTTAATAAAACTGTATTTTTGAAATTTATAGTTTCTTTTTTATCATTTTTATATGATAAAATTATTTCCACATCACCTACGGACTGTATCATTTCTGTACTCATATTTCCCCTTCAAGTTTTTCGCCTTTTATAGTTTCAATTTCAATCGAAATACCTTCTTCTTGAGACACATTCTCCTGTACTCCACTGCTCTTAGGCGTAGATAGGGCAACTATAGCAGTATTGTTATCTATATCTGAGTAAATTTGACGAATAACAGGATCGTATCCACTTCTATCAAGTTGATCAAACACTACAAATCCTACATTTACCTGTTTTTTTGGAAAATGTACAATAGAATAATCTACTGAAGAACCTCCAAATGAAGAAGTTCCCCAATCTTGCTCACGACCTTCCAAAACAACCTCGTCGGCATTAATTGAAGAAATTTTATAAAACTCATTATCAATTCTAAACAAAAAGTTCTCCTTGAAGTTATTATCGTCAGCGTATTCATCTACTGAAAGTTGTTTTTCTATACTTGTAATTTCAAATTCGGATTCGTGATCTGAAAATGTTGTAAGTCTCAAGCCCTTATATCCAAAATAACCAGTGCCACCCTCAATCAATCTACGCCTATTTTGAACAGTCACACTTTCGGCATCTCCTTCATCATATTCATCGATATAAAATTCATCATCTTTTATGTTAAGTACAACATACTCAACTCCATCATAATAAAGTAAATCTCCTGATTTTACAAAATCTTTAAGGCTGATTATAGCCGTGTCATTAAATTTTACACGTGCCATTTTCTTTATTGCCAGTTTTCCAGTTGTGCTAGTTTGTTTTTCGTTCCCAAGACTGTCTATTAAAGAATAACTCACACTCGACACGTCTACGCTCGGCAGCGATGAATCGCTTTGTAATATTAATGCTTCATTCTGTATGTCTAAAATGGTGTAAGGCGTGATCGAATATGCTGGTATTAAAACACTCCATGCCTCACCCGGTAAACCATCATTGTCCACATCCCATTGTGTTCTTATATCCTTGATGTCAACATCAACATCAGCATCAGCATCAGTGAGCTTTATTTGATTATCTTGTCTTATAGAAGAAACTGTATTCTCATAAATTATATTTGATATTCTAAAAGTGAATGCAGTTTTGTCCAATGGCTCTACAACTGGCAAATTAACTCTAGCAACTGAAGATTCTATTTGATCAATTTTGTATGTGCCAGCATTCACTGAAGGCGATAATACTTCAAGAATGTTATTGTTCCATATGACCCCCAAACTTTTTAAATTATAATCAGGAACAATAATCGCAATGTGGTCGTTATAAGCGGTGCCATTTTTTCCAGAAAGTACCGTGATTTGATCTGTCAAATCCTCTCTAGTAACAATCCAATTACTCAACCCACCATCCATAGTCCTGCTAAAGAATGGGTTTTTACTTCCAGACAAAACGTACTGTACACGGTCTATATTAATTAAAGTTTCAATGTGCTCAACTGGAGATTGTACAAATTCACTTACCTCACCTCTAAAATTAATAGAATGTATTTGTGCATGAAATGGCATGTATTCACGCAATATATCTTGGGCTTCAAACATCCTATCATTAGAAAGTTCCTCGACGCCAATATCGACACTATAAGAACTGCTTAGGCAAGATCCGCACGGGTCTATGAAATTCTTATCTATGCCACATGGATCAAAAAACGGTCTTGTAGAACCATTGTATTCCTCTGAATTATAAATATTTTCTGAATATGCAAACTCTGTTCTAAACCATCCAAATTGAATAGGATCTGAAAAAGGATGTCTAACAGGAATTAAAGTAGAAAAAAAAGGATCGTCTTCCGAAATAAGTCTGACATTCCAGTTCTTTGGAGGAAACTCTTGGTCATTGTCATCCCTTTGGTCCATCAATGGAAAAAGTCTAATATAATTTTCTAGTTCTTGTTCAGTATTAGAATTTATCTCTCGATATTGATACATGATTTTAATTGTTTCACCTTGATACAAATTAACTGAATTTGAATATGATAAGTTATCTCCAACCCAAGACATTGTAATAACTC
>Ga0194051_1001525_pt1 | contig 12171 bp, 9 predicted proteins | sample SepL2320m_MetaG_FD_161275 | JGI IMG/M metagenome (GOLD analysis project Ga0194051, IMG submission 161275) | Anoxic zone freshwater microbial communities from boreal shield lake in IISD Experimental Lakes Area, Ontario, Canada - Sep2016-L239-20m | ecosystem: Environmental > Aquatic > Freshwater >... | reverse complement strand
GTACTGCTCGCGGCACTCATCAATGCCTGCAAGATCACCGGTCAGAAGATCGAGGACCTGAAGGTAGTCGTCAACGGCATCGGTGCCTCCGGGGTGGCCTGCTCGAAGATCCTGCTGAACGCCGGCGTCACCAACATCATCGGCTGCGACACCCGTGGCGCGATCTACAACGGCCGCACCGAGAACATGAACTTCATGAAGGACTGGTACGCCGATCACACCAATCCCGAGGACATCCGGGGGGACCTCACCGAAGCGGTGAAGGGCGCCAACCTGTTCGTGGGTCTCTCTGGCCCGGGTACGTTCTCGGTCGAGCAGCTGAAGAGCATGGGCACGGACCCCATCGTGTTCGCAATGGCGAACCCGACCCCCGAGATCATGCCGGAGCAGGCCGCGCCGTACGTGCGCGTGATGGCCACGGGGCGGTCCGACTATCCAAACCAGATCAACAACGTGCTGGCATTCCCGGGGCTCTTCCGGGGTGCGCTCGACGTCCGGGCCACCTCCATCAGCGAAGGAATGAAGGTGGCCGCCGCGCAGGCGATCGCCGACACCATCAGCGACGACGAGCTGCACGAGGACTACATCATCCCAAGCGTGTTCAACCCGGCCGTGGCGCCGGCAGTGGCGGCTGCCACCCGCCGTGTCGCCATTGATGAGGGATTGGCGCGCATCATTCCCGAGGAGTAACCCTCCTCTGCCGCGGGGACGTGGCGGAACGGCAGACGCGGCGGTCTCAAACACCGCTCTGGGAAACCAGGTGTGGGTTCGACTCCCACCGTCCCCATTGATGCCGGCGGGCACTCGCCGGCATCGCTCCATATCGTGACCCCATGAAGGCGATCACATTCGACACCCCGGGCGGCCCAGAGGTGATGCATCTCGGGACGGTGCCGGACCCGTCCCCGGGGGACGGCGAGGTACTCGTGCGTGTGCATGCCACAGCGATCAATCGCGCCGACCTGATGCAACGTGCCGGCCACTACCCCCCACCCCCCGGCGCGAGCGAGATCCTGGGTCTCGAGTGCGCTGGCGAGATCATCGACATCCCGGCGGGCACCGACACCCACTTTGTCGTGGGGCAGCGAGTGATGTGCCTTCTGTCTGGCGGTGGGTACGCCGAGATGGTTGCCGTGCCCATCGGTCAGGTGATGGCAGTGCCGGATGGACTGAACTGGGAGCAGGCGGCGGCGATCCCCGAGGTGTTTCTCACTGCGTGGATCGCTCTTGTGACACTCGGTAACGGTCGCCCCGGCGACGTTGCACTCGTGCATTCGATTGCCAGCGGCGTGGGCACGGCGGCGGCGCAACTGTGCGCGGCCATGGGAATCCGGTGCATCGGCACCTCGCGGTCGTTGGACCGGGCCGAGGTGGGTGCGCAATGGGGCGCAGAGGCAATCGCCGTGGGCGATGGCGGCTTTGCAGACGCCGTCACCGCCATGACCGGGCAGCACGGAGCAGACATCATCGTGGACCTTGTCGGAGCGAAGTACCTCGCCGAGAACGTGGCGTGTCTTGCCCGCAGCGGACGAATCATCCTCACCGGGCTCGTCGGGGGACGTACGGGCGAACTGGACCTCGGAACCCTGCTCGCGCGCCAGGGCCGCGTAATCGGCACCACCCTCCGTGGACGTACGACCTCTGAGAAGGCCGCCATCGTGGCGGCCTTCTCGGTATGGGCCCTCCCCCGATTTGAGTACGGCACCCTCACGCCCGTGATTCATCAGGTGCTGCCACTGGCACAGGCAAGCGATGCACACCACGTTGTGGCGAGCAACCTGGCCGTCGGCAAGGTCATCCTTACCGTACCGGGGTGACCACACCCCCTCTCCCCCGCACTGACGCCATCTGACACACCGTCAGACCCCGCGTGTTAGGTTTGGCGCGGCTCGCAAATCGAGGAGAAACATGAAGACCTTCATCAAGTTGCTGGCGCTCATTGGCATTGGCGCACTCGTGTACTGGTTCGTGCGCGAGCGCCTTGGCGGTGAGCCCGACGAATTCACCTTCACCGAGGTGACCGACGCCGTGGCCGACGACGCCGCAGGCGCGGTCGCTGACGCCGCCTAAACGCGCTGCTGCGGGGTCTGCGCCGTGCCGGTGATCCATCCGTCCGGCGCGGACCCTGTGGGAGATCTCGACCCCGATCTCGCAGCCGGTGGGCGGGCGATCGGCATGGTGGTGGCCATGCGCCTGCGGGAGCTGACACCAGCGATCCGGCCCGCGGACGACGATGGTCGTGAACCGACCCTCGTACTGGAAGAGGTGGCCCTTCTCCCCGCCGACCCCGCCGATGCCCTCACGCTCGTGGCCTGCGTCGCCGCGCACGACGCGTATGTGAACCATCGGCGGCGACCGGGAGCGGTGAGCCCGGGAGCGCTCGCACTCGCCCGCGTGCTCGTATGGGCATCCCGGGCAGAGATGCTGGGACGGGCGCCTTCGATCGTGTGGATCGGACCCCCGAACCGCCGACCCGAATCGGCCGACGGATACCCGGTGACCGCATCAGTGCGCCTCACCGGGCCATCGGGCACCGTGCGCGCAACTGCATGCGGCGTGGTGGCGCCCGCCTAACCCTCGCCCCGGAGGACCACCTCAAGGCGCTTGATCATTGATTGCAGGCGCAGGTACTCCACGTCGTCCCCGGCCGTTCGTGCGGCCCCCATGGCGTCCTCGAGAGCCCGCTTTTCAACCCGGTAGTACGCGTCGCGCAGCCGTGCCTCGGTGCCACCGTCGGCGGCCTCGGCACGCAGGGCCGCCTCAAGGGGGCGAAGGACCTCGGGCCACTCGGTTGCACCATCCACGATCAGGCGAAGCGCATCACGGTGGGCCGGCGAACCGAGATGATCGGCCTGCATTCCAGAGAGCAATGGACGGCCCACCTCCGGCACCGCAAGCGCGAGCGCCAGCAGGCTGCGCTCGCGTGCCTCGTCCAATGAAGGTGCCGGGGGCGCGTCAGGGTGGAGAGCGTTCGAAGTGGCGGCTGAACGCTTCGAGCCTCCTCCTGGCGCCTGAACCCGTCGCACGAAGCGGTCGAGCAGCGCCGGGGACACACCGAGCGCGGTCACCCGCCTCAGCGCTTCGTCCTTGTCCGGCGACTCGGGCATGCCCTCGAGCAGCGCGCCAAGCTCCCCGAGCGTGCGTTCCCGGTCGGCAGGGTTATCGGGCGTGCGTGCGATCCGACGGTCAACGAGCCACGGGATGAGAGGATCGGCGTCCGCGACCGCTGTTGCCAGCACGCCGAGTCCCCCTGGCGTGCCTGCCAACTCGCCGGGATCCGAACCGGGGGGCAGCGCCACCACACCGAGGCGCAAGGGAATCCCCTTGGCAGCCTCAATAGTGCGGCGCGCCGCCTGCTCCCCTGCCTGATCGGCGTCAAAACACAGGCGCACCTCTGAGGCCACCCGAGCCAGGAGTCGCAGCTGCGCTGCGGTGAGGGCCGTGCCCATGCAGGCCACCGCTCCCTCGATACCCGCCATATGCAAGCCCATCACGTCGGTGTAGCCCTCGCTCACCACCGCAAAGCCGGCCTTGGCGGCAGACTGCCGCGCCAAGTCGAGACCGAACAAGAGCTCGCGTTTATGAAAGCCGTCGCGCTCGGCGCTGTTCACGTACTTCGCGCGCTCATTCGGGTCCATCGTGCGCGCACCGAATCCCTGCACCCTCCCCCGCGCATCGCAGATGGGAAAGGTGATCCGCCCAGTGAAGAAGTCAGACGCCGTGCCCCCACGCAGCCGGGCGAGGCCCGCTGCCTCAAGTTGCTGCCGTGAGAAGCCCTCCTGAATCGCCCGGCCAGCCAATGCGGTCCCCGATGAGGGGGCCCACCCCACACGGAACCGGCGGATCATCTCTTCCGGGAAACCCCGGCCCAGAAGGTATTCACGGGCAGGCTCGGCTTCGGGCGACTTCCAGAGCATGGCCTCATAGAAACTGCACGCGCGGTCGAGCAGTTCGCGAACCCGCTCGGATTCACGGCGACGGGCCTCCTCCTCGGGAGATGCCTGGTCGTACTTGAGTTCCACCCCGAAGCGGTCGGCAAGCTGTTCGACCGCTTCCATGAACGACCCGGCGCCCTCGCGCTGTTGCATCCAGTCGAACGAATCGCCCGTGGCGCCGCAGCCGTAGCAGTAGTACGTGCGGTTCTCCGGCGGGATGAGGCAGAACGACGGCGTTCGCTCGTCGTGAAATGGGCATCTGCCCCACCACCTGCCACCACGGCGTGCCAGTTGCACCTGGCCCCGCACAAGCTCCACAAGGTCGGCGGAGTGGCGCACCTCGTCGATGCTCGCGTCGTGGATACGCGGCATTAGAGCGGGCCGTCGTGAGGGATAAACATTTCGCGGTACGCACGGAGCGCGTAGCGATCGGTCATTCCCGACACAAAATCGGTGGCGCGGGTGACTGGATCAGGGTCACCGGTGGGCGGCAGCAGCGAAGGGTCATCGAGGTAGGCCCTGAACAGCGACTGCACCACATACCGGGCACGGCGCGATTCGTCCGATGCCGGGGCGGCGAGATACACCTCGGCGAACATGTATGCACGCAGCGACCTGAACGCCTCCCCCACCTCGTCGCTCTGGACGATGACGGGGCCATCACCTGAGGCGTCGACGATGTCGGTGACCAACCGCGTGATGCGCTGGGATGTGCTGCCGCCGAGCACGGCGATCTCGGCGGCCGGCAGATCGTCCTCGGCGATGATTCCCGCCCGGGTGGCATCGTCGATGTCGTGATTGACGTAGGCAATGCGATCGACCAAGCGCACGATCTGGCCCTCGAGCGTTGCGGGCAGCCCCTCCCCCGTGTGATTGCGGATACCGTCTCTCACCTGGTCGGTGAGGTTGAGACCGCGGCCATCGCGCTCGAGCACCTCCACCACACGCACGCTCTGCTCGTTGTGCAGAAACCGGCGGCCGTGCTCGTGGCGCAGGATGTCGTCGAGGGCGTGCTCCCCCGCATGACCGAACGGCGCATGGCCGAGGTCGTGACCCATGGTGATGGCCTCGACCAGATCCTCATTCAGCCCCATCGCCCGGGCGACCGTGCGACCGATCGCGGATACCTCAAGTGTGTGGGTAAGGCGCGTGCGGTAGTGATCACCCTCAGGCGAGATAAAGACCTGGGTCTTGTGCTTGAGACGCCGGAATGCCTTTGTGTGAATGACGCGGTCCCGGTCGCGCTGGAATGCCGTGCGGAGTGGGCACGGGTCCTCTGCCACACGTCGGGTCGCGTCCTTCGCACGTGCGGCCCGGGGGCCGAGCGGGGGTTCCCTCACCTCAGACGGGCTGGGGGACGGCCTGCGCCAGCTGAATGGGGAACGACCACGGGCCCTGGGCGGCCTCGTCGGCCTTGCGCGGGTCGCCCACCCCGGCGATGCGAACCGTGAGATTTGAGGCGTCCCGGGGAATTGCGGGCCCGAGTGCGACCGCACCCTCAACCCGGTTGCCATCGCGCGAGGCGTCGAGGATGGCCGTGCGGTAACTGCGACCGAGATCGTCGGTGACCTCGAGACCCACGAGGTTCAGATGCTTACGCCTGCGCGACTCCCCGGTCTGGATCATAAATCGCAGCCGGGCTCCATCGTGATACCGCTCGAGCACCGTGAGCGAGACGGTGACCTCGCCGACCGAATCGGTCTGGTCGATCGCCACCACTCCGCGCAGCGTTCCGGGACTGAAAATGACGGCACCCGGGAACGGCTCAACGACCTCGCTCCAATGATCCTGCTCATTTGGATTGGCCATCGGTGAATCCTGCGCCATCTGGTGGATGCGGTCGGCGGACCGGTGCTTCCAGATGTGTGGGCACTCGCGGAACAGTGAGATGAGCGCACGGTGCGAGAACGCCTTGCCGTCGTCCGGGATGTAGATCCCGTACCGGCCCTGATCTGCGCGTGTGAGCTCGATAAATGCTGCGGGGACAGACCCGTGTGAGTCGTCGAGCGCCGAGTCCTCGGCGTAATGCAGGCGATCCACCTGCCAGCCGTCGACGATCAACTCGATCAGATCTCCCAGGCTGCCGAGGCGGTAACGCTCCTCAGTGGCGATGATGCGGTCCTCCGGGGTCGCGATGCGCGAGTGGTGATCGTACACCGCCCCCGCATGGGTGGGTGTGGTTAGGCAGCGGTGCCATGGGCGCCGCGAAGCGCTGCCTGGCCGGCGGCAATACGGGCCACCTGCACGCGGAAGGGCGAGCACGAGACGTAATCGAGGCCCACGCCATGACAGAACTCGATTGACGCCGGATCTCCGCCGTGCTCGCCGCAGATGCCCAACTTGATGTCGGGCCGTACGGGCCGTGCATCGGCTGCGGCGATCCGGATGAGACGGCCCACGCCATCCACGTCGAGCGTCTCGAACGGATTCGAGGTGAGCAGGTTCTCCCGCAGGTACATGCCGAGGAACCCCTTCTCGGCATCATCCCGCGAGAAGCCCAGGGTGGTCTGTGTGAGGTCATTGGTGCCAAACGAGAAGAACTCGGCCTCCCGGGCGATCGTGCCCGACGTCAGGGCGGCCCGGGGCAGCTCGATCATCGTTCCCACGCGGTATTCCACGCGAGGGCCTTCGCTCATCGCCAGCACCAGCTCGACCTCGGCAACCACGATCGCGCGGGCGCGGTGAAGTTCCTCTTCGTACGCAACCAGCGGAATCATGATCTCCACCAGTGGTGCCTCGCCGGTTTCGTCGCGCACCGCGACCGCGGCCTCCATGATGGCCCCCGCCTGCATGCGCAGGATCTCGGGGAACTCCAGCCCGAGGCGCACGCCCCGGGTTCCCAGCATCGGATTGACCTCGTGCAGGTCCTTCGCGCGGGCCAACTGCGCGATGACCTCTGGGTTCCGAACCCCACTTCGCACGTCCTCCGCCGCCTGCAGCGACAATTCGAGCAGGCTGGGGAGGAACTCATGGAGCGGCGGGTCGAGAAGGCGGATGGTGACGGGCAGGCCCCGCATCTCGCGGAATATGCCCGTGAAGTCATCTACCTGAAATGGGCGCAGAAGTGCGAGCAGGCGACCACGTTCGTCGTCGTCCTCGCTCAGGATCATCGCCTGCACCAACGGCAGGCGGGCGTCGCTGAAGAACATGTGCTCCGTGCGGCACAGGCCAATGCCCTCGGCGCCGAACTCACGGGCCCGCCGGGCATCTTCCGGAGTGTCGGCATTCGTGCGCACCGTGAGCACGCGCGCGCGGTCGGCCCAGTCGAGCACCCGCATCAGGTACGGGTTCCGGGGGTCGGAATCGGTAAGCGGCGCCGCCCCCGAATACACGCCGCCTCCGGTGCCGTCAATGGTGATGACGTCCCCCGGGGCAAACACCGTATCGCCGATCGAAATCGCGTCGCCATCAAACCGCAGCAGAGACACCCCGCACACTGCGGGGCATCCCATCCCCACGGCCACCACTGCGGCGTGGCTCGTCTTGCCCCCACGTGCGGTGACGATGCCCTGCGCTGCGATCATCCCGTGCAGGTCGTCAGGTGTCGTCTCGTCACGCACAAGAATCACCTTCTCCCCCGCCGCGCCGCGCCGTTCTGCCTCATCAGCCGTGAGAACAATCGCACCCGTGGCCGCACCCGGTGATGCGTTGACGCCCATCGCGAGGGGAACGAGACCCGAGATGCGCACGGCCCGGGCGTCGAGTTGAGGAAGGAGCAGTTGCGGGATCTGCGCAGGGACGATGAGCCGCGCCAAGGCATCGTCCTCGGTCACCAGCCCTTCGTCAACGAGATCGCAGGCGATCCGCACCATTGCCAGCGCGCCCCGCTTGCCATTGCGCGTCTGAAGCATGTAGAGGCACCCATCCTCAATCGTGAACTCCACGTCCTGCATATCGCAGTACGTGCGCTCAAGCAGCGCCATGGTGTCCATCAGCTCGGTGAACGCATCGGGGAGAATCTCCTCGAGCTCCTCGAGTGGATGGGGCGTGCGGATGCCTGCCACCACGTCCTCACCCTGCGCATTCATCAGGAAGTCGCCGAATGGACGCCCCCCCTCGCCCGTCGTGTTGTTTCGCGTGAAGGCCACACCGGTTCCGGACCGCTCACCGGTATTGCCGAACACCATCCGCTGCACATTGACCGCCGTACCGAGATCGTGGGGGATCCCGTGATGACGTCGATAGTCGTACGCCCGGCGGTTCTCCCAGCTGTCGAATACTGCCCGGACCGCGCCATCCAACTGCGCCCGGGGGTCCTCTGGAAATGCCTCCCCACGGTGCTCCGCGAAAATGGCCTTGAACCGGTCACACAGCCGGCGCAGATCATCGGCACTCAGATCGACGTCGGACTGCGCGCCCCGCTCGGTCTTGAGGGCGTCAAGGGCGGACTCGAAGTGGTGCCGCTCCACCTCGCACACCACATCGCCATACATCTGGATGAAGCGCCGATACGAGTCGAATGCAAAGCGGGGATTCCCCGTGACGTCAGCCAGCCCCTCCACGCTTGCGTCGTTCAGGCCCAGATTGAGGATCGTGTCCATCATCCCGGGCATCGAGTCGCGGCCGCCGCTTCGCACCGACACCAGGAGGGGGTCGGAGGGGTCGCCCAAACGCTTTTCGGCACTGGCCTCAAGCGCAGCGAGGTGGGTGTCGATCTCATCCGTGAGGCCGGCTGGCAGCACCCCGTCCGCGCCCAGAAACGCCATGCAGGCAGCGGTAGTGATCGTGAACCCGGGAGGCACGGGAAGCCCGAGGCGGGTCATGTCGGCCACGTTCGCGCCCTTGCCGCCAAGCAGGTTGCGCAGGTCCCGAGATCCTTCGCTGAAGGCGTAGACCCATTTGGTCACGCCACCCGGCATCAGTCGCCGCCAGCCGCGATCACCAGCACGGTGAAGTCGGCGACGCCCGCATAGGCGGACTCCGCCCTGCGTACGAGGGCGTGGCGCCGATCCCGATCGGCAGGGTCTTCGGCGTTCACCATGACCGCCTCGAAAAAGACATCAACCGGGGCGCAAAGCGCGGCGGCGGCGGCAATGGCAGCGTCAGGGTCCCCGGCGTCTCGTGCTGCGGCAATTGCCGGCTCGGCAGCGTCGAGGGCCACCCCAAGGGCATCTTCATCCGCGTCACCAGCCGAGACAAACCCTGTGAGCCCCGATTCCGACTTGGCGATGATGCGACGGCAGCGGGTTGCGGCCGTGGCGGCGCACGCCAAATCGGGGTCGGCCCGTCGAGCATCCAGCGCTCGCGCCCACGAGGCCGTAGTAACCAGACCGCCGGGCGCGGCGGCGATGGCGGCCCGCACTGCGTCGCCCAGAACGCCCTCCTGCCCCAGGTGGTACGCGAGGCGATCGGCCATGAACGACTCAAGCTCCGCCAGCGCCGCGTGGTCGTCGAGCACCAGATCGGCACCTTGCGATCGCAGGCGTGCGAATGACGGCGGAAAGATCTGGGCAGGAACAAGATCCCACCCGCGCTCAAGCGCCAGGCGCACGACCCCGGCGGCAGCGCGGCGAAGTCCGTACGGGTCTTTCGATCCGGAGGGGATTTCGCCGATCAGGAATGCCCCGGAGAGGTTGTCCACCTTCTCGGCCAGAGCGAGAAGCGCCCCCGCGGCCGTCGACGGCGACGGGGAGTCGGGGCCCTCCGGCAGATACTGCTCGGCGATTGCGACGCAGGTGGCTTCATCGCGCCCCGCAAGGCCCGCGTAGTGGCTCGCCGCAAACCCTTGCAGCTCACTGAACTCGGCCACCAGGATTGCGCCCTGATCAACCTTGGCGAGCGAAGCGGCATCCTTTGCCGTGGTGCGGACGCTGGCATCCACACCTGCGTCCACAGCCAGATCACCCACGCCGGCGACGAGGCGATCGCGCTTCTGTGCAAGGGTCCCGAGGCGGGCATGGAACACGATGTCATCGAGCCGCGAGTTCAAGTCGTCAAGCCCGGCGGCCACGTCGCGGTCGTAACTGAACGCGGCATCCTGCAGCCGGGCGTCCAGCACGCCTTCGTTGCCGCGAACAATAATGTCGGCATGCGCCGGGTCGCCATTGGACACGGCAAGGAAGATGGGCATGAGGGCGCCGTCTGCAGCGCTCACAGGCATGTAGCGCTGGTGACTTTGCATCGCGGTGACGAGCACTCGCTCGGGGAGTCGCAAGTGGTCCCTCACGATGGACCCGGTGATCACGCTCGGCCACTCCACGAGGTGAACGACCTCCTCAATCTTGTGCGCGGGGTCGCTCCACGAGCCTCCCGCTGCTGCAGCAGCAGCGTCCAGCCCATCGGTGATCGTGGCGCGCCGCTCCAGGTGGTCGGCGAGCACCGCGGAGCCCCGAAGCTGTTCAAGGTATGACCCGGCGTCGGACACCTCGACGGGGCCACCGAGGAATCGGTGACCACGGGTGACGCCTGAGGCCGGCACGCCGGCGACGTCGAATGTGCACGTCTCGGATCCAACCTTGGCGGTGATCCAACGAACCGGGCGCGAGAACCGGAGCCCCGTGCCGTCGCCCCAGCGCATCGTCTTTCCAAACCGCAACCCCTCAAGCACCCGACGGGCGATCTCGGGCACCAGATCGACCAAAGCAGAATCCTCGCCGGGCCGGTCAAACCATACGAAGTCGCGCCCGCTCTCGGCGTCGGCTCGTGTGACCAGATCGGCCACCGCAACTCCTTGCCCGCGCGCGAACCCCTCACCGGCTTTCGTCGGCGCGCCATCCTCGCCAAAGGCGGCAGTCGCCGCTGGCCCGCGCACTGCCATCGCCTCACCGGACTGGCGCGAAGGCACGTCCGCCACGAACACCGCGATTCGACGTGGGGCCACCCATGCCACGGGGTCGCCGCCGCTCAGATGCAGCGCGGACAGCGCGTCACGCATCAGCCCGGGCGCTTGCACAATGGCCTCGCGGCATGCGCTCGATGGCAGTTCCTCGCACCCGATCTCGATGAGCAGGTCAGGCATCGACCGGCTCCCCCGTGGTTGCAGCAAGCCAGGCCTCGGCGCATCGGGCGGCGAGGGCGCGAACGCGCCAGATGTACGCGCCACGCTCAGTCACGCTCACAACCCCGCGCGCGTCGAGAAGGTTGAACGAGTGGCTGCACTTGAGCACCTGGTCATATGCCGGCAGCACCAACCCGGCGTCGAGGCAGCGATTGCACTCGCGCTCATGATCGTCGAAGTGGCGGAAGAGGGTTGCCGTGTCGGCGACGGTGAAGTTGAACGCGCTCCACTGCCGCTCGTTCTCCTGGTACACGTCGCCGTAGGTCACTCCCGGCGCCCACTCGAGCTCGTAGACCGAACCCACGCCCTGCAGATACATGGCAATGCGCTCAAGGCCGTAGGTGAGCTCGACCGAGATGGGCGCGAGATCAATGCCGCCCGCCTGCTGGAAGTAGGTGAACTGGGTCACCTCCATGCCGTCGAGCCACACCTCCCATCCAAGTCCCCACGCGCCAAGAGTGGGCCCCTCCCAATCGTCCTCCACAAATCGCACGTCGTGGATGGCGGGATCGAGCCCAAGGGCGGTGAGCGACCCCAGATACAGATCCTGGACGTCCTCGGGAGATGGCTTGAGGATGACCTGATACTGAAAGTAGTGCTGAAGCCGGAAGGGGTTCTCGCCGTAACGGCCATCGGTGGGACGGATGGACGGCTCCACGTACGCAACCCGCCACGGGTCCGGGCCGAGGCTGCGGAGGAGCGTCGCCGGATTGAACGTTCCGGCCCCCACCTCGGTGTGGTACGGGTGCATGAGCGAGCACCCGCGCGACGCCCAGTAGGCGTGCAGGTCGAGGATGATCTGCTGGAAGCTCGGGCCGCGGTTCATCGGCCGGGGAGCATAGCCCGAGTGCCCGACTGACACCGCACCGCCACGCGTCCGAGGATGCGGGATAGGGTCACATCCTCCGCATGCCCCGACGCTCCACAACTCCGCCGCTTGCAGTGGGCGCGCTCATCGCAGTCCTCGCGGTGTCCGTGGGTGGAGGTTGGTACGCGGCTGACCACCTGAGCCATCCGGCGCCCCGCCCGGTGCTGGCCGCAGCACAGGCCGAGCCCACCTATGACGCCCCCGCGCCCGAGGATGCCGTTACGTCCCCTGAGACGTCGCCAACTCAGGCTGCCCCCGCGGTAACGACTCCCCCCTCGCGCAATTCCACCCAGCCATCCGGCACACCCGCCGATCCGGTGGCGCCCGAGACAGACACGGCCCCCACCCCGGCGAGCCCCTCTCGCCAAGGA
>Ga0194051_1001523_pt1 | contig 12172 bp, 10 predicted proteins | sample SepL2320m_MetaG_FD_161275 | JGI IMG/M metagenome (GOLD analysis project Ga0194051, IMG submission 161275) | Anoxic zone freshwater microbial communities from boreal shield lake in IISD Experimental Lakes Area, Ontario, Canada - Sep2016-L239-20m | ecosystem: Environmental > Aquatic > Freshwater >... | reverse complement strand
GCCGTGCTGGCCGGGCTCGGGCTGGGCGCTCGCGCCGGCTACGACTACTGGACGGTCGGCCGCTTCCTGCAATCGACCGAAAACGCCTATGTCCGGGCCGACTACACGACTGTGGCGTCCAAGGTCTCGGGCTACGTCACTGAGGTCCTCGTGCGCGACAACGAGAAGGTCGTGGCCGGTCAGGTGCTGGCGCGCATCGACGAGCGCGACTTCAGGGTCGTTCTCGATCAGGCCGTGGCCGACGTCGATACCGCCGATGCCGTCTTGCACCACCTGGACGCCCAGATCGCCCAGCAAAGGTCGGTCGTCGATCTGGAGAGGGCAGACATTGCTGCCGCCAAGGCCTCGCTCGCTTTCGCACAGGCCGACAACACGCGCTACGACGATCTGAAGAAGTCCGGCTATGGCAGCGTGCAGCGCGCCCAGCAGGCCGAGGCCGAGCTGCGCGAACGTACGGCGCAACTCCGCAAGAGCCGCGCCAGCCTGGTGGGTGCCGAGCGCCGGGTGGATGTGCTCGCATCGGAGCGCGCCAAGGCCGAAACACAGCGCGAACGCAGCCGGGCCATGCAGCGCCAGGCCGAACTCAACCTGTCCCACACGTCGATTGTGGCGCCCGTCGCCGGCACGATCGGCGCGCGGGCGTTGCGCGTCGGCCAGTACCTTCAGGTCGGCACGCCGCTGATGGCGGTCGTACCGCTCGACGCGGTCTATGTCGTGGCCAACTACAAGGAAACGCAGCTTGCCCGGATGCGTGCCGGTCAAGCGGTCGAGATCGAGGTCGATTCATTCCCCGGCGTGCCGCTCAGGGGCCATGTCGACAGCGTGGCGCCGGCCAGCGGTCGCGAGTTCAGCCTGCTGCCGCCCGACAATGCCACGGGCAATTTCACCAAGATCGTGCAGCGCGTGCCGGTGAGGATCGTGCTCGACGACACGACACTGGCCGGCCGTCTGCGCCCCGGCACGTCCGTCAGGTCCACCGTCGACACCCAGGCTGCACGCTAGGGGAGGACGTCGCGATGACGACCGACACGGCCCGCGTTCCCGCCAAGACCTGGGTCGCCATCGTGGCCGCGACCATCGGTGCCTTCATGGCGGTTCTCAATATCCAGATCGTCAATGCCGCCCTGGCCGATATTCAAGGGGCGATCGGCGCGTCCGTCGACGACGGCGGCTGGATCTCGACCTCCTACCTGGTGGCCGAGATCGTCGTCATTCCAGTGACGGCCTGGCTGGCCAGGGTCTTCTCCTTCCGCCGCTACCTGATCGCCAATGCCGCCCTTTTCCTTTTCTTCTCCTGTGCCTGCGCCTTCGCGCGCGATATCGAGCAGATGATCGTACTGCGCGCCCTGCAGGGTTTCACCGGCGGTGTGCTGATCCCCATGGCGTTCACGCTCATCATGACGCTCCTGCCGAAGTCCCGGCAGCCGACGGGTCTCGCCATCTTTGCCGTTGCCGCCTCCTTTGCGCCGGCGATCGGTCCCGCCGTCGGCGGCTATCTCGCCGGGACCTGGGGCTGGCAGGCCATCTTCTACGTCAATCTGGTGCCGGGCTCGGTCATGCTGGTCCTGCTTTTCCTGTCGCTCGAACGTCAGCTGATGCAGCTCGGCCTGCTGCGCCAGGGTGACTGGGCCGGCATCGCCACGATGGCGCTGGGACTCGGCGCGCTGCAGGTCGTTCTGGAGGAAGGCAACAAGGAGGATTGGTTCGACTCGCCCTTCATCGTGCGGCTTGCCCTGGTCGCGGTGATCTCGCTCGGTCTGTTCGTGTGGATCGAGCTGCGATCGCCCCAGCCGCTGCTGAACCTCAGGCTGCTGGCGCGGCGGAACTTTGGCACAGGCGTCTTCGCGATGTTCCTGCTGGGGGCGGCGATCTACGGTTCGGTTTTCATCCTGCCGGCCTACCTGGCCCGGATACAGGGCTACAACGCCGAGCAGATCGGCATGGTCCTGGCCTGGACCGGTCTGCCGCAGATCCTGCTGATCCCGCTGGTTCCCGCGCTGATGAGGAAGGTCGATGCCCGGTGGCTGGTCGTCGTGGGCATCAGTTTGTTCGCCCTGAGCAATTTCCTGAATGTCGGACTCACCGCCGACGTCGCGGCCGACCAGCTCATGCTGCCCAACATCGTGCGCGCGATCGGCCAGGCACTGGTGCTGACGCCGCTCACGGCGCTCGCCATTGCCGGTATAGACACCGAGGACGCAGGTTCGGCGTCGGCGCTCCTGAACGTCATGCGCAACCAGGGTGGTGCCGTCGCCATTGCGCTGCTGCAGACCATCCTGGCGACGCGCGAGCAGTTCCATGCCAGCGTGTTGGGCGAGTCGCTCACCCTGTTCGACGAGGCGACGCGTGCCCGGCTCGATCAGCTCGCACGCTATTTCCTCGAACAGGGGGTGACGGATGCCGCGACGGCCGGGCGCAACGCCGTGATCGCCATCGTCGATCAGGTGCACCGGCAGGCCTATACCATGGCCATCGGAGACGTCTTCTTCCTGCTCGGCGCCGTTCTGGTCGCCGCCCTGGGCGCGGCGCTGTTCCTGGGCAGGCCTGCGGCTCGCTCCGCCGGCACGGAGCCCTGAGGCGCCGCGCTTGTCAGGAGTACGCCCGGCGAATCGCTAGACCACCACCTTGCGGTAGAGGTGCCAGGTCGCATGCCCGAGCACGGGCAGGACGACGGCGAGGCCGACCAGCAGGGGGATGGCGCCGATCACCAGGCTGCCGGCGATGACCAGCCCCCACATCGCCATCGGGCCGGGATTGGCGCGGACCGCCTGGACCGAGGTGGCGATGGCGGTGCCGACGCCGACGTTGCGGTCGAGCAGCAGCGGGAACGAGACCACGCTGATCACCAGCACCGCCAGCGCGAAGAGGAAACCGACGCCGACGCCAACCACGATCATCGTCCAGCCTTGCGGCGTGGTGAGTGCATCGCGGGCGAAGGCGGTGGCCGACACCGGCGCGTCGGGGCCGAGCGTCATCGTGTAGATGAAGTTGGCGGCGAACAGCCACAGGCAGAACAGCGCCAGCAGCAGCAGGCCCATCACCAGGATGGCGCCGATCGCGGGCGAGCGCGCGACCCTGAAGGCGTCTGTCCATCCGACCTCGAGGCCCTGCTCGCGCCGCCGGCTCATCTCATAGAGGCCGACGCCGAACAGAGGGGCGATGAGGGCAAAGCCCGCGATCAGCGGGAACACCAGGGCCAGCATGCCGTAGTCGAAGGCCATGCGTGAGATGATCAGGCCGGCGAGGGGATAGAGCAGGCAGAGGAAAATGACGTCTGTCCGGCACGCCGCGAAATCCTTGAAGCCTGAGGCCAGCGCATCGCCGATGTCGGCGGCGCCGATGCGGCGCACCCTGGGCGGTGCGACGTCGTGGTCCTCCCAGGTGCCTTCCATGGTGTGGGCCGTCGCCTCGACGGCGTGGCCGGTTTGCTTGAGATGATCCCAAGCCCATTCCAAGGGGTTTCGAACGTGGTCCTGCATGGCCATGACTGCCTCCTCCTGAACGAAGCGTTCGAAGGTCGCGAGCCGGTCGTGATCAAGAAAGTTCGATCACGACGTTGCCGCGATCTACCACAGGCAGGAAGTCTACGCCCAATGCAGGCCGAAGTCGCCCCCTTCGCATGCGCTGCGAAGGGGGCTCTTCGCTAGTGCGAGAACTTCAGGTACTGGGCCACGAAATCGCAGCCAACGCTCTTGGCATAGGCATCGATAAGCTTCTTCGTGATCGGGCCCGGCGTCTTGCCATCCGCAACAGGTGCGCCGTTGAAAGCGCGCACCGGCAGGATGCAGAGGCTGGTCGAGGTGAGGAACATCTCCTCGGCATTGGCCGCGTCGAACATGTCGATGTCGCCCGGCGTGCAGGCGACGCCGATCTGCTTGGCCATGTCCATGGTCATCTGGCGGCTGACGCCCGGCAGCACGTAGCGCTCCGACGGCGTGAAGAGCTGGCCCTCGCGGACGATGAAGATGTTGCTGCCCATGCCCTCGGCGAGGTTGCCGTTCTCGTCGAGCAGGATCGGCCAGGCGTCGGGATTCAGCGCCTTGATCGGCTTCTCGGCCATGATCATGTTGAGATAATTGTGCGTCTTGGCGCGCGGCGAGAGCATCGAGGGTGCGATGCGACGCGCCGTCGTGGTCATCACCTCGGCGCCCTCGCGGTAGAGCTTGCCGCGCTTGGCCAGCGGCAGCGGCGTCATCTCGATCACGACCTGCGGTCCGGTGTTTTCCCAGCCTTCGTCGCCCACGGCGTCGACGCCGCGGCTGACGCGCTGGCCCAGCCACCAGTCGCCGACCTCGGCCCGGAGGTGCTCGTTGCGCGCCACGACCTCCTCGCTGTGCGCTACCATCTCCTTGGGGGAGAGGCCGGGATCGATCTGCAGGTAGCGCAGCGAGCGGTAGAAACGGTCGATATGCTCCTTCAGGCGGAACGGTGCGCCATTGAAGGTCCGCGTCATGTCGAAGGCGCCGTCGCCGTACTTCCAGCTGCGGTCGCGGAACGGGATCATCACCTCGTTCTCCGGCACGAACTTGCCGTTGAACCAGGCGATGCGTTGATTGCTGAGTTGCTGGGCCATGACTTTCTCTCCTCTTCAGTGCGCTTGAAGTTCGAATGCGGTCGCGCCGGCGGGGGCGCTGCGGCGCCGCTTGACGGCGGAAGGCCGCGCAGGGGCGATGTTGCCGGCCTCGTCTGCGAGGTCTGCGACATAGGACAGTGCACGACGGATGTCGTTCTCGATTTCACGGCGGGCGGAGGCGGCATCCCGCGCTTGCAGGGCCTCGATGATTTTTAGGCGTCCGGCCGGTCCCCGCGGCGAGGCGATGAAGTCGGGATAGAGCAGGTTCATGTAGGGACCGGTCTGGAGCCAGAGCCCTTCGATCACCCGCAGGAGCATCGGCTGACCGGCCGCGGCGTAGAGCGCGAAGTGGAACTCGCGGACCTTCTGGCGATCGGTGATGCTGTCGCCACGGCTGCGGGCGGCGATGATCTCGCGTGCGGCACGGCGAATTCCGGCGATCTGATCGCGCGTCGCCAGCAGTGCCGCCTTGCCGGCGGCAAGCCCCTCGAGGGCCATGCGCATGTCGCGTAGTTCCAGCACCTTGTCCCTGGTCATCAGCGGCACCCGGACCGATCGGTTGGGGTGCATCTCGAAGGCGCCTTCGGCGACAAGGCGTCGTAGCGCCTCGCGCACCGGCGTCAGGCTGACGCCCAGCGCGCCCGCGACATAGCGGAAGGTGACTTTCTGTCCCGGCGCGAAGCGGCCGGCGGTCAAGGCCTCGCGCAGCGAGTCGTACACCTGCTTGCGGAGCGAGGTGTCGGCCGGATCCTTTGCGGGGGCGGGCGTGGGCATCGGTGCACAACTCTAGCCCATGCCGCCCGGATTTGTGATCACAAAAATGCATTGCTGGCCCCGCGAACGCCGATTAGGCTCGGCCCGATTTGTGATCACAGACCGCCCGCGGCCCGTGGGCATCGTTCTTGCTGGGTGAGGCTGCATGCGCTCCTACGCGAAATCGATCGCGCTCTATGAAAAGACGCGAAAGCACCTGGCCGGCGGGGTCAGCAGCAACGTCCGCTATGCGAGCGTGCCGGTGCCGCTGTTCTTCGCCCGTGGTGAAGGCGCTCGGCTCTACGATGTCGATGGCAACGTGCATATCGATTACGTGCTGGGCAACGGGCCGGCCATCCTGGGGCATGCCCCGAAGAAGGTGATCGACGCCGTGGCGGCTTCGCTGGCCGAGGGCCAGCTCTTCGCCGCCCAGCATCCGCGCGAGACGGAACTCGCGGAGCGGCTCTGCGGCCTGCTGCCGGGTGCCGAGGTGGTACGCTTTTCGACCTCCGGCACCGAGGCGGTGCTGATGGCCATGCGGCTCGCCCGCGCCTTCACCGGCCGGGACAAGATCCTGAAATTCGAGGGCCACTATCACGGCTGGAGCGACCAGGCCTATATCAGCGCCCGGCCGCCGCTCAACGAGGCGGGTCCGGCCAATGCGCCGGTGCCGGTCGCGGGCTCGCCGGGCATGCCGGCCAGCGTCCTGGGCGATGTCGCGGTCTGCGGCTGGAACGATCTCGAGTTGCTCGAACAGGCGCTGGAGCGCCATCGCGGAGAGATCGCCGCCGTCATCATGGAGCCGGTGATGGTGAACGGCGGAGTGATGCCGCCGCTGCCCGGCTATCTCGAAGGCGTGAAGGAACTCTGCCGCAAGCACGGCGCGCTCTTTATCCTGGACGAGGTCATTACCGGCTTTCGTGTCGGCCTGCGCGGTGCGCAGGCGAAATTCGGTGTCACGGCCGATCTCAGCATCTATGCAAAAGCCGTCGCGGCGGGCTTTCCGCTGGCCATGGTCGCCGGCCGGCGCGACGTCATGGACACGCTGCTCGACAAGGGCGTGATGCATGGCGGCACCTATAACGGTAACGTCCAGAGCATGGCGGCAGCACTCGCGGCGCTCGATCTCCTGGAAGCCGAGGACGGTGCCGTCTACCGCGATCTAGAGGCGCGCGGCCGCGAACTGATGCAAGGACTTGCCGCCCTTGCCGCTAAACACAAGCTGCCGATCCTGGTGCATGGCATGCCGGCGATCTTCCAGACCTTCTTCACCTCGGCGCCGGCGCCCAGGAACTATCGCGAATCGGCGGCCTGCGATCGTGATCGGATGCTGACGCTTCACGCCGCCCTTCAGGAAGAGGGCGTGCGGGTGCAGCAGGCCGGCAAATGGTTCCTCTCCACGACGCACGACAAGCCGGTGATCGAGGAGACACTGGTGGCCGCCGACCGCGCCATGGCCAAGATGGCATCCGCCTAGATGTCGGATATCCGCCTCGAGGGAGTGACCAAGCGCTACGGCACCTTCGCGGCGGCGGAAGAAGTTGATCTGTCGGTCACCCAGGGCGAGTTCGTCACCATCCTGGGTCCAAGCGGCTCGGGCAAGACGACGCTGCTGTCGCTGATCGCGGGCCTCAACCGCCCGACTTCGGGCCGCATCTTCATCGGCGGGCGCGACGTCACCAACGCCACAGCGCAGGAGCGCAACATCGGCCTGGTGTTCCAGTCCTATGCGCTGTTCCCGCACATGACGGTGCTGCAGAACGTCCTTTTCCCATTGGGCGTGCGCAAGATAGGCGGTGCCGAAGCCGACCGCCTGGCCCGCGATGCGTTGAAGCTTGTGCGGCTCGACGGGTTGGAGAATCGCCGGCCCTCGCAACTGTCGGGCGGCCAGCAGCAGCGCGTGGCGCTGGCCCGCGCCGTCGTCTTCAAGCCCGATATCCTTTTGCTCGACGAGCCGCTGGGCGCGCTCGACCGCAAGCTGCGTGAAGAGTTGCAGGTCGAGCTGAAGCAACTCCAGCGCACGCTCGGCGTCACGACGCTGCTGGTCACGCACGATCAGGAAGAGGCGCTGTCGCTGTCGGACCGCATCATGGTGCTCGACAAGGGCCGTACGCAGCAGGTCGCGGCGCCCACCGAAGCCTATCTCCGGCCCGCCAATCGCTTCGTCGCGGAGTTCCTGGGGATCGCCAATTTCGTCGGGCTGCCCGATGGCCGTCAGGGCCTAGTGCGGCCGGAGCGCGTGCGCCTTTCGACAAATGGCGCGGCCAACGATTCGGGCAAGCCCGCCAAGATCGTCGAGGCGATCTATCTGGGGCAGATGGTGCGTTACCACCTGGCCCTCGAGGGGGCTCAATCGATCGTGGCTGCCGTGCCGTTCCTCGGCACGGCCCATGTGCCGGGCGAGCAGGTGACGGTGTCGTGGGAGTCGGCCGATATCTGGCCAGTAACCTGAAGGTCAACAGTGAGGGGGTTCGCATGAAGAGACGTACTTTCGTCGGCGCGGCGGCAAGCTTGCCGGCCGTGAGCATCCTGTCCGGGACCGCCCGCGCGCAGTCCAAGGAAATCCGCATGATCGAATCGGGCGGCGCGTCCGGCGAGTCGATCCAGAAGGGCTATATCGATCCGCTGTTCCAGAAGACCGGCATCAAGGTGGTGCGCGAAAGCCCGAGCTCGCTCGGCAAGCTGCGCGCGCTTGTCGAGAGCGGCCAGACCAGCACGACCCTGTTCGAGCTGGGCTCGGGCATCGTGCTGCAGGCCAAGAAGCTCGGGCTGATCGAGAAGATGGACTGGGCCGCGATCAATCCGGCGCCAATGTTCCCCGAGGCCAAGAACGAGTATGGCTTCGGCTATCAGTACTTCTCGACCATCATGGCCTGGCGCAAGGGTGCGAAGGAGCCGCAGAACTTCACCGAGTTCTTCGACAGCAAGGCCTTCCCGGGCAAGCGCTGCCTGCCCGACTTCCCGCACTACTGCCTGCCGTTCGCGCTGCAGGCGGCGGGCGTGCCGATCGACAAGCTGTTCCCGCTCGACGTCGATCTTGCCTTCAAGAAGCTGAACGAGGTCAAGAAGGACGTCGCGGTGTGGTGGAAGGCCGGCGCCCAGCCGCCGCAGCTCATGAAGGACAACGAGGTCCAGTATTCGATCTGCTGGTCGGGCCGCGTCGTCGGCGATCCGGCGTTCGGGCTCAGCTTCGCGGGCGGCAAGGCCGATCTGTCCTTCATCGCCGTCGTCAAGGGCTCGAAGCCCGAGGACAAGGCCGCGGCCAACAAGCTGTTTTACGAGATGTCCCTGCCGGAGAACCAGGCCAAGGCCGCCGAGGTCATTTCCTACACCGGCCCCAGCCCCGAGCTCGACGCGCTGCTGCCCAAGGACAAGCTCTGGCAGTTCCCGACCAGCAAGCAGAACAAGGCCGTGCAGTACTTCGAGAATGCCGAATGGTGGGCCGAGAACGGCGAGGCCGTGAACAAGAAGTGGGAAGCTTTCAAGCTCAGCCTTTAGGAGCCGCACGTTGTCATCCCGAGCGCAGCGAGGGATCCTTGCTCATGGCCTTAAAGATCCCTCGGCCTTCGACCTCGGGATGACACTGTGACTGGTTCCGGCATCAGGTTCATCGCACCGCTTCTGGTGCTGATGGTCGTCGCCTTCAACGCGCCCATCGTCTACATGCTGGGCCTCGCCTTTTGGGAAAAAGGGCGAGGCTTTACGCTCGAACATTATGAAGGCCTGCTCGAGACGCCGGTCTATCTGCGCGTGCTCGGCAACACCATGCGCATCGCGCTGATCGCCACGATCGCCAATGTCGTCATCGGCTATCCGCTGGCCCACTGGATGCGCGGCCTCGGCAGCCGTGCGCGCATGATCGCCATCGCGCTGGTCGTGCTGCCGTTCTGGGTTTCTATCCTGGTGCGCACCTACGCCTGGATCGTGGTCCTGGGCAACGGCGGCCTGGTCAATCGCTTCCTGCAATGGACGGGCCTCACCGATGCGCCTGTTTCGTTCCTCTACAACGAGCTCGGTGTCACCATCGGCATGGCGAACGTCCTGCTGCCGTTCCTGGTTTTGCCGCTGTTCGCCACCATGATCCGGATCGACGACCGCCTGCTGCAGGCAGCCGCCTCGCTCGGCGCGCCGCCGCGGACCATCTTCTGGAAGGTCTACTTTCCGCTCACCCTGCCGGCGCTGGCGGCGGGCGCGCTGCTGGTGTTCATCCTCTGCCTCGGCTTCTACGTGACGCCGGCCGTGCTGGGAGGCGGGCGCGTGCCGATGATCTCCAACCTGCTCGATACCTTGATCAACCAGATCCCGCGCTGGGAGCAGGCGTCGGCGATCTCGACGATCCTGCTGATCGTCACATTGCTGATCTTCGCCGCCTACCGCCGCCTCGACCGCAAGGCGTCGGCATGAGCAAGAACGTCACCTATCCCCTCAAGCTCCTCTCCCTCGCTAGGGGGAGAGGTGGGGTGAGGGGGCTGCGCACGGACTCACCCCCTCACCTAGCCGCTCCCCCTAGCGGGGGAGAGGAATATGAAAAGGGTAGAGCATGATCGGCGGCTCCCCCTGGTCGCGCCGGGCTGTTGCCGCGATGGGCATCTTCGGCCTCGTCTTCCTCACCGTGCCGCTGATCATCGTGATCCCGATGTCCTTTTCGTCGGCGCGTGCGCTCACCTTTCCGCCGCCCAGCCTTTCCTTGCGCTGGTACGAGACCTTCTTCGGCGATCCGCGCTGGATGGAGGCGATGTGGACCTCGACCCTGGTCGCGGCCATCTCGTCGGTGGCCGCGCTGCTGTTGGGCGGGCTGGCGGCCTACGGCCTGCGGCGCGGGACCTTCAAGGGACGCGACTGGGCCGAAGGCAACTTCATGGCGCCATTGATCGTGCCCACGATCATCGTGGCCATCGCGCTCTATCTCGCGCTGGCCAAGATCGGCCTGCTGGGTTCGTTCGCCGGGCTGGTCATCGCGCACACGCTTTTGAACGTGCCGCTGGTCATGATGGTGCTTGGCGTGGCGATCCGTGAATTCGATCCCCGCATCGAGCAGGTGGCCTGGAGCCTGGGCGCCTCATGGGGCTACACAATTCGCAAGGTCGTGCTGCCCAACCTCGCGCCCAGCGTCTTCGCGGCCTGGATCTTCGCCTTCATCGGCAGCTTCGACGAGGTGATCGTGACCTCGTTCATCGCCGGCAAGTACGAGACCGTGCCGAAGAAGATGTTCAACGAGCTGATCCTCGAAGTGAACCCGACGATCACCGCCGTGGCGACCCTGCTGATCGTCTTCACGGTCCTGGCGCTGGCGGCGGTCACGCTCATCCTCGGCCGTGCCGGCAAGTTGAAGCAGACGTTGGTCTGATCAGCCCCGGCGCAGGTGCTCGACCAGTATCTGGGCGTGCGCAGGCAGGGCGCGCAGGCTTTTTACGCAGATCCTGAGATGGCGCAGCGCCCACGGGTCGGTGAGGGGCACGACGCGAATGGCCATCGAACGCCGGCAGCGCAGCGCTGCGGTTCGCGACACGACGGCCAGGCCGATACCGCTTTCGACCAGACGGCAGATGGCATCGAAGCCGGGCAGCCGGACCCGGAGCCTGAGCGGGTGGCCGGCGCGGGCGGCATGTCCCGCGAGATGCTCCTGCAGCGCGCTGCCGTCGGGCAGGCCCACGAAGTCATGGTCCAGGGCGTCGGCGAAGGCGATGCGTCGGCGCCCGGCGAGCGGATGACGCAGCGGCGTCACCAGCACCAGGCGGTCCTCGGCAAAGGGGAAGGTTTCGAGCGCCGCCGCCGGATCGACCGCGTCGGCCACGATGGCGATGTCGGCCTGGCCGCTCGCGATGCCGCGCACGATGTCCACACTGGAGCGTTCCTCCAGCGCGACGTCGATGTGGGGATGAGCCGCCAGGAAGCCGCCGAGCACCGGCGGCAGGAATTCGAGCAGGGCAGCGGTGTTGGACAACAGCCGCACACGGCCGCGCAGCCCCTTGGCGAAGGCGCCGAGGTCGCCGCGCATCAGCTCGATCTGGTGCGTGACGAGGCGGGCGTGGTGGACGAGGGCGGTGCCGGCGGGAGTCGGGCTGACGCCCCGCCGCTTGCGCTCGAACAATGGTGCGCCCAGAGCCTGCTCCATGTCGCGGATGCGCTCGCTGGCCGACGCCAGGGCCATGCCGCTGCGGGTGGCACCGTGCGTGATGCTCGCCGCCTCGACGACGTTCAGCACCAGACGTAGGTCGACCAGATCGAAGCGCATGACGCGTCATAGGCGATTCGGAGCCTTCGGCCAAGCCTGAGGCAGAAGCCGGGCCTTCCGCATTTTCCGGCCGAGGAGCCTCGCCAGAATGGAAGGCATGACCTCCGACCTCTGGCTTCTCGCCACCGTGACCTTCCTGCTGGCCGGCCTGGTCAAGGGCGTGATCGGCATGGGTCTGCCGACCGTCGCCATGGGCCTGCTCGCCACCGCGATGCCGCCTGCCGAGGCGGCGGTGCTCCTCGTTGTCCCCTCGCTGGTGACGAACCTCTGGCAGTTGCTGGCGGGTCCTGCCTTCGCCGCATTGGTGCGGCGCCTCTGGAGCATGATGGCCGGTGTCGTCATGGGCACGATCGCCGGCGCAGGCATTCTCGTCGGCAACGTCGCGGGCCTCGCGACCGTAGGCCTGGGCGTCGCTCTCGTCGTCTACGCCGTGGTGGGGCTCGCCGGGGTGAAGATGGTGCTGGCGCGCCGACACGGGGGCTGGCTGGCGCCGCTCGTTGGCGTCGCTACCGGCCTCGTCACCGGCGCCACCGGCATGTTCGTGCTTCCCGCCGTTCCCTATCTACAGGCGATCGGGTTGGAGAAGGACGAGCTGGTCCAGGCGCTGGGCC
>Ga0194051_1001520_pt1 | contig 12181 bp, 12 predicted proteins | sample SepL2320m_MetaG_FD_161275 | JGI IMG/M metagenome (GOLD analysis project Ga0194051, IMG submission 161275) | Anoxic zone freshwater microbial communities from boreal shield lake in IISD Experimental Lakes Area, Ontario, Canada - Sep2016-L239-20m | ecosystem: Environmental > Aquatic > Freshwater >... | reverse complement strand
CCTCCGGTGCCACGTCCGCCGCGGGCACTGTCACGGTGTCTAATCCGACCGATAATGTGATGTGGCACAGGTGGGTGTTGACGCCCGGTATTTGGACGTTGCCCGATTTTCAGTGGGTGGGAGATCCGGGGGAACGCACCCCGGGCGGAACCAATGCGGCCCGCTACCTCAAAGACATCACCATCACCACCGGCAATGGTGGGGCGGTCATCGACCTGGACCGCAAGAACCTGATGTACCGGGATTTGAATAACACCAACATTTTGGCGCAGCTGGGCGGCTCCAAGATTTTCACCTATCCGGTGCCGCCGTACACCCCGGAGTTCCAACTCCCGGTGTCCTACAAGGGCGCACCGGCTGGTGGGGCGACCGCGCAGCTCGTGCAGCCGCGCCGTTGGTCCCGCCCATACGGCCTGGAAGCTCTGTCCGTATTGAATACGGGTTCCCCGAAGGATTACACCTCACGCTTCTCGTATGCGGGGTCGTGGAGTTACCGCATCCCGGATTGGGCGGAACGCCTCGACATCGTGTGTGTGGGTGGAGGTGGCGGCGGTGAGGGCGGCGGTGTCGCCGTGACCGGCTCGGGTGGCTCCGCGGCGTCAATGGTGTCCCGGACAATCATTCGGGGCGTGGACGTGCCGTATTCGACGAAGTATTTGGCCGGTGTGGTCGGTGCGGGTGGCCGACCGGGGAAGGGCTACCAACAGTTGGGCGACCCGGTCGATGGGTTTGGTGGCACCAACGGGGAAGTGGGCGGCCAAACCACCGCGCTCGGCTCCGGTATGTCGTCGGTGATTTCCTCGGGCGGAGCCCCCGGTATCGCCCAGCCGACCGTGGCCGGCGCCGGAATCAACGACCTGGTGTTCAACGGCAAAACCTATACCGGCTGTAACAGCCAAAGCACCCCCGGCGCCCCCGGTAACAGCCCCGGTGGTGGCGGTGCGGGCGGCTGGCCCCTGTACGGGGCCGGTGGTGCAGGCGGTGACGGCCAAGTGTGGATTCGCGCCTACGGGTGGGCCGGTTCGTGACCGCAACCTGCGAACAGATTCTCGCGGCGACCGAAAACCAGAAGTTGGTTGAGGAGCGTGTTCGTCGAGCCCAGCCGGTTGGCCGGATTTGGGATGCCGAATGGAAATGCCAGCACGTCATGGGCTCGGAGTACATGGCCCAGTTTTCGTGGATCTCCAACGACACCGGGCCGGGCCGCACAGAGTTCCCGTTCGACTCCCCGATAGCGAAATGGATTTACGACTACAAATCCCGCCTCGACGGCGGGTCCGGGCGCACCGTGGCGATCACCATCGACTACTGCGGCGCCCGATGGTCAGGGATGCTCGACAAGTACGCGGTGGAGCAACGCGAAGACGGCGACGTGGTCCTGGTCGTCGATTGGGTTCACGACTACGAACACCTGAAATGGTATTCCGTGGTCCCGAACCCGTTTCTGCCCGATGGCTTCCAAGTGCCGCGGGCGTGGCTGCTGGCCGGACCCGTGCCGTGGATTCTAAAAGTCAGCCTGTTTCTAGCGATTTGGCGTGAACACAATCCGTTCCTGACCTGGCCTGACGACCCGATGAACCTCAACAATTGGGCGTCAATGGGTTTGGATATGTCGAACTGGCACATCGTGGTCAAACCACAGTCCTTTATCCAAGCGTTGCAGTCCGGTGCGGTGTGGGGTGTCGTCACCTCGAGGTGGCAAAACTTCCACGACATGGCCCACTACATGCTCGAGGACTCCGAGCTGTCGATTGTGTGCCGGCGTTACCTTCCCGGCGACGACCTGCCGTGGGCGGGCGCTAATCTGCGCTACGGAACTTTGGTGATCGATATCGCCGACAAGTCCGGTGTCCTGATCGGCACCTCCAACGGCGGCACCATTTTCGACGGCCTGGCCCGCACCGCATTAGAGTTCGCCGACGATTTCATCGACTCCACCAGCGATGTCGTCGCCGATGCCGACACCCCCCAGGACTACTTCACCATCGGGAAAAAATACACCGACCCCGTCAAGCCGTACGTCATCTTCTATGAAGGCGACACCTCACCAATCCAAACGTCGTCGTGGATCTACTCACCCTCCAAAGGCGTCCAAATCGAAGTGGGCGGCCATAGCGCCCCCGGCGTCAATGAGGCCATCTCGGCGACCGTGCAAGCGTTGGGTGACGTGATTGGTGGTCTGGCTCAGGTCGGTTCCTTGGGCGGCACCATCGATACCCTGCTGAAACCTCTGTATGAGGACTGCACGGACTACGACACAGTTATTGACGGCCCCGATGGCAAGGAACGCATCGGCGTCCTCGCTGAAAACGGCGGCCCATTCCGGGTGTGGTCTATCACCGCAGAAGGCGACAAGGTCGCGTCGACAGCAGTCCTCGCATTTAAGAAGGGAACTGCCGACCTTTTTGAGTACACGCTGGCGAATGGTTCGTCCATCAAGGTCACCAAACAGCACCGTTGGCTCACCCCTAGCGGCTGGCAGGAAACCGGCCAAGCCGAAATCGGGACGTTGGTCGGTGTCGATACCGATGAACGATTCAGCGAAGTAACTGCAATAACCCCCCTCGGCCGCCGCGACTTCTACGACATGCATGTGCCGGGTTTAGAGAACTATCTTGCCGAAGGCATCTGGAACCACAACACCGTCCTGGCGTGGCAGACCTTCAAAAGCCCGGAGCGGGCCGCGCACACCGGATGGGACAGGCTCCACGCCTACTTCCAAGACGGGGCGGGTAAGGCATACACCCTGGCGTCCCTCGCAGTGCTGAGGGCCGGAATGTGGGCAACGAAAACTGTGGTGTCGTGGCGGGTGCAGGTTTCTGACGGGCAGCCCTACATGGTCGGAGACAACGGGGTAGGGCATTTTTTCCTCGACGACCGCGTCGGCCTGGTCCTCAAAGCCGACCACAAAATCCATATGGATCGCTGCCGGCGCATCGACCTCGCGTGGGGACCAGACACACCACCGGAATGGACCATCAACATAGGCGACGAACGCGTCTGGCAAGACCCCGCCCAACGCGCCCTCGGCCGCATCGAACGCCTCATCGCCGGTCTGCACGACATCGGTGTGTGGTGACCGAGCTACCCGCCGACTACCAGTCGTTCCCGTTCGATTTCCCCACCCGGGAAAACTGCGACCCCACCAATCCGTACCAGGCGTTCTTGTGGATGTTGGTGGCCATGCCCTACATGAAAGGCGCCCAGCTCGTCCTGCCCGTCGACTATCTGCAATTCGTGTCCAAGCGGCTGTGGGACTGCGGCGTCCGCCAGGTCGAAGACCCGACCATCAAATATCAGAAACCGGCCGCGACGGACGCGAACTGGATGACCTCCCCGGGCAGCTGGGTTCCCGCCGACGCACCCGAGCGTGAGGCGGGGCGGCCGGTGGAGATCGCGGTCGACTCTTTACAGAATCAGCAGCAGGCCGAGCTGATGCGGGAGTTGTGGCGGCGGATGACCCCGGAGCAGCGGCGCATGATGTGGGAGGCACCTGATGACAGCGCCCAATAACTACGTTCCGACCGGGTTCCTGTCCTCAACAGGGTTGGCGGCGTTCGCGGCGAAAACCCGCACCGATTGGGAGAACGAGCAGAAAGCGGCGTTCACGGCGTCGTTTTCCGACGCCCAGGACGGCTTCGGCGTCATCAAAGACTGGATCGACACCCTCATCGGATTGCTGACGACCGAAGCCCAAGGAATACTGACCGACCTGTTCGCATTCTTCGGCGACATTTTCACTGGGGCCGGCAGCGTCGTCACGTGGCTTGAAGGGCTCGGATCGGCCGCCTTGTCGGCGGCGTTAACAGAGTTCGACACGTTCATTTCCGGCATCACCAGCCGCACCGCATGGCTAGCCACCTTCAAGGCATTGGTCGACGGGCTGTTGGGGATCGCAAACTTTCCCACCTGGATTGCGACGTTCAGAACCCTCATCGACGGGCTGCTCGGCATCACCAGCTTCTCGACGTGGGTTGGGGTGTTCAAACAGGTCATCGACTTCTTCCTCAGCATCACCAGCCGCACTAACTGGCTCACCGCATTCAAATCAGTCATCGACACGTTCAAAGCGTTGTTCGATTCGTTGGGCGCGAACGTGTGGACGGTGCTTACCGAAATGGTCACGTTCTTTACGGGCGTGTTCAGCGGCGCCGGGAGCGTCGGGACGTGGCTGAGTGGACTGAGCACAAACCTGCTGACGGTGATCGGCACTATCACCGGTCTGGCTATCAGTTCCATTGAGGACGGTCTGGCCAAGCTCACCGCATTCACCCAAAACCTGCCCAGCATCGGCTCACTGATCTCCGGGCTCATGGGCAGCAAGGTCAACCCGACCACCGGAACCAACACCACCCTGCCCGATCTGATCTGGTGGGCGTCGCAGCTTTTACTGTCCACTTCGGTTGTGCCCTCATGGAATCTTTTCGGGTCGCTACCCGAGGAGCTGCTGGCGCTGATCAACATCGGCAACATCGGTAATGTGCAGCCGAACCTCGTCAACGATTCCGGGTTCAGCAGCGCGGCAGCATTCCAGGCCGGGGTGGGCTGGTCCTGGGATGGGGCGACGAACTCGACTGGGTCGACGGGCGGTTCGGCGAAGCTGACCTGCGACGGCGGGGTCAAATATCTGTTCTCCAACCTGATTGCGGCCGCTGTGGGCCAGCAGCTAACCGTGTCGATGAAAGCAAAGTTCACGAAAGGTTCGTCGGCGACCGCAAATATCATTTGCGGTATTCGCACCTACAACGGCGAGTCGGTGCTGGCCACCCAGACGGTGTCATCGCTGGCGGCGGCCTCCGGGACGACGACGAGCGTGGGGATCAGCGGCGCGGACGCGGCCGGATTCAAAACGGTCACTGGCACATTCACGGTGCCGGCGTCCACCACGCATGTGCGGCTAGTTCTCGGTGTCACGACGGGCACCGCGGGCACGCTGGTGTGGTTCGACGACGCATCATTGAAGAAGACTGCGCTGCTCGATCAGGGATTGGTGAACAACCTGGGCACCACCCTGTCGGGGTTGCTTCCCACGGGCACGTTCAACACTTTACTGAATACGGTGGCTGCTAAGACTGGGGCGACGGTGGCCGAGGTCAATGCGGTCATCAACGGCAAACTTGATCCGACTAGCACCCTTAATGGCAACAAGATTTTGCAGGGCAACATTTCGTCGGCGTTCATCAGCGAACTGCTGGGTACATGGGGGACGATCAAAGCCGCCGTCGAAAACTCTTCCATCCCGGCAACAGCGATCTATTCGGACCCTGCCGAATCGTTGAAGGGGTGGGCAAGGAACCTTGTCGACTTGCGAAGCGACCTCAGCTCGGCAGTGACCCTCATCAACAGTGCCACCGGGGCCGCGAACTCGGTGGCATTGCGGGCCACAAACCTGGAAAGCCGGGTCGCGGTCGTCGAATCCAAGGTGTCAGTTCCCGTTGCACCCCCGGTGGTGACGATCCCCATCGTGTCCGTTGTCGACGACTTTGAGCGTGCCTCACTCGGCGCTAACTGGACGGTGAGCTATTCGGGTTCTAACGGCTCGTCTCTGGGCATTCCAAACGGACACGACGCCCAATACTCCAATCCTGCGATTGTCAGTGTGGAAAACAAAACGGCGGCCATGTGGGCGGGCAGCGCATCGAACAGCGAATACCAGAAAATCTATACGACCCTGGGTTCCCGTGCCGGTGTGCCCGCCGTAGGCACGGTGGGCTTCAATGACCTGTTGGGGCGTGCAGTGTCCGCGCAGCGGTGTGTCGGATGCCGCTTTTACGGCAACGGTCAAATCGTGTTCTTTTACCGCGACAACTCGTGGACCGACGTGCCCATTGGAACGTTCAGCATCGCCGTGCCGCCCACTACGGGCACAGGACTGGAGTTTTACTGCGGCGATAAGAAAGCCATCTACGGCAGCGGCTCCGATCAGACCGTGCTGTATGCGAAGATCGGATCGACGATCATCGGGCCGGCGTATGCCCCGGTGGGCAAGCTGGCCGGTAAGGGCTGGGGATTCGGTATGGGTCACGGCCTGTCCGGTTTGGCACCGCAGTCGGCTGGCATCATCAACTACTGGGGCGGCCAGGACCAAGTCTGATGGCCCTGCCTGTCTTCTACTACAGCAACGGCACGGCGTTCTTCAGTAATTTCTTCGGCGCCGGCATCGGTTTGATCGGCGGCACTTCTGACCTTCAAGTCAAAGGTGTTAACGGCGAATACTATGCTTGGAACGGCGCACCCTCTACCGATCCGTTCCCCTCTCTGCTGGACGGCACGCTGTGGCAGTCCGTTCACGTCCCCTACCCGGCATCAGTGGTTGGCATGTTGGTGTCCATCAGTTTGGGTGTTGACTGGGTGGTCAATCAGGTGTTGGCGACGCCACCCGGAACCCCGTTCGCTGTCGGCGGCTACAGCCAGGGCGCAAGTGTGGCCTGCGGTGTGGTTAATGAGTGCCGCCAGGGACGGCTATCAAGTCGGGCCGCGGACCTTCGCGCCTGCGTAACGTTCGGTTCGCCGAACCGGGAGTTGAACCACACCTGGCTTGGATCGTCGGGCTACTCCGGGGCCGGCGATATCGCCGGATCGACCACGGGCGGTCACGGCATTTTCCCGGCGAACCTGCGGATGCAAAACACCCCGTCCTATCAATGGGATTTCGTCATGCCGAATGAGGTGATCAGCGGCATCGGCGATTCACCTAACGGGCTATTTCTGCAAAGCTGGACTGGTGGGGCGTTGACGCCGCTACTCACCCTGATCCCCACCCTGTTAGGTCTCGGGCAGTTCTTGTCTCTGGCCAATCTGATTGCGGTGGCACCCGCGTCGGTGCTGCGAAACTCGGCTAACCTCGCCCAGTTCAAAATTATTAATCCGGTTAACGGTGCCATCTCCTACCCGGATGGCGGCGGGCACGCCATGTACCCGTTCTTCCCGCCACCGAACGCGGACGGCACCATCCCGGCCTCTGGCGATTCCACTTATGTGGTGGCCGCCAAATATTTGAACAGCGTCGGCGCCCAAATTTATTCTCAAATGCACCCGACGGTTCCCACCCCGACCACACCGGCTACCTACCAGTGGTTCTCCTCCCTAGCATCGGGTTAGCCCATGCCGGTCATTGATGCGGCGCTAGTCCAACGGTGGGTCCAAGACCCGTTCGCTATCGCTGACGGTTTCGCCACCGCTGCGATCACCGCCGACGCGGATGTGGCAGTGGCCATATTTGGGGATGCTGCCGCCGACATGTTCGCGGACTGCTCGGTGGCGGTGCCGGTGGACGGTGACGCCCAGGTGGCTGCCGACGCAATCCTCACGGTTGCTGTGGCTGTCGACGGTGACGCCACAGTCGGGATCACGGCGGTATTCGGGTCCGCCGACGTGAATGCGACGGCGGGGATCGCGTTGGCCACCATTGAGGCGTCTTGCGACACGGCGGTGGCGGTGGATGGTGAGGCCATCATCGTCATATTTGACACGTCCACGTTCGCGCCGGCCGTGCTCGGTGACGCCACCGTCGCCCTTGAGGACCTTGGTCAGGGCTCAAGTCCGCTGTTTCCGTTTCAGCTGCCCACCCGGTTCACCGATAACCCGTGGGGTATTCAACTGGCAGACGCCAGCATTGTCATCAACGGATTCTCCGATGACGTTCAAGTGGCCGCCGTGGCTGAGGCTGTCATCGGGTTCGCTGATTACGGCGGGGGGTTCCCGTACACGTTGCCCATCAGCTTTGAAGGGTTGCAGGGATCAGCCCCGATCTTTGACTTCGTGCTGCCGATTGTGTTTTCGGCGACCGCGAACGTGGCGCTGGCTATCGGCACTCTGACGTTTGAGGGTGACGCCGACACGGTGGTCACCGTGTTGGGGGATGCGTCGGCGGCGATCACCTCCGATGCCACCCGGATTGATCCGACGTTCTTTCCGTTCCTGTTACCCGCCCAGTTCATCTCTTAGGAAGGTTCACCCATGTCGTTCACAACCGCGTCGAAAGACACGGCGGTCAACTCGCTGACCGCACTCGGCACCTACATTTCTTTGCACACGGGCGACCCGGGAACCGTAGGGTCCTCAGAGCAGGCCGGTGTTTCGCGGGCTCAAACCACGTGGGGTTCGTCCAGCTCCGGGACCGCCTCGGGCACCCAAGTCACCTTTTCGTCGGTGCCATCCGGTTCTTTCACCCATTACGGGGTGTGGACCGCTTCCACGGGTGGCACATTCCGGTGGGGTTTCGCCCTGTCGCCCGGTGTGACGTTGAGTGCCACCGGCACCGTCCTGATGACCCCAAAAATCACCTTCCCCTGATAAGGACTGAATCATGGCTGTGAAATATACGTGGGCTAACGGTGAGCAGTTCACCGCCTCCGACGCTAACGCTGTCGGTACAGCGGTCAACGCCGCCTATGTGAAACCAGGTACGGGTATCCCGTCCACCGATTTGGCGGCGGCTGCTCAAACATCGTTGGGTAAAGCCGATTCGGCTGTGCAGTCGGTGGCGTCCACGAACATCACCGATGCCACGACCACCGGTAGGGCGATCTTGACGACGACGGACGCTTCGACGGCCAGGACGACGCTGGGTGTCGCCTATGGCACGTCGGGCACCACTGTCGCGGTAGGCAACGACGCCAGGTTCACCCCGGCATCCACGGCGATCTCGGACAGCACCACGACCGGCCGCGCCCTGCTCACCACGACCGACGCCTCGACGGCCAGGACGACACTGGGCGTGGCCTACGGCACCGCCAGCGGCACGGTGGCGCAGGGCAACGACACCCGCATCACTGGGGCTGAGCAGACTTCCGCGAAGGGGGTCGCCAACGGGTACGCCGCGCTGGACGGTAATGGCAGAATTCCGGTGGCTCAGCTCAGCACCTCAGTGATGGAATATCAGGGATCGTACAACCCGAGCACGAACAGCCCTACCCTTGCTGACGGCACGGGCAGTGCCGGTGATGTTTATCGGGTGTCGGTGGCCGCGTCAAGGAATCTCGGCTCGGGTTCCATCTCATTCGAGATCGGTGACCTCGTCATTTATAACGGCACGATATGGCAGAAGGCCGACACCACGGATGCTGTGACCACGGTGGCCGGCAGAACCGGCGATGTCGTCCTGGCGGTCTCCGATATCACCGCATCCACTTCCCTGGCCCTCGGAGTGGGCACCGTGGAGCTGGGCCACGCCACCGACACCACCTTGTCGCGTTCGGCTGCTGGCGTCCTGGCCGTTGAAGGTGTGGATGTGGTCACCACTACGGCTACGCAGACGTTAACAAATAAGACGTTGACGAGTCCACGCGTAAATCAGATTCTTGACACTAACGGCAATGTATCGGTCCTCCTCGGGGCGACCGCAAGCGCGGTCAATTATTTGCAGATCACCAACGGCGCAGCCGGAACAAGCGCGGGAGGATTCGTAGCGACGGGCGCATCAACCGATCTCAACATCGACTTCACCCCTAAAGGGGTCGGTGTCGTTCGAATACTTGGTGTGCCAATTGTCACGACCACTGGCGGCGTCACTTTGAGCAACAAGACGCTGGCGAGTCCGACGATCACCGGGACGGCGACAATCGCATCCTCGTCGGTGCCATCTACCGCAACATCGACCGGGACTACCGGACAGATCGCCTACGACTCGTCATTCGTTTATATCTGCACCGCCACAAACACGTGGCGGCGTGCGGCAATCGCATCCTGGTAACGACCGAATCTAAGGAGACCGACGATGGCTCAGTTTGACGCAGTATTCGCAGAGTTGCAGGGGAAGATGGCTGCCGCAATGGCGGTGATCGCCCAATACCCTGAGCTTGCCCAGCAGGTTCGGGAAGCTATCGACGGTGCCGAAGCTGCCGCCGTCGATGCGGAAGCCCAAGCCCAGGATGATGCGAGGGCGAATGCGCTCTCGCAGATGATCGTCGGTGTGCGAGCGGTGCTGGCTGACGCAGCCGGCGTCGGGCCGGACACCGGGCCGTGAGGTTCGCCCTGGCGGCCATCGTTCTGCTAGTCGCGGCCTGCCAGGGCGACATCACGCCGACCGCCGTCCCGGCCCCGCAGAAACTCGACTGCGATCTGATCTTCCCGGCACCGGCGCGGGACACTCGCGCGCCATGAAGTGGATCATCCTCGGCGGCTGCGCCGCCCTGGCTGTCGCCGTCGCCAGTTTTGTTTACGCCGCATGAAGCACTTAACTATCACAGTCGGCGACCTCACCCTGTTCGACGGCGACGTGGAAGAAATCGTGTTCACCGACTCCGACAACGCAGTCAGCGTCCAGGGCAAGATGCGCCGCGCCACCACATCCAATAGCGGCGGGGCACTGATGCAACTGCTCTCTGCCGCCACCAAACAACCACCCAAACAACCGGAAGAAGGCACTGATGGATGAGTTCACTATCGGGTTTGAGGACCAGGGAGTGTGGCGGGAGCTGACGTTCCGGGGTGTCAGCGAAACCGTCGCGAAGGCAATGGCGAACGGTTTGGCTGACGGCGGATTCTCCCTCGTCACCCTGACCGGGTCGCAGCCCACCGTCATCGACCTCAACGCCGACCCGTCAGCCGGTGCCACCGGGGCCACCGGGCCGTGAAACGTATCGCCGTCGCACTCGCCGCCGTAGCCATCGCGCTCGGCGGCTGTTTTGTGGCCGCCATCAACACCCTTGTCGACGAAGACTATTGGCCGGACTGGGAATGATGGCCGACACGCTCACCGCCCTCGGACTGTACCTCGGCGTCCTAGCCCTAGCCGCCACCACACTCACCAACCTTCTCTAAGGAGTAACCATGTCCTACTTCCCTATCGGTGACCGCAACGGCGGCAAGCTCATCAAGAAGGTCATCGCGCTGTTCGACAAGCTGACACCAAAGAAGAAATAGTGCCGGGGCGCAGCACCTCCTACGGACTGCCCACCGGCACCAGCATCAACTACGGTGCGGCGGGCTTCCCCGAATGGGTGTACGAACTGGGCGCAGCGTTCAGGCTTGAAGCGTCCACCTATCCGGGGCATCAGGAAAGCGAACGCGCCGAGAGGGGCTTCGCCCTGAACCCGCGCCGACTGAACCGCGGTATCGACTGGGCCGGTCCCGTCCCCAATATGCAACAGTTCGCCGAATATTTGCTCAGCATCCGCGGCTCCCTTGAGCAGGTGATCTGGCAGAACCCCGATACGGGCACCCGCATTGGTGTGGCCGGCGGCGATGACGTATCCACCACCGCCTACTACAACGCCGACTATTCGGGGCATCGAGATCACGTCCACACCCGGCAGGCCGCACCGATACCACTACCGCAGTACCAAAGTACCCAAACACCCCAGGAGGGCACCGTGGCATGGAGCGGAGACCCCATCTGGCTGGCCGACGTGCTCAAAGCACAGCAACCCGCACTGACGGTTGTTGAACTACCGGATTGGATCAATTACGGGCACGGCGACTACCCACAAATTTGGGGCGTGATGATCCATCACACCGGTAACGCCCGCGCCGATGCGATGAGTATCCGCAACGGACGGCCAGACTTGGAAGGGCCGCTGTCTAATCTGCACATCGCCCAGGATGGCACCGTCACCGTTGTCGCTGCGGGGGTGTGTTGGCACGCCGGGGCCGGATCGTATCCGGGTATCCCCACCGACGGCGGCAACCAAGTGTTGATTGGCATTGAGTGTGCGTGGCCGCGTGACATCTCGATCACCCCGGCCACCCAAACCCGGGAGCGGTGGCCCGACGCCCAAATCATTGCGATGCGCGACAGTGTTGCGGCGATCCTCAACAGGTTGGGATTCGCCCAGGATCGGGTGATCGGACACAAAGAATACGCCGGCCAAGCCCAGGGTAAATGGGACCCGGGCGGGCTGGACATGGCGTGGTTTCGCCGCGAGGTCAAGAAAGCTCAGCGCGGCGAGTTCACCAAAGCCCAACCCAAGGCCAAGCAGCTGCCCCGCGATCTTACCGACCGCGAACTCCTTGAGGACATTTGGCAGCAGCTCGTCGCAATTAGGAGTGCAAAATGAAAATTGGCGGCGCATGGGTGGGCTGGGGTCTCGGCGACACGTCCGAAGAAATCCGCAAATACAAGGCATTCATGCGGGTCAAGTTCTCCTACGCAAAAACCTTGGCTGACACCCCGGCCTTCGATGATGCGATGTTCACCGCGGTCTATCAGATGCAGACGGCCTACACCGCGCAAGGCGAC
>Ga0194051_1001519_pt1 | contig 12184 bp, 11 predicted proteins | sample SepL2320m_MetaG_FD_161275 | JGI IMG/M metagenome (GOLD analysis project Ga0194051, IMG submission 161275) | Anoxic zone freshwater microbial communities from boreal shield lake in IISD Experimental Lakes Area, Ontario, Canada - Sep2016-L239-20m | ecosystem: Environmental > Aquatic > Freshwater >... | reverse complement strand
CGGCGGCCATACTCGTCGGCTGTTCTTCCGGCCCCGACTTCGAGCGGCCCGACAAGCCCAAGGCCACCGGCTACACGCCCGAGTCCCTGGCGCCGCAGACCAGCTCCGCCGCCGGTCCCGGCGGCGCGGCGCAAAGCTTCGTGCCGGAGAAGGACATTCCCGGAGAATGGTGGACGCTGTTCCAGTCATCGCAGCTCGACACGCTGATCAAGGAATCATTGCAGGCCAATCCCGACGTCGATGCCGCGCAGGCGGCACTGCGCCAGGCGCGCGAGAACTTCTACGCCCAGCAGGGTGGCCTGTTCCCGACCTTGACTGCCAACGGCACGGGCCAGCAGCAGCTGGCCTCTCCCGCGTCGCAGGGCCAGGCGGGGGTGGGCACGATGTTCAGCGTCAACGCGGCCTCGCTCAACATCTCCTACTCGCCCGATGTGTTCGGTGGCGTCCGGCGGCAGGTCGAATCGAAGGAAGCGACGGCGGAATTCCAGCGCTTCCAGCTCGAGGCGACGTATCTCACCCTCACCTCCAACGTCGTCGTCGCCGCGATCAACCTCGCCTCCCTGCAGGCGCAGATCGACGCGACCAACGGCATCATCGCCATCCTCAACAACTCGCTCACCGTGGTGCGCCGCCAGTTCGACCTGGGTGGCGCCTCGCGCGCCGACGTGCTGGCGCAGGAAGCCGCGCTCATGCAGACGCAAGCCACCCTGCCGCCGCTGCAGAAGCAGCTCGCCCTGCAGCGCAACCAGCTCATGCGGCTGGTCGGCCGCTCGCCCGACCAGGATCGCGGCGAGAGCTTCAACCTGGCGAAGCTGAAGCTGCCGCAGGACCTGCCGCTCAGCCTGCCGTCGCAGCTCGTCGAGCAGCGGCCCGATGTGCGCGCAGCCGAGGCGCAGCTTCACGCTGCCAGCGCCGACGTCGGCGTCGCCGTCGCCAACCAGTTGCCGCAATTCACCATCACCGGTCTGCTGGGCTTCACCTCGGGCGGTGTCGCCTCTCTGCTCGTGCCGGGCGCGGGCGTGTGGAGCATCGGGCTCGGCATCGCCCAGACCGTGTTCGACGGCGCCAAGCTCGACCATCAGCGCAAGGCCGCGATCGCCGCCTACGAGCGGGCCGCCGCGCAGTATCGCGGCACCGTGCTGTCGGCCTTCCAGGATGTCGCCAACGCGCTCCGCGCCCTGCAGTCCGATGCTGACACCTTGCGCGCGCAGGTCGCCGCCGAGCAGACCGCGGCCGCCAGCCTGCGGCTTTCCGAGGAGCAGTACCGGCTCGGCGCGGTGAACTATCTGATCCTGCTCAACGCGCAGCAGACCTATCAGACTGCCGTCATCAACCGCCTGAAAGCGCAGGCCGCGCGCTACACGGACACCGCCGCTCTGTTCCAGGCATTGGGCGGCGGCTGGTGGAATCGCACCGACGTCGATCCGAAATCCATGGGCAAGCCTGGCGTGTTCGCCCTGCCGCCCGTGCAAGACATCAAGCTGCCCAGAGCCGGTCACTGACCGGGCGGGCCGTCAACATTCGAGTTCAGTTCAAAGAGGCACGCGATGATCAAGCGAATGCTCATCATGCTCATTCTCGTCGGCGCAGTCCTGGGTGGGCTGTTCGGCTTCAAGTCCTTCGTCGGCGGCAAGATCAAGGAAGCTATGGCCGGCATGGCCAACATGCCGCAGACCGTCTCGGCCACGAAGGCCGGGAGCAGCGACTGGCAGCCCCGGATCGACGCCGTCGGCAGCCTGCGCGCCGTGCGCGGCGCCGAACTGTCGCTCGAAGTGCCGGGCGTTGTGGAAGAGATCACCTTCCAGTCGGGCGACGAGGTGCAGGCGGGCCGGGTCCTGCTGCGCCTGCGCAATGACGACGAGGTCGCGAAGCTGCAGTCGCTCGAGGCGACGGCACAGCTCGCCCAGATCACATACGATCGCGACGTGAAGCAGCTCAAGGCGCAGGCGATCAGCCAGGCGATCGTCGACAACGACGAAGCCAACCTGCGCAACGCCAGGGCGCAGGTCGCCCAGCAGAAGGCGATCGTCGAGAAGAAGACGCTGCGCGCGCCTTTCGCCGGCAAGCTCGGCTTGCGGCAGGTCGATCTCGGCCAGTTCCTTTCCGCCGGCTCGGTGATCGCCACGCTGCAGTCGCTGGATCCGATCTTCGTCGACTTCCTGCTGCCGCAGCAGGCGGTGGCTCAGATCTCGGTCGGCCAGACGGTCAAGGCAAAGGTCGATGCCTTTCCCGGCCGCGAGTTCACGGGAAAGATCACCGCCATCAACCCCAAGATCGAGACCGCCAGCCGCAACATACAGGTGCGTGCGACGCTGCCGAACGACGACCAGAAGCTGCTGCCCGGCATGTTCGCCACCGTCGAGCTCGAGACCGGCGCGGCGCAGCATCTGGTGACGCTGCCGCAGACGGCGGTGAGCTACAATCCCTATGGCTCGCTGGTCTACATCGTCGACGACAAGAACAAGGATGCCGGAGGCAAGCCGCAGCCCGTCGCCCGCCAGGTCTTCGTCACGACCGGCGCCACGCGCGGCGACCAGGTCGCCATCCTGAAGGGCGTCGCCGACGGCGACATGGTCGTCACGTCGGGCCAGATCAAGCTGCGCAACGGCGTGCCGCTCGCCATCGACAACCGCGTCGTGCCGACCAATGACGCCGCGCCGAAGCCGGTCGACAAGTAAGGGGCCCTGCGATGAAGTTCACCGATCTCTTCATCCGCCGCCCGGTGCTGGCGACGGTCGTCAGTCTGCTGATCCTGGTGGTCGGTCTGCGCGCCATCGGCGCCCTGCCGGTGCTGCAGTATCCGCGCACCGAGAATGCCGTGGTCACGGTGACGACGACCTATTACGGCGCCGATCCCGACGTCATCGCGGGCTTCATCACGACGCCGCTGGAGCAGGCGATCGCCCAGGCCAACGGTATCGATTACATGACGTCCACGAGCCAGAGCGGTGTCAGCACCATTACGGTCTATCTCCGGCTGAACTACGATTCGAGCAAGGCGCTGACCGAGATCAACACCAAGGTGGGCTCTGTGCTGAACCGCCTGCCTTCGGGAACGCAGCAGCCGGTGCTGACGGTCAAGATCGGCCAGACGATCGATGCGATGTACATCGGCTTCAACAGCACTGAGCTGGCGCCCAACCAGATCACCGACTACCTCGTCCGCGTTGTGCAGCCCAAGCTGCAGGCGGTTGAAGGGGTGCAGACGGCCGAACTGCTGGGCGCCAAGAACTTCGCGCTGCGTGCCTGGCTCGACCCGCAGAAGCTCGCGGCTTACGGCCTCAACGCCGCCGACGTGAGCCAGGCGCTGACCGCCAACGACTACATCGCGGGATTGGGCACGACCAAGGGCCAGATGGTCCAAGTCACGCTCAAGGCCTCGACGGCGCTGAGTTCGCTCGAGGAGTTCCGCAACCTCGTACTGAAGCAGGAGGGTGGCGCCATCGTGCGGCTGAGCGACGTTGCCAACGTGACGCTGGGCTCCGACGACTACGAATCCGAGGTCAGCTTCGACGGCCAGAAGGCGGTCTATATCGGCATCCAGGTGGCGCCGGCGGCCAACCTGCTCGACGTGATCAAGGGCGTGCGCGCAGTCTTCCCCGAGATCCAGGCGCAGCTCCCACAGGGGCTGAATGGCCAGATCATCTACGACTCGACGGAGTTCGTGAACAGCTCGATCGAGGAGGTGATCCGCACCCTCGTCGAGGCGCTGATCATCGTGACCCTCGTGGTGTTTGCGTTCCTCGGGTCGGTGCGCTCGGTGCTGATCCCCGTCATCGCCATCCCGCTGTCGCTGATCGGCACCTTCGCGATGATGGCGGCTTTCGGCTTCTCCATCAATCTGCTGACCCTGCTGGCGCTGGTGCTGGCGATCGGCCTGGTGGTCGATGACGCCATCATCGTGGTCGAGAACGTGAACCGCCATCTCGAGGAGGGGCTACAGCCTTTCCCCGCCGCCATCCAGGCGGCGCGCGAGCTGGGCGGGCCGATCATCGCCATGACCGTGGTGCTGATCGCCGTCTATGTCCCGATCGGCTTCCAGCGCGGCTTGACCGGCGCGCTCTTCACCGAGTTCGCCTTCACCCTGGTCGGCGCCGTCACCATTTCGGCGATTGTGGCGCTCACGCTCTCGCCGATGATGTGTTCGCGCATGCTGAAGCCGCACGGCAAGACCGATCGCGGCTGGGAGGCGCGGCTGATCCGCGGCATCGACGGTGTATTCAACCGGGTGCGCCGCGGCTACTCGCGCTGGCTGAAAGGCAGCCTCAACTATCTGCCTGTCACGGGTACCTTCGCCGTCCTGGTGCTGGGCAGCATCTATTTCCTCTACTCGGCGACCAGCAGCGAGCTGGCGCCGCAGGAGGACCAGGGCGTCATCATCGCCTTTGCGACCTCGGCGCCCAACTCGACCATCGACCAGCGCCTGCTCTATTCGCGCGAGATCCACCGCATTGGCGCGAGCCACAAGGAAACCGATCACATCTTCCAGCTCGACGTACCCGGCCAGTCGATCGCGGGCTACGTGCTGAAGCCGTGGGACCAGCGCACCATGACCTCCAACCAGCTCCAGCCGATCGTGCAGCAGCAGCTCGGCGGGATCGCAGGCGCGCAGGTCGTGGCCTTTCAGCCGCCGCCGCTGCCCGGCTCCAATGGCCTGCCCATCCAATTCATCATCAACACGACCGGTCCGTTCGAGCCGCTGAACGACGTGGCGCAGAAGTTCCTGCAGGAGGCTCTCGCCACCGGCCGCTTCATCTTCCTGAACACCGATCTCAAGATCGATGCACCACAGGCCACGGTCGTGATCGACCGCGACAAGGCCTCACAGCTCGGCCTGAAGATGAGCGATATCGGCGGCGCCCTGGGCTCGATGCTGGGCGGCGGCTACGTCAACTACTTCGCGCTCGACGGCCGTTCGTACAAGGTGATTCCGCAGGTCCAGCAGAGCTCGCGCCTCAATGTCGACCAGGTCCTCGACTATCACATCCGCGCCGCCGACGGCGCGTCGGTGCCGCTGTCGACGGTGGCGAAGATCGTCACCAAGGCGATCCCGCAGTCGCTGAACCACTTCCAGCAGCTCAACAGCGCCACCATCCAGGGCGTGGCCTTCCCCGGCGTGTCGCAGGCCGAGGCACTGGAGACCCTGAAGGATCTTGCGGCGCGCACGTTGCCGCAGGGCTACTCGGTCGATTACGGCGGCGCCTCGCGTCAGTACATGCAGGAGACCGGTGGCTTCGTCGTCACTTTCGGTTTCGCCCTGATCATCATCTACCTCTCGCTGGCGGCGCTGTTCGAGAGCTTCCGCGATCCGCTGATCATCCTGTTCTCCGTGCCGATGTCGATCGCGGGCGCGCTGGTGTTCCTGATGGCGCTCAGCACCGTGGCCGTGCCGGGTGCGACGCTCAACATCTACACCCAGGTCGGCCTCGTCACCCTGATGGGCCTGATCAGCAAGCATGGCATCCTGATCGTCGAGGTCGCCAACGAGCTGCAGCAGGCCGGCAAGTCGCGGCGTGAGGCCATCGAGGAGGCAGCCGCCATCCGGTTGCGGCCTATCCTGATGACCACGGCGGCGATGGTGCTGGGTGTCGTGCCGTTAATCGTCTCCACCGGCGCAGGCGCGCTCTCGCGCTTCTCGATGGGCCTGGTGATCGCCAGCGGCCTCGCGGTCGGCACGCTGTTCACCTTGTTCGTGGTGCCGGCTGTCTACGTAATGCTGGCCGCCGACCATTCGAGGAAACAGGAAGCAGGCGACCCTGTTGAGGCGGACGCCGGCGACTGAACTACAGTGCCTTGACGGCGTTACGGGCGATCTCCTCGCCCCATTCCTGGACGAAGTGACCGCCCTCGGCGATTTCCATCGGCGGTGGGCAGTTGCGGATGACGCCGTGCAGGGCGCGCATCACCGGCGGACCCAGCACCGGGTCCTTCATGCCGATCGCCATCAGGCTCTTGCCTGTCCAGCGCGTCCGCCAGAAGTCGCGGGCCTCGCGCGATAATGCGGCGCCACCCGCGTCGGGCCGGTCGGGCACGAGGTTGGGGAAGCGCCGCACGCCCGCCTTGTAGGTGGTGTCGGGGTAGGGGGCGGCATAGGCCGCGGCCTCGGCGTCAGAGAGATGCGGGCAGGCGCGCTGCATCAGCTTGGCGATGTCCATGTCGGGGTTCTTGTTGGAGAACGCCCGCCAGGCGAGGAAGCCGTCGCCCAGGGGCTGATCGCCGGTGCCCAGCGTCGTGTTCATGACCAGAAGCGAGACATAGCGCGCGGGTGCCGCCATTGGCAGGGTGAGGCCGATCAGACCACCCCAGTCCTGGACCACCAGTATGATGTTCCTGAGATCGAGGGCCTCGATCAGGCTCAACAGCGAATCGCGATGGAACCCAAACGTATAGGCGGCCTCGTCCACGGGCTTGTCGGAACGGCCAAACCCCAGGAAATCCGGCGCCACGACCCGGTCGCCGGCCGCGGTGAAGACCGGGATCATCCGACGGTAGAGGTAGCTCCAGGTCGGCTGGCCGTGCAGGCAGAGCCAGGTCCGGGCAGCCTGCCGTGGACCCTCGTCGACATAGTGCAGCCGAAGTCCGTCCGGGCGCTGGAAATAGCGGGATTCATGAGTCCAGCCGGGCAGATCGGCGAACCGCTCATCCGGTGTGCGCAGGGCGTTGGCCAATGGTGTATCCTCTCCGACCATGAATAGCCCCCCGAAATCCACCCCCTCCGGCGACGAGCGCGCGGAGCGGCTGGCCGCGGCTTTGCGGGAAAATCTCAAGCGCCGCAAGGCGCAGGCCCGGGCGAAAGAGCAGCCTCCAGAGCCCGGCGGCAAGAAGCAAGGTTGAGTGCCCCGGCCGGCTCGTCTAGAAGCCCCCTCTACCCCCTGGAAACAAGAAAATGACAATCCTCTCCGACCGCTGGATCCGCCACATGGCGCAGGAGAAGGGTATGATCGAGCCCTTCGTCGACGCCCAGAAGCGCGAAGGCGTGATCTCCTACGGGCTGTCGTCCTACGGCTACGATGCGCGCGTCGGCAACGATTTCAAGATCTTCACCAACGTGAACTCGGCCGTGGTCGATCCCAAGAACTTCGACCAGGACAGTTTCGTCGACCGCAGCACCGACATCTGCGTCATTCCACCGAATTCCTTCGCGCTGGCGCGTACCGTGGAATATTTCCGCATTCCGCGCGACGTGCTGGTGATCTGTGTCGGCAAGTCGACCTATGCGCGCTGCGGCATCATCGTGAACGTGACGCCGCTGGAGCCGGAGTGGGAGGGCCATGTGACACTGGAGTTCTCCAACACCACGCCGCTGCCCGCGCGCATCTACGCCAACGAAGGCGCCTGCCAGTTTCTCTTCCTCCAGGGTAACGAACCCTGCGAGGTTTCCTACCGCGACAAGGCTGGAAAATACCAGGGCCAGCGCGGCGTCACCCTGCCCAAAATCTAATTGGCCAAGATCTGAGGAGACCCCCTCTCATGGATCGTATTCGAATCAAAGGCGGCCGCCAGCTCAAGGGCGAGATCACGGTTTCCGGCGCCAAGAACGCGGCGTTGCCGCTGATGGTGGCTTCCATGCTGAGCGACAAGCCGCTCACGCTGAAGAACGTGCCGCGGCTCGCCGACATCTCGACCATGATCCAGCTGCTTCAGCAGCATGGCGTCGAGATCCAGGCAGCGCCCGGCGAAAACGGCCACAGCCATGGAACCACGCTCACCTTGCGGGCAGCCAGGATCACCTCGACCACCGCGCCCTACGACATCGTGCGCAAGATGCGCGCCTCGGTGCTGGTGCTGGGCGTGCTGTTGGCGCGCGAAGGCCAAGCCCGCGTATCCCTGCCCGGCGGCTGTGCGATCGGCGCGCGGCCGGTCGACCTGCATATTTCTGGCCTGAAGGCGATGGGCGCGGAGATCGACATCGACGGTGGCTACATGGTCGCGCGCGCCCCGAAGGGCCTGAAAGGCGCACGCTACACCTTTCCCAAAGTGTCGGTGGGTGCCACCGAGAACCTGATGATGGCGGCGGCGCTCGCCAAGGGTACCACCGTGCTGGCCAATGCCGCGCGCGAGCCCGAGATCATCGACCTCGCCGAGTGCCTCGCCAAGATGGGCGTGCCCATCGCCGGCGTCGGTACCGAGACCCTGACGATCGAGGGTGTGGAGCAGCTCAAGGCGGCAACGCATACGGTCGTCCCGGACCGTATCGAGACCGGCACCTACGCCATGGCCGTGGCAATGACCGCGGGGGACGTCGAGTTGGTCGGCGGCCGCCTCGACCTGATGGAGGCTGCGGCGCAGACCCTGCGGGCAGCAGGCGTGGTGATGGAGAAGACCAACCGAGGCTTCCGCGTCACCCGCGCCAATGGCCTGCACGGCGTTGACGTCATGACGGAGCCCTATCCCGGGTTCCCGACCGACCTGCAGGCGCAGATGATGGCCCTGATGACCCGCGCCGAAGGCGCATCGATGATTACCGAGACGATCTTCGAGAGCCGCTTCATGCACGTGCCCGAACTCGCACGCATGGGCGCCAACGTCACCATTCATCACGAGTCGGCGCTGGTGCGCGGCGTGCCGAAGCTGCGTGGCGCCGACGTCATGGCGACCGATCTGCGCGCATCGGTATCGCTGGCCATCGCGGCCCTCGCCGCCGAAGGCGACACGACCTTGCACCGTGTCTATCATCTCGACCGCGGTTTCGAGCGGCTCGAGGAGAAGTTGGCCGCCTGCGGTGCCGACATCGAACGATTGAAGGGCTGAGCGGATGTTGGGCAGGCTGAAACTCTCGGCACTCGACGCCGACGACCTCGGCGTGGTCTCGGCCGCCGTCCAGGACGCCTTGGTGGCGGTGCGTGACTGCGTCTACTTCAAGGATGAGAAACGCTTCGTTCTGCTGCTGAACCGCTTCCAGTGGGAGGCGGATCCGAGCATCGATTCGGCCCATTCGCGCACCCATTCGGCCCTTGTTTTCAACGAGGTGACGGCGGTCCGGCACCATAATATCCCGCTCGGCGAGCCCGATCGGATGTTGGAATTGCTGGCTATTACGCTGGAAAATGACCGTTCAGTCGCCCTGCGCTTTGCCGCCGGCCGGGCAATCCGGCTGGAAATCGGTCGCCTCGCATGCCATTTGGGGGATGTGGGCGAGCCTTGGCCCACCCCGTGGAAGCCCGCTCATCCGGTCGAATAGCCTCTAGAGGCCCCGACCAGGGGCGGGCATTCGTTACTGGAGAGATGTCGTGTCGAGCGAGCCGAACGAGAAGCTGATCCTGGCGTTGCCAAAGGGCCGCATCCTCAAGGAGGCGGCCCCGGTGTTTGCGCGCGCGGGCATCGAGCCCGAGGCCGCCTTTGCCGATCCTGACGCCCGCCAGCTCCGCTTCACGACCAATCATGCCGACCTCGACATCATCCGCGTGCGTTCGTTCGACGTGGCGACTTTCGTCGCCTTCGGCGCTGCCCATCTCGGCATCGCCGGCGCCGACGTGCTGATGGAGTTCGACTATTCCGAGATCTACGCGCCGATCGATCTCGGCATCGGCAAATGCCGGCTGGCCGTCGCCGAACCTGTCGAGATGGCGGGCAGCGACGATCCGCGGCGCTGGAGCCATGTCCGCATCGCCACCAAGTATCCTGAGGTGACGCGCAAGCACTTCGCCGCGCGTGGCGTGCAGGCCGAGTGCGTAAAACTCTCGGGTGCGATGGAACTGGCGCCGTCACTCGGCCTCAGCCACCGCATTGTCGACCTTGTCGACAGCGGGCGGACCCTCAAGGAAAACGGCCTGGTCGAGATCGAGCACATCGCCGACATCACTTCGCGCTTCATCGTCAACCGCGCCGCGCTCAAGACGCAGCCGGAGCGGGTCGGTCGCTGGATCGATCGTTTCCGCGAGGTCGCCCGTGTCGCCGCTTAGGCTCGACGCCTCGGCACCGGGCTTCGAAAAGGATTTTTCGGCCTTCCTTGGGCGCAACCGGGACACCGACGAGAACGTCGACCGCGTCGTCGCCGGCATCGTGGCCGACGTGCGCGGCCGCGGCGACGCGGCGCTGGTCGACTACACGAGAAAGTTTGATCGGTTCGAGACGGATGCAGCGGGTCTCCGTGTCACCGAAGACGAACGTGCCAAAACCGCGGCAAAGGTGCCGCCGGCGGAGCGCGAGGCACTGGAATTCGCCGCCGGGCGCATCGAGGCTTTCCATCGCACGCTGCTGCCCAAGGACGTCGACTTCACCGATGCCACCGGCACGCGGCTGGGCGCCCGCTACCGGCCGGTCGACGCGGCCGGCGTCTACGTGCCGGGCGGCACGGCGGCCTATCCCTCGTCGGTCCTGATGAACATCGTGCCGGCCAAGGTGGCCGGCGTCCGGCGTATCGTCATGGTCGTGCCGACACCGGACGGTGTGCTCAATCCGCTGGTCATGCTGGCCGCCGGCATTGCCGGCGCCGACGAGATCTGGCGCATCGGCGGCGCCCAGGCTGTGGCAGCGCTCGCCTATGGCACGGAATCGATCAAGCCGGTCGACAAGATCACCGGGCCCGGCAACGCCTATGTCGCCGCCGCCAAGCGCCGCGTCTTCGGCCAGGTCGGCATCGACCTGATCGCAGGCCCGTCGGAGATCCTGGTCGTGGCGGACAAGCACAACGATCCGGCCTGGATCGCGGCCGACTTGCTGTCGCAGGCCGAGCACGATCCCTCGTCGCAGTCGGTCCTGATCGCCGACGACCGGGTCTTTGCCGACGAGGTCGCGCGCGCCGTCGAGACCGAACTCGGGACGATGAAGCGGGCGGAGATCGCCACGCGGAGCTGGCGCGACAATGGCGCCATCGTTCTGGTGCCCGACATTGCGCGCTCGGCGCCGATCGTCGATCGCATTGCGGCCGAGCATGTCGAACTGGCGATGGAGATGGCGCCGGCCGAGGCGCTGTCGCGCGAGATCCGTCACGCCGGGGCGATCTTTCTCGGCCGTCATACGCCCGAGGCGATCGGCGACTATGTCGCCGGCACCAACCACGTTCTGCCGACGTCGCGCGCGGCGCGTTTCTCGGGCGGCCTCGGCGTCGCCGACTTCCTCAAGCGCACCTCGCTCGTGTCCTGCACGCCCGACGCCCTGGCCGCCCTCGGGCCGGCGGCGCTGGTGCTCGCCGCGGCGGAAGGGCTCGAGGCGCATGGCCGGTCGATCTCGATCCGGCTGAACCGCCGAGCCTGAGACCGGCGATGTCAAAATCGCGCCGCATCGTCGATATCGTGCTGGATGAACAGTCGGTGGCGCGACGCGCGCCCGAGGTCGAGCATGAACGGGCGGTGGCGTTGTTCGATATCATCGAGGAGAACGACTTCCACCTGGTCGGCGGCGAGCCTGGTCCCTACAGGCTGAGGGTCGGCATCTTCGAGCAGCGGCTGGTGTTCGACGTCCGCAATGACGAGGACCGCAAGCTGCGCGATATCGTGCTGTCGCTGACGCCCTTCCGGAAAGTCATAAAGGACTACTTCCTGATCTGCGAGAGCTACTACGCCGCGATCAAGAAGCTCGGGCCGTCGCAGATCGAGGCGCTCGACATGGGGCGGCGCGGTTTGCACAACGAAGGATCCGATCTGCTGCGCGAACGGCTCGACGGCAAGATCGAGGTCGACCATGACACCGCCCGCCGGCTGTTCACCTTGATCTGCGCCCTTCACATCACATCGTGAGCGGCAAACAGGTGTCGAACGGATTGCCCACAAGTCTGCTCTTCGCCTGCAGCGAGAATTCAGTACGGTCACCGATGGCCGAGGCGCTGGCCAAGCGCCTCTACGGCCAGGCGGTCTATGTCGAATCGGTCGGTGTGCGGGCGCGTGACGTCGATGGCTTCGTCATCGCCGCCCTCGATGAGCTGGGCATCGACGTGCACCGCCATCATGCGCAGACCTTCGAGGATGTCGATCCGGCATCGTTCGAACTGATCGTAACGCTGTCGCCCGAAGCCCATCACAGGGCGCTGGAATTCACCCGGAGCACGGCAGCCGAGGTGGAATATTGGCCGCTACCCGATCCCAGCGCCGTCGAGGGCACGCGCGAGGTGCAGCTCGATGCCTATCGTCAGGCGCGGGACCTGATCCTGACCCGTCTGAAGGCGCGGTTCGGGAGCCCTTCGGGTCCGTCGCCATAGTGCCCCGCTCCTCGTTGAACGAGAAGCGGGGCACTATGGCGACGGACC
>Ga0194051_1001517_pt1 | contig 12191 bp, 7 predicted proteins | sample SepL2320m_MetaG_FD_161275 | JGI IMG/M metagenome (GOLD analysis project Ga0194051, IMG submission 161275) | Anoxic zone freshwater microbial communities from boreal shield lake in IISD Experimental Lakes Area, Ontario, Canada - Sep2016-L239-20m | ecosystem: Environmental > Aquatic > Freshwater >... | reverse complement strand
GCGCGGTCAGCGTGCCGTCCTTCTTGGCGCCGACCCTGACCTTGGTCGTCATCTGGTGCCGCGTCGTGGCGCCGATGAATTCGTCTTCGCGGGTCCATTCCCATTTCACGGGACGGCCATCGAGCTTCATCGTGGCGAACAGGGGCAGGTCTTCCGACACCATCTCCTGCTTGCCGCCGAAGCCGCCGCCGACCCGCTCGGTGAAAACGTGGATCTCGCGGGCCGGCACGCCCATCAGGTAGGCGAGCTTCGCGCGGACGGGGAAGGGGCCCTGCGAACTGGTGCGCACATGCCAGCGGCCGTCCTCTCCCTTCCAGGCGATCGAGCCATGGGTCTCCAGATGCACGTGCTGCACCCGCGATGTCGAATAGGTCTTTTCATGGACGGCATCGGCTTCCTTGAAGCCCTTGGCCACGTCGCCGATCTCGCCCTGCAGGGTGCAGAAGATGTTGCCGTTCTGGGTCGCGACCTCGCCCTTGTCGTGCAGCCGCGGCGCCCCGGGCTCCATGGCTGCTACCGGGTCGAACACCGTCGGCAGAATCTCGTACTCGACATGCAGGGCGCGCACTCCGGCTTCGGCCGCAGCTTCGGTCTCGCCGATCACCATGGCGATGCGCTGGCCGACGAATCGGGCGACGTTGTCCAGCATGTAGGTATCGTCGGGATCGACGAGATGGTCCTCGTGCAGCGCGGTGCTGTAGAGCCGGCGTGGCACGTCTTCCCAGGTGTAGATGGCGATGACGCCCGGCACGACGGAGGCCTTGGTCCGGTCGATGCGCGTGAGGCGCGCATGGGCATGCGGCGAGCGCAGAACCTTGAGGTGCAGCAATCCCTCGATCGCGATGTCCATCGTGTAGCGCGCCTTGCCCGTCAGGATGGCGTCGGTGAAGGGATTGGGCAGGCTGGCGCCGCAGGCCTTGCCGGCCACGTCCTCCTCGATGTTGATCTTGCCGTGCAGCGCATCGACGATCGAGCGATAGCCGGTGCAACGGCAGAGATTGCCCTTCAGCGCGTGCGGCAGGTCGGCCTTGTGCGCCTCGTCGAACGCCGCCGAGGCCGTGGTCATGATCATGCCGGCGGCGCAGTAACCACACTGGAAGGCCTGGGCATCATGGAAGGCCTTCTGGATGGGATGCATCTCGCCGTCCTTGGCGAGGCCCTCGATGGTGGTAATCTTGCGACCTTCGCCACGGAAGGCCGGCACCAGGCAGGAATGGAACGGCTTGCCGTCCAGCCACACCGTGCAGGCGCCACAGTCGCCGGCGTCGCAGCCCTTCTTGACGCCGAACACATCGAGGTCGCGCAGGAAGGTGCGCAGGCACTGGCCGGGCCGCGGCTCGGCGGAATAGAGACAACCGTTGACCTCATAGTTGCTCATGACAGCTCCGCGCGAATCTGTTCGGCCAGGTAATGGGTGACGTGGCGCTTGTAGGGTGCCGAGCCATGGACGTCCTGGAACCAGGCATCCGGTGGCAGGCGTTCGTCGATCGCCTGGCACATCTCGGCGGCCAACGGGGTCTTCTTGAACCGCAGATGCACCGGCCGCGGCGTCGACGCGCTGATCGTCAGCAGGAAGTCCTCATCCCCGTCTCCGACCGTCGCGATGATCAGCGCCGCCGAGCGGCCATGGCGGGTGAGCGACATCTGGCGCATGGCAAAGCGCTTGGACAGGGCCTTCGCAGGCAGGAGGATCGAGCGCAGCAGCTCGCCTTTCTGCAGCACGTTGGTGTGGACGCCGGTGACGAAGTCGACGACCGGGACCTGGCGCGGCTTGCCGTCCTGCGGCCACAGGGTGCAGACGCCTTCGAGCGCCGCGGTCAGCGAGATCATGGCACCGGCCGGCAGCGACATGCAGACATTGCCGGCGACGGTCGCAGCGTTCCAGATCTTGAAGGACATCAGGAACGCATCGATGCATTTGTCGAACAAGGGGACGGCGCGCCATTCCGGCGGGCCCTTGAAGTCGTGCAACTCGACGATCTTGCAGGTCGCGGCGATCTCCAGCCCGGCAGGTGTCGCAGTCAGCGCCGGCCAGCCGAGCCGCTCGAGATCGACCAGCGTGTCGGTGGCGACCTGCGGTTCGGAAAACAGCCAGGTGCCGCCACCCAGAAAGGCATGGCCGTCGCGCCATTCGATCTCCTCGAACGACCGGGGCCGCTTTACTTCGGCAATCGTATTGAGATTCATGCCATCCCTCGTGTGTTGTCATTCGATTCCGAGGCGGGCCCCAATAGCCCGCCCCGTCAGGTGAGGCTAAAGGTAATCCTTACTTGAGGTCGTCGAGCGAGGTTGCGCCGGGCCCCGGGGTAATGAGGGCGGGCCACTGCTTGGAACCGAAGGGCACGGCGGGCGGCAGGAAGGCCTGCTTGCCGCGCTTCTGCATCTCCGAGATGATGGTCTTGCGCGCGTCGCCGCCCATCAACTCGAAGTCCATCAGCTTGTAGTTGCCGAAGAACAGCTCGCCCACGGTGCGGTCGGCGATGATGCGCGTCAGCGAGGTCAGCATGTCCTCGGGCGTCGTGGTGAAGGAGATCGTCTCGATCAGCATCAGCCGTTCGTTGATCGCCTCGGGGCCGAAGTACTGGGCCAGCGTGCTGAATAGCACGTTGTTCTGGCGGGCCACGTAGATCGTGTTGGCCGCGGCATAGGTCTTGTCGAAATCCGGGCCGAGATTCGCCTTCCAGCCGTCGAGCACCTCCATCCAGTGCTTGACCTGCGTCGAGGCCGCCCAGTTGATGATGAGCTTCACATCGGGCGCCTGCTTCTTGGCGAAGGCCTGCAGGTCGGCGAGGTTGATCACGCCCTTGGCCATGCAGTCGTCCATGTAGGCGACGTTGTTGCCGAGGATGGTCTTCAGTGCCGGCTTCCAGTCGGCCTGGATCGGCAGGGCGTCGACGCCGTCGAGGGCCGACTTCATCTGGCTACGGTAGGCGAGCATCGGCGCGATCCAGCTCTTGTCGGCGGCGTTGCCGATATAGGGCACCACCACCTGCGAGATCGCCATGACGCTGTGGCCGGTTGACTTCATGACCTGATAGACCATCGGCACCGAAGGCGCCTCGAGTGGCGGCTGGCCCGGCTTGTAGAGGATCATTCGGCCGCCGGCGCCGGAGAACAGCGCCAGGATGATCGGGTGTTTGGCCATGATGTTGCGCCGGAACGTCCGGGCGGCGCTGTCATAGAGCGCGAACATCGACGTGTTGAGCTGCAGCACGTCGCGGGTCGCGAGGTCGGCCGCCGAAGGTGCCGTCGTGCCGGAGATGTTGGCCAGATATTCCGGCAGACCGGTCGTGCCTTGTGCCAAGGCAGAGCCGGTCGTCAGACCTGCCGCGAGCATGGCCGCGGTCAGTCGCAAGAGAGTCTTGTGCATCATGTTCTCCCAATTGCCCCCTTTTAGCCTATCGATGTCGTTGTGGTTGTCATTGCCTATCGCTCAGAACAGGACGGTGAGTCTGAGAGTCGTCGTCAAGGCCCCGGGCGTTGTGGCCGAGATGCCCGGTGTCGGGATGTAAGTCACAGTCGGTTGCAGGAACGTCGTCGCGAACAGGTGGGCTTGGTAGTAGATCTGAAACATCAGCTCGCTGGGCTGGGTGAAGAGGTTCTGGTTCATTCGCGACAGCCCCACGCCAAAGCCTATCGAATCCCACTCACGGCTTCCGATCAGGCCGAAGCCGGTGATGCCAGCGCTGTAGTATTGGCTGATCGGCAGCGTCTGGGAGGCGTTTGCGCCGACCTGATAGAAGACGGAAACCGACGACTTGGGAACGCTGGAGTTCACGCCGTATGCCACGCGTTGCGAGCCGAACAGGTAGAAGCCGCCGGTGCCGTTTTCCGTGATTCCCTTAAACGAGAGGACGCCGGTCTGCCGCCACATCCCGACGGCGAACTGCCCCGGGTGATCGCCTTCGCCCAGCAGCCAATTGACACCGATCTCGCCGATGTTGAACCAGTAGCCGTTGAACATGGGCGGGTGCAGGCCGGTCTGGATGCCGCGCGCCCGATTGCCGTCATAGGCCCCGAGATTGACGTAGAAGGAACTGGTCGGCGTGAAATTCACGGTCACGCCGTTGGCCGGGTTGTAGTAGCCCATCATCGCGCCGATCATCGAGGCGTTGACGAAGATCGGCGACCAGAGCAGTCCGCTCACGGACGGGATGTTCTGGCTGTCGTCGGCGAGGGTGACCGGGCGCAGGACGTTGCCGAAGTCGTTGGTCGGCAGGGTGCGGCCGATCCGCATCCTCAGGACGTCCTTCTTCATCTCCTGCAGGTACCAGGCCTCGAGGAACTCGGTCCGGTTCAAGGGCAGGTGGCCTACGATACCGTTGTAACCGGGGATGCTGCCCGCCTGTTCATTGGTTTCGCCGCCATTGAACTGCAGGAACTGGAAGCCGAACGATGCGCCGCGCCAGTCGACGAGCTTTTCGGCATCGATGCCGAGGCCGAGGATCAGCGCCTGGTTGTTGGTCCACCCGCCGGGTTGCACCCCGCCCGCCACCACGACGTTGGTGTCGGCGAGCCAGACGCCGCCCACCTTCACACCCCATTCGTCGCGCAGGCCGAGCGTGCGGCCAAGCCAGCCGGTCCCGCCCACGGCAGAGTCCGAGGCTGCCGGATTGCCGCTGACCGCCGCCACTCTCTGTTTGGGGGCAGGCGCGTCGGCAGGGGGTGACGGGCTTTGCGCCGTTGCATTTCCGCTGCCGGCGAGGAGCGCTGCCCCACAAAGCGCGACGAGCCAGGCGGTGCGAATGCTCTGGCGTGTCGGAACAGCCGGGCAACGGCCGGCGACGGTGGCGCGAGCGCGAATGGACGGTTTTTGCTTTGTAAAATAACCACTCAACGCCATCGGTCTGCCCCCGCAGAGCCTCCCAGGATAGGATGGGGACATCCTGCGCCGAGCCGCGTGCGTCCGCCGGTCAAGAAATGATCAAGATTTGGCACGGGCAAGGTATAAAGAGCCCGATGCTGATCTATGCGTTCGGTCCTTTTATCCTCGACCCTGCCGAGCGGCGGCTGGCGCGCGGCGGCCGGCCTGTGGCTGTTCCCAGAAAGGCCTGGCAGATCCTGCTGCTGCTGGCCGAGGCGGGCGGCCGGCTCGTGTCGCACGAGATGTTCCGGACGAAGCTCTGGCCCAATGTCGTGGTCGAGGACCGCACGCTTACCGTCCATATGTCGACCCTGCGCAAGGCGCTCGGAGCCGGGCCCGAGCCCGCCATGGATATCATCGAGACGGTCGCCGGAGCAGGTTACCGTTTGGCTGTTCCGGTGCGTGCCTTGTCCAACCCCGCCGCGCCGCCACAGGCCGCTAACGGGCCGCCTGCGACCGAAGCCAGACCGCTCGCGGTCCGGACTTTCTCGACGGGCAATCTGGGTGAGGTCGACTCCTATCTCGGGGTCGGCATCGCCGACGCGGTGACGACGGTGCTGGGAGGTCTGCCCGGCCTGACCGTGTCTCCGGCCGGCACGGTGGAGGACCTCGACAGGGCGCGAACGCTCGGGCTGGGATACCTGCTCGAAGGCGCTGTGCAGCGCAATGATGCGCAGCTCCACGTTTCGGCCAGGCTGATCGACGTGGCGAGCGGTCACACGCAATGGAGCGAGCAGTTCGAGCATCCCCGGACAGATGGCGCCGCGCTGCAGGACATGATCGCCCGGCGAGTTGCGAACTCGCTGCCGCAATTGTCGGCCGTCGACCAGGGGCCGGACAGCTACCGTCCGCGAGCAGCGGAGGCCTATTTCCTGCAGCTGGAGGCGCGGGCCAACCTCAAGCCTTTTACGCGGCTGCCGCTGATGAAGGCCCTGGCCCTCTTCGAACAGGCGCTGGCAATCGATCCCGAATACGCCATGGCCCATGCCGGACTCGCGTCGACGTATCTGCTGATGGCGTCGACTGCGATGTTGCGGCCCCTGCAGGTCGACGAGGCGATGCCGATGGCGCGCCGGGCGGCCGAGCAGGCGCTGGCCCTCGACGAGGGGCTGGCCGAAGCATGGGCCGCACTTGGCCGCGTGAAAATGGAGTATGACTGGGATTGGGAAGGTGCCGAGGCCGACCTGGCGCATGCCGTTGCCCTCAATGCCAGCTCGGTCGAAGCGCTCGCCACCCTCGGCCAGTTCTTGAGCGCGATGGGCCGTCACGACGAAGCGATCGAGGCCATGGAGCAGGCGCGGCGGCTCGATCCGCGGAGCGTCGAGACGCTGCAGCATCTCGGAATCATCTACTGGATGGCGGGCCAGACCGATCAGGCGCTCGACGCCGTGAACGACAGTTTGCGGGTCACGCCCGATTCTCCCCAGGCGCATTACGGAAGCATGATGATCCTGGACCAGCTCGGCCGTCGGGACGAGGCGATGACTGCGCGTCTTACCACGCTGCGGGGACTGACCGTTGCCGAGGGGCTTGCCGAGCACGTGGAAGGGCTCCTGCGCAGCAAGGGCTGGCAGGAGGCGATGCATGTGTGGATCGGCCTGCTCGAGCGTACCAACCGCTGGGAGGGCGCCGCCATGCAATGGATGGCCGCCGGCGAACCGGAACGGGCGCTCGATGCCCTCGATCACTGCATCAAGGCACGCACCACTTACCTTTGCTTTACGGCACAGAACCCGTATTTCCGGCCACTCCACGGCCACCCGCGCTTCCAGAGAATCCTGCAGGCGCTCAGGCTCGACAGGCAGGCCGGCATCGTCACGCCTTAAGTGGCACGCAATGCCGTGGCTATGCCTCGAGGTCACTCCTTGTAGACCTCGACGGTCTGCATCATGCCCATCTCCTCGTGGTTCATCATGTGACAGTGCAGCATGAAGACGCCGGTATAGTCGAGGAAGCGGGAGCGGAAGACGGTGGTGCCGCCGTTGCGCGTCACGATGACCGAGTCGCGCCACACCAGGTCGGCCGGCCGCTTGCCGTCGAACTGGGTGACCTGGAACGGGTTGGTGTGGATGTGGAAGACATGGTCGTCGTGAAAATGGGTATTCACGATCGTCCATTCCTCGACGGCGCCCAGCTTGACGCGCTGGTCGATGCGGTTGGGATTGAACGTCTTGCCGTCGACCAGGAAGGTGAACTCCTGCCAATGCCCGGCGGCGTCGGCCTCCGGCGAGGTGGCAGAGAAGGTGATCGTGCGCCGGCCGGTGATCTCGCTGTCCTTGATGTCCTCGAACGGCGGCTTGGGCAGGGCGGCCGGCAATTTCATCGGCATCGGATCGCCCTCCACCACGAGGCGGGCCAGCGGCCCGACCGGCGAGGGGTGGCCCTGGTCGTAGGGCAGCGCCCGAAACTCGTAGATGCCCGGTGCGCCGGCCTGGACCAGGATATCGGCGCGCTGGCCCGGCGCGAATACCAGGGTCTTGAGTTCCTGCATGCTCCTGAGCTGGATGCCATCGTAGGCGATGACATTCAGGTTGTGTTTTTCGAGTTCGAGGAAAAAGTCGTCCTGGTACTGCGAGCCGACCAGCCGCCAGCGCTGTACTTCGCCGGGACGCATCGTGATCGTCGGCCGACGCTGGCCGTTGATCGCCAGGAAGCGCGTCGCGGTCTCCGGAAACACCGTCGAGAAATTCTCGATCATGCCGAAGGCATCGAAGACGACCTGCGACATGAGCATGACGCGCTCTTTCGCGTTGGTGATCTCGGGCACGCCGGCGAAATCGCCCTCGACGATGATCGCGCCCGCCATGCCGCTGGCCATCTGCACGTCGGCGCCGCCGTGATGGTGCGGATGGTACCAGTAGGTACCCATCGTGTGGTCCTTGGGCAGGGTGATCTCGATGTCGTACTTCTTGCCGGGCACCATCGAGCGCATGACGTTGTCGGCGATGCCGCTCGGGCTGCAGTGCGCGCCATGGAAATGGAAGTTGGTGTTGTTGAACTGGTGCGGCAGCGCCATGTTCTGCGGCAGCGCATCGCGGTTCGGCGGGAAATCGTTCGACAGCCTGATCTTCAGCGTCTCGCCGGGCTTCATGCGCAAGGTCGGGCCGTGGCTCGTGCCCTCGTAGCTCCGGAGATAGAGCTTCAGCCCGCCGATGTCCTTGTAGGTGTAGCGGCAGGAGAGCGTCGTATTGAGGACGCCGTTGACCGAGCGCCGGACCTCGGGCTCGAGCAGGGGCTGATCCACCGATGCCGCCGCCGCCTGGACGATCGGGCCGGGATCGAGACCCATCGCCGAATGATCGTGGCCCTGATGCTGGGCGCCTGCGGAGCGTGGCAGGAGGAAATACGCCCCCAGCGCGGTTCCGCCATTCAGCACGCGCCGGCGTGAAATCGCACTTTTCCCGAAGCGAGCGGCGGCAACCCTGTTGTCGTTCATGTATCCCCCAATTACGCAAATCTCACCTCCGCGCCGCGATACTCCTCCTCAGGGCCTCGTCGCTTCGGTATAATTGCAGCATGCCTCCCTGGGGAGGTGAGGGCCAGATGTCTCAAAGCGTCAATTCAGGACTTGATCCTGTGTCTCACGGGCCGGGCCGGCTGGTCGATTTGACGACCGATGGGGTACCGGCGGCGCAGCGGCTGACTTTCTGGCGGGATGAGGTCCTCAAGCGCATGGAGCCCGCGGCGGCTTCGCAGGCCGACGTTCCCTTTCGGGCGCGCCTGCGCCGCATTTCGGTCGAGGGTGCGGAACTGGTGGAACACATTTCGGACCCGGTGATCGCCCGGCGCACGGCCGAGCGGCGCCGGATCGACGGCTGCGACGACATCTCCATCGACGTCATGCGCCACTGCCAGGCGGCATCGATCGACCACGGCGGCGAGCACCGTCTGCGGCCGGGTGATGTTTGCGTCGTCGACTATGCCCAACCTATCGAAGTCCGTCGGTCCCGCCATGCCGCGATCGGCCTGATCATGCCGAGAAGCCGGGCCTGCGAGGCGATGGGAGGCGACGTTCCCGCCCTGGCCGGCACCTGCCTCATGGCACGCGGCATGACGACCGTCCTGCGGCACCACCTGCTGACGACGCTCAACGAGGCCTCGTTCATGTCGCCGCTGGAACGTGTGCTTGCCGTCAATGCCGCGGCCGACATGGCGCTTGCCATCCTCCAGGCCGGCCGGTTCGGGACGGCCGACAGCGAGCAGTTCAGCGAAGGTTTCTACTGCGCCGCCCACCGCCTGATCGATCGCCTGTGCCCGAACGCGGACCTGACGCCGAAGCGCGTGGCTGTCGCACTGGGCTGTTCGCGCGCCTCGCTCTACCGCATTTTCGCCCGGCACGGTGAGAGCGTCGCCGCCACCATCTGGTCGGCGCGGCTCGAACGCGCTCGGCGCATGCTGGTCTCGGCCGAGGGTTTGGGCCTGCTGGTTTCTGACATCGCGCAGCATTGCGGCTTCCGGGAGCTTCCGACCTTCACCCGCATGTTCAAGCGTCGCTACGGCATGACGCCCCGTGAGGCGCGGGCCACTTCGGGCGGCGCTATTTAACGCGCGGCCTAGCGCGCGGCAAAGCCCGGCAGCGTGTGCGCGGTCACCGCCGGCGCCGGCCCGTCGAAGCGCTCGATCTCGACCAGGCAGGTCTGGGCGATGCAGCCCTGGCTGAGCTTCGAGGCGCCGATGTCGAGGGTCAGCGCGTTGGGATTGCCGTGCTTTTCCAGTGGCGTGTTCGAGCCGGAGTCCTGCGGATCGAACCAGGCGCCGGTCGACAGCCTGACCACGCCGCGGCGGATGCGGTCTGACAGCTGGGCCGCGGCTAGGCAGGCGCCGCGGTCGTTGAAGACGCGCAGCAGGTCACCGTCGGCGATGCCGCGCGCGGCAGCGTCTTCCGGATGCATGGTGACCGGCTGGCGGCCCTTCACCTTGGTCGCCTTGGCATGTGGGCTGTGATCGAGCTGGCTGTGCAGCTTGTCGGTCGGCTGGTCCGACAGCATGTGCAGCGGGTAGCGCTCGGCCTTCTTCGAGCCCAGCCATTCGATCGGCTCCAGCCAGGTCGCATGGCCGGGGCAGTCGTCGTAGCCGAACGAAGCGATCTTCTCGGAGAAGATCTCGATCTTGCCCGACGGCGTCTTGAGCGGATTCGCTGCCGGATCGGCGCGGAAACGGGCCAGCATCACCGGCTCGCGATTCTCGCCCTTGGCCTCGGCGATGCCGGCTTCCCAGAATTCCTCGAATGAGGGGAGGGGCACGCCGACCTTGGCCGACTTCTGGCGACTTTCTTCGTGCATATGGGCGAGCCACTGCATCGTGTCCCGGCCCTCGGTATAGACATCGTCGGCGCCGAGACGGCGGGTGATCTCAGAGAAGATCCAATAGTCGTCGCGCGCCTCGCCGATCGGCTCGCGCGCCTTCTTCATGGCGATCAGGAAGGGCTCGCGCCGTGCGTAACCGATATCGTCGCGTTCGAGGCCGGTGGTCGCGGGCAGGACGATGTCGGCCATCTTCGCAGCCGGCGTCCAGAACTGCTCGTTGAAGATGATGGTCTCAGGCTTGCGCCACGCGATCCGGAGGCGATTGAGATCCTGGTGGTGATGGAACGGATTGCCGCCCGCCCAGTAGATCAGGCGGATTTCAGGGTAGGTGATCTCCTGCCCGTTGTACGGAATCTTGGCCCCCGGATTGAGCAGCATGTCGGTGAAGCGCGCGACCGGAATGAAGTCGGGCACCTTGTTGGTGCCCTGCGACAGCGTCGGGCCGGAAAACAGCGGGCTGCTACCGCCCATGATGTTGGTCGGGCCGTAGCTCGCGCCGAACCCGCCGCCCGGCAGGCCGATCTGGCCCAGCATGCTGGCCAGGGTCACCAGAGCCCAGAAGGGCTGCTCGCCGTGATGCGAGCGCTGCAGCGACCAGTTGATGTTCACCGTGGTGCGGGTCGCCGCCATCTCGCGCGCGAGCGCGCGGATGCGGTGTGCGCGAATTCCGGTAATGCTCTCGGCCCATTCCGGTGTCTTGTCGGCCAACGAGGGCGCGAACTTGTCGAAGCCAACCGTGCAGCGATCGAGGAATTCCCGGTTGTAGAGCTTCTCGACATGGAGCACATGGCACAACGCCAGGATCAGCGCGGCATCGGTGTTCGGCCGGATCGCCAGCCATTCGATATCGCCGCCGGTGTCGAGGTCTTCTGCGGTCGGCGTGATGTTGACGAAGCGAACGCCCTTGGCGCGCATGCCGTAGAGGCCATCCTTGAGACGATGCACCATCGCGCCGCCGGCATTGATCTGCGCGTTCTTGTGCGGCGCGCCGCCGAAGGTGACGAACAGCTTGCAATGTTCTGCCAGCACTTCCCACGTCGTGTGCATCGCCATCAGGTCTTCCATGCTGGCCACGATGTGCGGCATCAGCACGCGCGCCGCCCCGAGGCTGTAGGAATCCATGTGGCGGACGTAGCCGCCGATCGCATTCAGGAAGCGATGGACCTGGCTCTGCGCGTGATGGAAGCGGCCGGCGCTCGACCATCCGTAGGAGCCGCCGAAGATCGCGCGGTTCGAGTGCACGTCTTTCACGCGCTTCAGCTCGGCGGCGATGAGATCGAGCGCCTCGTCCCACGGCAGTTCGATGAACGGCTCCATGCCGCGCTTGTCGGTCGCGGCGCCCGGGCCCTTCTCCAGCCAGCTCTTGCGGAAGGCGGGCCGGCGCACGCGCAGGCGCGCCACTTCGTCGGACAGCATGTGCAGGCCGATCGGCGAGGGATCGGGATCCTTCGAGAAGGGATGGAGCTTCGTCGCCTGGCCCTTGTCGTCGTATTCGACTTCGTAGACGCCCCAGTGGGCGGCGGTCAGGGTACGCTGATGGGTCATGGAACTCTCAGGCTGCCTTGGCGATGGAGAGGAACTGGTCGACGTCCGCTGCGCTGGTGTCGAATGCCGTGACCAGCCGGAACGCGCGTTCGCCCGGGCGGTCCGACGGCCAAGGATGATACTGCGCCCCTCCAGCCGCCAATGCATCGTGCATGTGTGCCGGCAGGACGACGAAGATCTCGTTGGCTTCGACGGGATAGAGCAGCTGCGTGCCCTTGAGCGGCGTCAGCCCGGCGACCAGACGGCGCGCCATCGCGTTGGCGTGGCGGGCGTTGGCCAGCCACAGCCCGTCCGTCAGATATGCCTCGAGCTGGGACGACAGAAGCCGCATCTTCGACAGCAGGTGTCCGCCGCGCTTGCGGCGGAATTCGAACTCGCGGGCCAGCTCGGCATTGAAGAACACCACCACCTCGGCCGCCATCGCACCGTTCTTGGTGGCGCCGAAACTCAACACGTCGACGCCCGCCTTCCATGAC
>Ga0194051_1001513_pt1 | contig 12196 bp, 10 predicted proteins | sample SepL2320m_MetaG_FD_161275 | JGI IMG/M metagenome (GOLD analysis project Ga0194051, IMG submission 161275) | Anoxic zone freshwater microbial communities from boreal shield lake in IISD Experimental Lakes Area, Ontario, Canada - Sep2016-L239-20m | ecosystem: Environmental > Aquatic > Freshwater >... | reverse complement strand
CGCTGGACTCTCTCCTGAAGCACGCTTTGTCCTGATGCGCGCCGGCTGTATGCTGCGGCAGTTCTCGCGGAGCGTCCACATGTCCCCTGACGATCATGCCTATCCGCCGTTGGCGCGGGCCAAGAATGCCGATTCCGGCATCAAGGTCATGCCGTCAGTCTGTCCGCACGATTGCACCAGCACCTGCGCGCTGGATGTCGAGCGTCTGGATGCCAAGACGATCGGCCGGGTCCGCGGCTCGCAGCGCAACGACTACACTGCCGGCGTGATCTGCGAAAAGGTCGCGCGCTACGCCGAGCGCATCCATCATCCCGACCGGTTGATGAAGCCGCTGCGCCGCACCGGACCGAAGGGTTCCAAGCAGTTCACCGAGATCTCGTGGGCCGACGCACTCGACATCGTGGCCGAGCAGTTCATCGCCAAGGCACGCCAGCACGGCAGCGAGACCATCTGGCCTTACTACTATGCAGGCACCATGGGACTTGTGCAGCGCGACGGCATCAACCGCCTGCGCAACACGATGAAGTACTCGCGCTATTTTTCGACCATTTGCGTGACGCTGTCGGATACTGGCTGGATCGCGGGTGTTGGCGCCAAGCGCGGTGCCGATATGCGCGAGGTCGACGAACATTCCGACCTGATCGTGATCTGGGGTGGAAATCCCGTGAACACCCAGGTCAACGTCATGACCCACGCGATGCGGGCGAAGAAGCGCGGGGCCAAGCTGGTGGTGGTCGATCCCTACCGCACCGGCACGGCCGAGCAAGCCGACATGCATCTCGCCGTTCGGCCGGGCACGGATGGCGCGCTGGCGGTCGGCGTCATGCACGTTCTTTTCAAGGAAGGCTACGCCGACTGGGACTATCTGCGCCGCTACACCGACGCGCCGGACGAGCTGGCCGCGCACGTGGCCGACCGCACGCCGGAGTGGGCGTCGAAGATCACCGGCTTGCCGGTCGAGGAGATCGTGGCCTTCGCGCGGCTGTTCGGGCAGAGCAAGGCTTCCTACATCCGCTGCCACCACGGTTTCAGTCGCAGCCGCAATGGCGCTGCCAACATGCATGCCGTGACCTGCCTGCCAGCAGTGACCGGCGCCTGGAAGTACAAGGGTGGCGGCGCGCTCTACGGTCACACCGGCATGTATCCGATCAACAAGACCCTGATCGAGGGTCTCGACGCGGTCGACACCTCGATCCGCGATCTCGACCAATCGCGCCTGGGGCCAATCCTTACGGGCGATGCGGCGGCGCTCAAGAACGGCCCGCCAGTCACCGGCATGCTGATCCAGAACACCAATCCGGCGATGGTCTGCCCGGAGCTCGAACTGGTGCACAAGGGGTTCAAGCGCGACGATCTGTTCGTCTGCGTGCATGAGCAGTTCATGACCGAGACCGCGGCCTATGCCGACATCGTGCTGCCCGCCACAATGTTCCTGGAGCACGACGATTTCTACACGGCGAGCGGCCACACCTTCTTCCAGGTGACCAAGGCGGTGATCGAGGCGCCGGGCGAGACGCGCGAAAATCATTACGTGATCTCCGAACTGGCCAAGCGGCTGGGCGCCAAGCATCGCGGCTTCGACATGACACCGTGGGAGATCATGGACGAGACGCTGAAGGTCTCGGGCATGTGGGATGCGGAGACGAACTGGGCCAAGGGTGGCCAGGATTATCATCTGGGTTTCGAGACCTCGCACTTCCTCGACGGCTTCGCCTGGCCCGACAAGAAGTTCCGCTTCAAGCCCGACTGGAAGGCCTACGGTCCGCGTGGCGCGGAGATGCCGATCCTGCCAGACCATTTCGACGTGATCGACAACGCCACGGCCGAGAAGCCGTTCCGGCTGGTCGCCGCACCCGCGCGCACCTTCCTAAATTCGACCTTCACCGAGACACCGAGTTCCCAAAAGAGGGAAGTGCGGCCGACGGCGATGATGAATGCAGAGGATTGCGCGGCCATGGGGCTGGCTGACGGCGATCGCGTCGAAGTCGGCAACGAGCGCGGCAAGACGATCGTCAACGCCAAGGCCAAGGCCGGCCAGCAGAAGGGTGTCGTCGTCGTCGAGGGCATCTGGCCCAACCGGAACTTCGAGACGGGCATCGGCATCAATGCCGTGACCTCGGCCGATCCGGGTTGGCCCAACGGCGGCGCGGTGTTCCACGACACCGCGGTCTGGATTCGCAAACTGGCGTGACCGGAAGTTTTCAAGCAGCGGCCAACCCGAGCATCGTCCAGACGCAGGCGGCGCGGGTCCAGGGCCGCGCCCACGTGCTGGTGATCGGCAACGAGAAGGGCGGTTCGGGCAAGTCGACGACGGCGCTGCATATCGCCGTGGCGTTGATGGGCGACGGCAGCCGCGTGGCGACGCTCGATCTCGATGCGCGCCAGGGCACGCTCGGCCGCTACCTCGAGAACCGCACCGCCTATGCCGCACGCAAGGGGCTCGACCTGCCCATGCCGATCCATGCTGCGGTGCCGCTCTCGACCCTGTCGGATCGGATGGCGGCGGAAGCGGACGAGAAAGCGCGCTTCGAAGCGGCGCTGGGCCCGGCGCTCGCCGCCGCCGACTTCGTCATCGTCGATACGCCGGGCAGCGATACCTATCTCTCGCGCACCGCGCATGTCTGGGCCGATACGCTGCTGACGCCGCTCAACGACAGTTTTATCGATCTCGACCTGCTGGCACGGATCGATCCCGAGACGCTAAAAATCGTGCGGCCGTCGATCTATGCCGAGGCCGTGTGGAAGCAGCGTCAGCTGCGGGCCATCCAGGGCGGCAGGCCGGTCGACTGGGTGGTGATGCGCAATCGCCTGTCGTCGCTCGCCGCCCGCAACAAGCGCGACATGGGCACGGTGATCGAGGCGCTGGCCAAGCGCATCGGCTTTCGAGTCGCGGCTGGCTTGAGCGAACGCGTGATCTACAAGGAACTGTTCCTGAGCGGTCTGACCCTGCTCGATCTCAAGCGTGGAAGCGGTGGCCCCTCACTGACTTTGAGTCACATCGCAGCGCGGCAGGAGGTCCGTGATCTCGTGGCGGCGCTCAATCTGCCGCCGGCAACGGCTGCTGCGCCAGAGGCCGCGCCCGTGACAGAACCAGCCACGCCAGCCCGGCCACCTGCAGGATGAACAAGGCGCCGAACGACCAGGTGTAGCCGTCGGGCGAGTAGCCGGTTGCGGTCTTCGGCCAGAGGTCCACGACCTTTCCCATCGCCCATTGGCCGGCGAAGATGACGGTGAAGACCACGAGGTTGCTGCTGGTGCTGACGCGGCCGGCATACTCCCGGGGGAAGGCCGAGACCATCACCGGCATGTACTGAATCGGGCAGGCGCCGAGAAATCCGAACAGCAGCCACGGCACGAGTGGATTGGCGGGCGGCAGAAAGGCGAGCCAGCCGCAGACCATGGCAAACAGGACGCTCATGATGCCGGCCGAAACGAAGTTATTGACGCCGACGCGCTGGAACCAACCGGCGATCACGCCGCTCGAGGCGAAGCCCAGGGTCATGACGGCGGCGGTGTAGAGCTGGATGTCGGCGCGCGCGTCGTTGTCGGTGATGCCGCCGACGTCGCGCAGCCAGGGCCCGATCCAGAGCGAGATGCATCCGATGAAGGCGAGCTGCTGGACGGCGAGCAGCGGCTGGATGCGCCAGTAGAAACCGTTGGTCAGCACGATGCGGGTGGCGCGGAATTGCTCGCGCAATGTGCCGTGAGGAGCTGCAGCGCCACGCTCCGGCACGACGGTGAACAGCAGCGCTGCGGTGACGAGGCAGATGCCGGCCAGCCAGAAGAACAGGCCCTGCCAGCTCATGACGGAAAGCGACCACTGGATCGGGAGCGTCGCCGCCATCGATCCGATACCGCCTGCCATCATGTGGAAGCCGGTGATCAGGCCCCAGCGTTCCGGCGGATACCACAGCGTGATCGCCTTGATGGCGGCCATCAGTCCGCCGGCGAAACCGAGGCCGATCAGTACCCGTGCCACGATCAGTTCGGGCAGCGAGGAACTGAGACCGAACATCGCCGAACCCAGCGCCGCCAGGGTGAGCAGCAGGGTCTGGACACGGCGCGGCCCGTAGCGGTCGAGCATGACGCCCAGGATCGGCTGGCAGCCGGCGAAGAACAGGAAGAAAGCGGAGGTGAGCAGGCCAAGATCGCCGGCGGTGATCCCGACATCCCGTTCGAGATAGGGAAAGATCACCGCATTTACGCCGCGGAAGATGTACGAAAGGAAATACGCCAGCGCGAACGGCAGGAAGACCCGCAGGAACAGCGTGGCGAAGGTCGGGGCGTTTCCGGTCATGTTTGTCTTGGCGCGTGGGCGCGGCGCGCACCATATTCAACGTAACGCTGAGGGTCAAAAGGTATGGCTGACGATCGCAAGGTTCCTTCCGCCGCAGGTGCAAGCGCAGTCGATGCCTTCGTCAAGCAGGTCGGCAGCCTGCCGGCGAACCGCGCGCCGGGCAGCCGGGGCCGTCTGCTGTTCGCAATGGATGCCACGGCGAGCCGCGAGCCGACCTGGGATCATGCCTGCACGATCCAGGGCGAGATGTTCGTTGCCGCCGACGCACTAGGCGGCCTCGATGTGCGACTCGCCTTCTATCGCGGGTTCGACGAATTCAAGGTGAGCAAATGGACGTCGGACGGCCTGGAACTCGCCCGTCTGATGAGCGCCGTGCGCTGCCTCGCCGGCCGCACGCAGATCGGCAAGATGCTGCGCTATGCCGGCGAGCAGCGGCGGGAAAGCCGGATCGACGCCGTGGTGTTCGTGGGCGACTGCTGCGAGGAGGATGTCGACGCAGTTGGCCACGAGGCGGGTCAACTCGGCCTGCTCGGCCTGCCGGTATTCGTCTTCCAGGAAGGCGATGACCGCGTCGCGTCCCGATTGTTTCCGCAGATCGCCAAGCTGACACGCGGCGCCTACTGCAAGTTCGACCGCTCGAGCCCGGACCAGCTCAAGCGGCTGCTGGGGGCGGTGGCGGCCTATGCCGCGGGCGGGCGCTCGGCGTTGCTGAAGTATGGTAGGGACCAGGGCGGCGCCGCGGCGTTGCTGACCAACCAGATGAAGTGACGATGGACATTCCAGGCGGGGACTTGCTCGCGACCGTTCAGGCGTTTTTCGATACCGAGATTCTTCCGCGCCATCGAGACTGGGTGGAGCACGTCGTCCGGCGGCGCGAACCCGCGCCGTTCGTGGCCGATCTTCGCGCCAAGGCGCGCGCCGCAGGCCTCTGGAATCTCGGCTTGCCCGAGCAGATGAGCAATCGCGACTATGCACCGATCGCCGAGATCACCGGGCGTCTGCCGTGGGCGGCGGAAGTCTTCAACTGCCAGGCGCCTGACGTGCCCAACATGATCATGCTGCAGCATGCCGCGACGCCCGAGCAAAAAAGGCGCTGGCTGGAGCCGCTGCTCGAGGGGCGGACGCGGTCGGCCTTCGGCATGACCGAGCCGGACGTTGCCTCGTCCGATGCCACCAACATCGCAACGACGCTGCGGCGCGACGGGTCCGATTGGGTCGTGAACGGGCGCAAATGGTACATCACCGGCGGGGCGCACCCCGATTGCGCTTTTGTGATCGTCATGGGCGTGTCGCGGCCCGAAGCGCCGCGCACCGGACGGCACTCCTGCGTCATCGTGCCGATGGCGGCCCCCGGTCTCCGGATCGTGCGCGAACTGCGCTTCATGGGGTGGGAAGACAGCATCGCGCCGATCGCCGAGTTGGACTTCGAAGATGTGCGCGTGCCGGTGGAGAATCTTCTCGGCAAGGAAGGTGAAGGCTTTGCCGCTGCCCAGGTCCGACTGGGACCGGCGCGGCTGCATCATTGCATGCGGGCGATCGGAAGCTGTGAAGTCCTGGTCGAGCTGATGATGGCGCGGGCGGCGGAGCGGCGTGCCTTCGGGCGTACCGTGATCGACTACGATGCCACGCAACAGGCCGTGGCGCGGTCGCGCATCGAGATCGAGCAGGCGCGGCTCCTGATTCTGCACACGGCGGAGCGACTGGACAAGGAAGGTCATCAAGCGGTCTGGCGCGATGTTTCCATGGTGAAGGTGGCGGTGCCGGAGATGGCACAACGCATCGCCGATCGCGCGATGCAGATTTTTGGAGCGATGGGCGGCAGCGACGACGCGCCGATCCATCGGGCGTTCGCTGTGGCCCGCATGCTGCGCATCGCCGATGGGCCCGACGAGGTGCATCTCCGCCAGATTTTCCGGCAGGAGCCACCGGCACGCTGGAGCGTAGCCGGGTCGCCCTACATCACGCGCCCGGCCGATTAGGCGCCCATCAGGCGTGCACTCCAGCTTCCGGGCAAAACGAGTCCGAGCCAGACAGCGGCCTTGATGCCCAGCGGAAAGGCGATGCGCGCGCGGTTGGCGGCGAGCCCCTTGCGAATGATCGCCGATGCCTTTTCGGCGGACACCATGAACGGCATGGGAAAGGGGGCGCTTTCCGTCAGGCGGCTCTTTACGAAGCCAGGGCAGATGACGCTGACGCCGATCCCATCCTTCTTCAGCACGTAGCGGATGCTCTCGCCCCACACCCGCACAGCCGCCTTGCTGGCGTTGTAGGAGGCGGCATAGGGCAGGCCAAAAAATCCCGCCAGCGAGGAGACGACGGCGATCTGACCGTTCTTGCGGGCGATCAGACGGGCAAGCAGGGGTTCCACGGTGTTCAGCACACCGCCCACATTTACATCGAGCGTTTGGCGGATGACGGAAAAATCATCGAGCGACGAGTTGTCCTTGTCGATCGAGATGCCGGCATTGGCGAGGATCAGATCGACCGGATGAGTGTCATCGAAGGCCGTGAGCCAGGCGGCAAAAGCGTCGCGGTCGACGACATCTATGGCGCTGGCGAATACCGTGGCGCCCTTCGCTCGACAGACCCCAGCCACGGCCTCAAGGCGTCCGGAATCGCGGCCGGTGAGGGCGAGCGCCACGCCCGGTGCGGCATAGTCGAGTGCCAGGGCCTTTCCAATCCCGCTCGAAGCGCCGGTAATGACGATGCTTGAGAATTGCTTCATGGGATAACCTTCCGACGCCGCGCGTTGTCTGTACTGGGAGCCGATACTAGAGTGCCGCGCCGCACCGCGGCCAGTGGAGCGTCAGGAGCCAGTTTTTGATCGCAAGCATGACAGGATACGCCCGCGCGCAGGGCGCGGATGAACGGCGGCGCTGGGTTTGGGAGGCGCGCAGCGTCAACGGACGCAATCTCGAAATCCGCTGCCGCGTGCCACAAGGCTTCGATCGTCTGGAAAATCCTGCCCGAACAGCCGTTGGCGGCCGGCTGAAGCGCGGCAATGTCTCGTTGACTCTCACCCTCACGAGCGAGCGCCAGAGCAGTCCGTTGCGCATCAACCGCGCGCTGCTGGCGGAGCTTGGCACTCTGGTCGAGGAGGTGCGCAAGAGCACTGGCGCGGCAGCACCCTCGGCCGACGGCCTTCTGCGTGTCCGTGGCGTCATCGAGGAAGAAGAGGAGGGCGAGCAGACCGAGGAGGCGCTCGCCGTGCTCGACAAGGCGCTCTCAGCCTCGCTCGACGAGGTGTTGAAGGCGCTGGTCACGGCCCGCGCCGCCGAGGGCAAGGCCCTTGCCAAGGTGATCGACGGCCATGTCGTCGAGATCGAGGGCCTGTGCCGGCGCGCGGCCGAACGGGCGCAGGCCCAGATCGGCACCGTACGCGCCCGTTTCGAAAGCCAGCTGGGAGAACTTCTGGGCCGGACGCCGGCGCTTTCGGAGGAGCGGTTTGCCCAGGAAGTGGCGCTGCTGGTCGGCAAGGCCGACGTGCGCGAGGAACTGGACCGGTTGGCGGCACACATCTCGCAGGCGCGGACCCTGCTGGCCGAGGCGCGGCAGGACAATCCCGTCGGGCGCAAGTTCGACTTCCTCTGCCAGGAGTTCAATCGCGAGGCCAATACGCTGTGCTCGAAGTCGGCCGACATAGAGCTGACGCGCATCGGCATCGACCTCAAGGGCGCCGTCGAGCGCATGCGGGAGCAGGTCCAGAATGTCGAATGACGCCGAAACGCCCGCCATCCAGCGGCGTGGCTTGATGCTGGTGCTGTCCTCGCCGTCGGGCGCGGGCAAGACGACCCTGTCGCGCCAGTTGCTGGAGAACGACTCGCATATCCAACTCAGCGTCTCCTGCACGACGCGCGAGAAGCGGCCGGGTGAGAAGGACGGGGTCGATTACAAATTCATCGATACGGCGACCTTCCGCAGCATGATCGACCGCGGCGAGTTTCTCGAGCACGCCCGTGTCTTCGACCACTACTACGGCACGCCCCAGCCACCGGTCGAGGAGGCCCTGGGCGCCGGTCGCGACATGCTGTTCGACATCGACTGGCAGGGCACGCAGCAGCTCAAGGAGAAGGGGCGCACCGACCTCGTGACGGTGTTCATTCTGCCGCCGTCGACCCGCGACCTCGAGAGGCGATTGATCTCGCGCGCCCAGGATGCACCGGATGTCGTGGCGCGGCGCATGGCCAAGGCAGCCGACGAGATGAGCCACTGGGCGGAGTACGACTACGCCATCATCAACCGTGACATCGCCACCAGCCTGATCCAGCTCAAGTCGATCCTGACGGCCGAGCGTTTGAAGCGTGACCGGCAGTTCGGCCTCTCGGAGTTCGTCAAGGCGCTGCGCGAGGGGCGGTAATCGGCGCGCCGATGCCGGTCTGGCCCTGCGAACGCAGCACGAGCTGGGATGGTGCGTAGGGGCGTCCGGAGAATTCCGCGATCAGGCGGTCACTGGCAGCTTCGGTGGCGCCTTGCAGACGGCGCATGAAGGTCTGCTTATCGAGGCCGGTTTCGATCGCCGGCAGGAACTCGATGGCGGCGCGGCCGGGCTTTTTCCACCAGTCGCGGCGGTTCCACACAAGGCCGACACTCGTGGCGACCGGCGTCACCGGCAGATTGAGATCGCGCGACAGGTAGAAGATGCCGGAGCGGTAGCGCTCGTGCTCGCCAGGGGCCATCAGGTTCCCTTCGGGATAGATCGCAATGTGGCGGCCGCTGTCGTAAGCGCGCTTGGCGAAGTGGGCGAGGTTCTCGCGCTCCTTGCCGCCGCCGCAGGTGTCGACGCGGATCATCTGCAATCGGTAGAGGATGGCGCCAATCAGCGGGTAACGGAAAATTTCCTGCATTGCCACGAAGGCAATGCCCGGGATGCGGGCCGCGAGCAGGATGCCGTCGCACTCGCTGTGGTGCTTGCCGGCAAGCAGGGCGGGGCCCGCGGCGGGAAGATGTTCCAGTCCACGGAGCTCGACTTTCATGCCGCCGATCCAGCGCATGCCCCAGACGACGGCGCGGGCCCAATGGTGCAGCAGGCCGCGCAGCAGGATCGGTGTCGGGATCGGAACCATCACGATGCCGATGACGGCCGTCAGCAGCGTGCCGAGATAGAAAAAGGCGTTGAAGGCCAGGGACCTGATCATGGTCAGACAAATAGTGAGTATTCACTCATTTGTCAAGAACACCTGCCAGCCGCACGAACTCGGCCACGGTCAGCTCCTCCGCCCGGGCGGTGGGCGAGAGGCCGAGCCCGGTCAGGACGGCCGTAGGGTCGGCAAATAGCCCCACCAGGGCACCGCGCAACATTTTACGGCGCTGACCAAAGGCGGCTGCCGTGACGCGCTCCAGGGGCTTGAGATCGGCGAGGCGGTCGCCGAGCGGTCGGGGCCTTAGCCGGGCGACTGAGGAGACGACCTTGGGCGGCGGCACGAACGCGGAGGGCGCTACGTCGAACAGGCGGTGCACGGTGCAGACATGCTGGGCCAGTACCGAGAGCCGGCCGTAGTCCTTGGTACGAGGAACCGCCACCAGCCGGTCGACGACTTCCTTCTGGAACATCAGGACCATGTCGGCCACGTCGTCGGCCGCGTGCAGCCAGCGCACCAGCAGGGCCGTCGAGACATTGTAGGGCAGATTGGCCACGATCCGCCGCGGCGGCGGCCCCAGGCTGGCGAGAGGCATGCCCAGCGCGTCGCCCTCGATGACCTGCAGGCGACCACCGGCGGCCTCCTGGAGCTCCTGCAGGGCGGCGATGGCGCGCGTGTCGACTTCGATGGCGACGACGCTGCTCGCGCCCTCGAGCAGCAGGGCTCGGGTGAGGCCGCCCGGCCCCGGGCCCACCTCGATGACGGTGCCGGGCGACAGCGGCACGGCGGCGCGGGCGATACGACGCGTCAGGTTGAGATCGAGCAGGAAATGCTGACCCAGACGCTTGCGGGCGTCGAGACCGTGGGCGGCGATGGTCTCGCGCAGCGGCGGCAGGCCGGCCAGTTCCGCCGCGACGTCGTCGCCCATCGTTCAGGTCTGACGTCGGCGGGCCATGTCGTCGGCCATGGCGAGGGCGGCGATCAGGCTGGCCGGGTCGGCGCGGCCGGTGCCGGCGATGTCGAGCGCGGTGCCGTGGTCGGGCGATGTCCGCACGAAGGGCAGGCCCAGGGTTACGTTGACGCCGCCCGAGAAGTCGATTGTCTTGATCGGGATCAGCGCCTGGTCGTGATACATGCAGAGCGCGGCGTCGTAGGTAGTGCGTGCCGCCTCATGGAACAGCGTGTCGGCCGGCGCGGGGCCGCGCACGTCGATACCGTCGCGACGCAGGGCCTCGATGGCGGGTGTGATCGCCCTCTGTTCCTCGTCGCCCATCGTGCCTTGCTCGCCGGCGTGCGGATTGAGCGCGGCCACGACGAGCCGCGGCCGGGCGATACCGAATAGCGAGATGAGGCCAGATACCGCGATCCGGCCAACCCGCACGATACCCGCCGTGTCGAGTGTCCGCACGGCCTCGGCCAGGCCGAGGTGGATCGTGACCGGCACCACCCTAAGGCCGGGGCAGGCGAGCATCATCGCGACCTCGACTGATCTGCCCGTGGCGCGCGACGCCAGTTCGGCCAGGAATTCGGTATGTCCGGGATGGCGGAAACCAGCGTCCTGGAGGGTCTTCTTCTGGATGGGGTTGGTCACCATACCGGCGATGTCGCCCGCCAGGGCGAGGCTTGCGGCCCGCTCGATGGCTTCCAGGGTGGCGGGGGCGTTGACGGGATCGGGACGGCCGGGTGTCGCCGGTGCGCGCAGTCGGATGGGCAGGACCGGCAGTGCCGTCGAGAAGCTCTGGGCGGTCTCGGTCGGCCGGGAGATCTCCCGCACAGGGACGTCGAGGCCCAAGTCGCGAGCCAGGCTCGCAAGCCGGCCGGCGTCATCGAGGACAAAAAATGGCCGGTCGGCGTGCCTTCTCGCCAACCATGCCTTGAGGCTGAGTTCGCCGCCGATCCCGGCCGGCTCGCCCATGGTGATGGCGAGCGGCGGCAGCGGGGTCATGGCTTGGACTTGACGTCGATGGTCGCTACACGCCGCAGGTCGCGCATGTAGCGGCGGGCCGCGGCCTCCAGCTTCTGGAGGAGGATCTGCTGCGAGATGGCATCGCGGGTCGGCAAACCGTCGCCGCCGGTCCGGCTGCACAGCGAGACGACCTGCAGGCCCTCGGCAACCCGGAACGGCCCGGCGGTACCACCGATCTGCAGTTTTGGAATCTCTTCGTACATCTGACGATTGGCGGCGAGGTCGCCGGCGCGGACGCCCTGCAGGTCGCCCGAAGTGGCGCCCTTGAGCTGCCGCGCCTGGGCGTGCAGGTCGCTGCATTGCTTGACTGCCGACATCGCTTTCTGCGCTTCGCCCGACGCTCTGTTGGTTTCCTCGGGCGAGGCGTTCACGGGCAGCGAGAGAGTCATCTGGGCGAGATTCAGCCGGACGTCGTCGTTTCGTGTCGAGGCGAACTGGCGGCGCTCGACGACGTACAGAATATGCCATCCGGCACTGCCGCGGATGGGCTCGGAGTATTGCCGGGGCTGGAGTTTATCAATGGCGGCATCGAGAGCCGGATCGAGCGACCCCGGTAGAATCCAGCCGAGATCGCCGCCCGTCTGGGCCGACGTTCCTTGCGAGAATTGCTGGGCGATGGCAGCGAACGGCGCGCCGCGCTTCAGCTGCTCGAGGACGCGTTCTGTCGTGCGCTTGGCCTCGTCGACGCCGTCCGCCTTGTCGACCGGCACGAAGATCTCCGCCACGCGGGACTCGGTCTTGCCGACATTCGACCGCATCCGACTCAAGGCATCGTCGATCTCGGCTTCGGAGACGTCGACGAGCGGCCGCACCTTTCGGCGCACGATCTTGTTCCAGGATATCTGCGCCTCGAAC
>Ga0194051_1001512_pt1 | contig 12205 bp, 7 predicted proteins | sample SepL2320m_MetaG_FD_161275 | JGI IMG/M metagenome (GOLD analysis project Ga0194051, IMG submission 161275) | Anoxic zone freshwater microbial communities from boreal shield lake in IISD Experimental Lakes Area, Ontario, Canada - Sep2016-L239-20m | ecosystem: Environmental > Aquatic > Freshwater >... | reverse complement strand
CAATCAGATGGCCCGCCGCCTGAAAGAGCCGGCTGAGATTGGTGCGTTTTTCATCTCGCTCAACAGTCGCCTTGGCCACGGCCTCGACATGCCGAACCTCGACGCAAGCCATGCTGCTGTCGCGGCCCGCTAGACTTTCAATGATCGAAAGATCATCGGTCACAATGGTCGCTGGCCAGTCGAGTGCGCGAGCGTGTGCAAAGAGCGAGGCACCGGCCCGGTCGTAGAGCAAGCTTTGCAGTATCCCTAGTGGCTCTGATACCGGCAGAATGACTCTGTCAAAAATAAGACCCCTGCCGGCCAAACTGTCGAGCGACGGCGTCGAGACCCATGTCGCTCCCCATGCCGAGAGCATCCACGCTGGTAGCCTGTCGATTGTGACGACCACCAGCCCTCCTGGGCGTGGAACCGTCAGCCCTCCCGAGCGGGCAGCGGGTGCATCGATAATGGGTGTTCGGTCAGGTGGCGATTCCATTACGGAGATTGTCCAGATTGCGATTCTTTCCACCATGGTCCATGCTGGTCTGCCGCACCCACATTGAAAGCCCCCTAGACCATGCCCTCAGACACGAGCCTCTACCGCACGCATCCTCTAGCCACTAGCACGATGCCCGCCGGCATCCCCTACATCGTAGGAAACGAAGCGGCCGAGCGGTTTAGCTTTTACGGCATGAAGACAATCCTCGTTGTCTTTATGACCCAATACCTCCTCTCATCGACAGGTCAAAGCGACGGAATGAGCGAGTCACAGTCGCGGGAGTGGATGCATCTTTTCGTGGCCAGTGCTTATTTCTTTCCGATTCTGGGTGGCCTTGTCGCCGATGCCTTTCTCGGCAAGTATGCGACGATTCTGCTGCTCTCGATCGTCTACTGCGTGGGCCATCTGTGCTTAGCCGCGATCGATCTGCCGGAGTCGCTGCTGCTAGTAACTATGCAGCCACGCGGTTGGCTCTTGGCAGGACTAGCCTTAGTGGCGATTGGCTCTGGGGGCATAAAGCCCTGTGTTTCGGCGCATGTCGGCGATCAGTTTGGCCCTGCTAATAGCCACCTCTTGGAGCGGGTGTTTGGCTGGTTTTACTTTGCCATTAATTTTGGTTCATTTTTTTCGACGCTCCTCACCCCTTGGTTGCTCAACCACTACGGACCGGGCTGGGCGTTCGGCGTTCCCGGCATCCTCATGGCGTTTGCCACATTTGTTTTTTGGCTGGGACGACATCGCTTCGTTCACATTCCCCCGCGGGGAATCGGCTACTTTGCCGAAACCTTTGGGCCAGCAGGCCGTGCCGCGATTCTCAAGCTCGTGCCGCTCTATCTCCTCGTGGCTGTTTTCTGGTCACTGTACGATCAATCGGGGGGGGCGTGGGTGCAGCAGGCACAGCAGATGGATCGCAAACTCTTCGGCATCGTTTGGCTGGAGAGCCAGATTCAGGCCATCAATCCCTTACTGGTGCTGGCCTTCATTCCACTTTTTGGCGTTGTGATTTATCCGGTATGCGGACGTTTTGTTGATCTTTCTCCACTGCGAAAGGTGCTGGTTGGCTTTGTGTTGACCGTGCTGGCTTTTTCACTTTCGGCACATGCCCAAGGCTTGATCGAGGCTGAAAAAATACGCTTTGGCAGTGTTGTTGCACCGCTGGCAGCGGCCGGCCAGATTGACCGCGTGGCCACGGCCGAGGCGTTACGGGAGGCAAACCTCAACGCATTGGCAGAAGATCTTGAAAATGCCGGCGACGCGGCGGCCGTGACTTTAACACTTGAAAAAGCCGGCCTGGCGATCACCAGTGATGCCACTCGGCTTTCTGCCAAGTGGCCAACAGTCGGCTGGCAGTTACTGGCGTATGTTGTGATTACCGCAGCAGAGGTTCTGGTCTCCATTACCTGCCTGGAGTTTAGCTACACGCAGGCTCCTCCGCAGATGAAGAGTTTTGTGATGAGCCTCTACCTGCTGAGCGTCTCGATGGGAAATCTTTTTACAGCCCTCGTCAACACGTTCATGCAGGATTCGCAGGGCCATGCAACCTTAACGGGCGCGAGCTACTACTGGTTTTTTACCGCGTGCATGGCTCTGGCCACTGTCCTCCTGCTGCCGATGCTGGGCTACCGTTCGCGGAACTATATTCAGGGCGTCTCTTGAATGACCCCCGCCGTACGAGAACCAGTCATGGGGCGTTGACGATTGAGAATTGTGATCGTAGATTTTCAACTCTGATAGTCCTGCCGCACCCGCACCCAACGCCGCTCTTGGCAACTCTACTGATGCCCCATCCGCCCGTTCTCGACTCCAAGCAAAATCGACTTCTTCGACTGGTTCGGGTTGGCCCCACGCATGTTGGCAAGGGTGTCTTTGCCCGCCGTCGCCTCAAGGCCGAGATCATCGTGGGCGAAATTCATGGCACAGTCATGGCCGAACACCCAGAAGACTCCAGCTACTGCATGGAGCTCCAGACCGGAAATCTCTTAGAACCGGCTCCGCCACTGCGGTTTGTCAATCACAGTTGCGATCCTAACTGTGAACTCTTCTATTGGTTTGACGAAGAAAGAAGCACTCAGGAAGACCGCTTGTGGCTGCAAACGATCCGTTCCATCGAGCCGGGAGAGGAACTCTCGATCGATTATTGCTGGCCGGCCGACGCAGCGATTCCCTGCCGCTGCGGGGCGGGCAACTGCCGGGGTTGGATCGTCGATCCGGACGAACTCCATTTCATGACCAGCCCGGCGGACACCTCTGGGGATGGCGCGGCATCGCTTTAGCCATTGTTGGATTTGTCTCCCTCCTAGCAGCAGTCGGTTTGTCAAAGTTGCGGATCGACGACGACCTCCGTTCTTTGCTGCGAACAGTCGATGCCGACTTCAGCGTTGTGGATCAGATTGGCAGCCGCTTCGGCGCTCCCGATCGGGATTGCATCATTCGCGTAGGTGCCCGCTCGGGCGATATGTTTGATGCAACTTCCCTTGAAGAAATGAAGCGGCTGGTCGAATCGCTGGAGCACATTGAAGGCATCGAGCAGGTGCGTTCAATCTTCGATATTCGTCGCCAAGGGCCATCCGGTGCCCTGCTCCCTGTGATTCCACGCACAAGCGTCCCTCTCGATGCCGAGGCCCTTTGTGCCGCCCGCGCCCGGTCCATCGGCCACCCTTTGATTGCCGGACACCTCCTCTCGAGCGACGGCAGTTCGTCACTTTTATTTGCCAGGCTGGCGGTCGGATTTGACGCCCCGCCCCGCCTTGATACGGTGATGAGCCAGATCGAGGCCGCGATCACGATCGACAACCCTCGCTCTCAAACTCCGGGCATCGAGCTTGAGTTAACTGGCCTGCCGGCCCTTCGCGATCAGGCCTCGCGAGCCTTGCGGCGAGACATGCTGATCTTCAACTCGCTGGGGCTGATCTTTGCCGTTGTGCTTTCGGCCACCGTGGCCAAGAGCGTGCGATCGACGGTTGTCGCCTGCGTGCCGCCATTTGTGGGCGCGGTCTGGGCGATTGGTCTGCTTGGCTTGTTTGGTGCGCCAATCAACATCCTCACCAGCGTCGTGCCGTCGCTGGCACTGGTTGTCGGAACATGCGATTCGATTCACTTTATTGAAGACATGCGTCGTAGCCAGCGACGGGGCGTCGATCCCTTGACCGCTTCGTCGGGAGCCATTTCGCGAGTTGGCAGAGCCTGTGGGCTGACAAGTCTGGTGACGGCGATCGGCTTTGCATCGCTGGCCGCGGCCCGCATCGATGCGGTACGGGCGTTTGGCATCGCTGCGGCAGCCGGCGCGATCGCCAGTTTTTTGGCCGTCACGCTCCTCACGCCGCTGCTGGCGTCAACGCGTTTTTGCCAGGGCATTTATCTGGGCCACTCATCCCGACAGGCCGGACGACTTGCTGGCGTGCTGACGGCCTTCTCGGTGCGGCATGCCAGGCCAATCGCTGTGATCGGCTGCCTCGGCACGCTGCTGCTGGGACTTACCTGCCTGGGCCTCGATGCCGACAACCGCGTTGCCGATGCACTGCCTCAAGGTGCTGCGAGTGCTCGTTGTTTGGCTCGCGTAGACAGCGACTTTGGTGGGGCGATGGGGGTCGATGTGCTAGTCACCTGGCCCAAGGACACCGACTGGCGAGGCCCAGCGGTCCTCGACGCACTCACCGATGTGCATCAAGTGCTTGAACAGGCCGGTGGCATCAAACAGGCTCTCTCGCTGGCCACCATTGCCAACACGCTGTCCCCTCGAGCCACCCGCCGACTCAGTGCCGAAGCGTTCCGCGATGTCGTCGATCCGGCATCGGGCACAGCCATCGTGCGGGCCCGCGTCAGCGATCTGGGCTCGCGGGCCCTGGAAGTTATTTACGACCAAGTCGATGCCGGCCTTGTGCCGCTGGCAGAGTCGCGGCCTGGCTGGAAGTTTCAACTGGCTGGCATGTCGGTTGTTTCGGCCCGCAACATCCGTCAGCTCGTCCGCGATCTGGGCTCTAGTCTGATCCTTGAGGTGGCTGTGATTGGCACTATTATGGCGATAGCCTTTCGCTCGCCGCTGCTTGGTATCATCAGCTTGATTCCCAACATTTTTCCGCTGGCGGTGATTGGAGCGATTGTCGTCTTGAGCGGTCGGTCTCTCGATCCCGCAACCGTGATTGTCTTTAATGTCTGCCTCGGATTGGCCGTGGACGACACCGTGCATGTTCTCTCCGCACTCTTACGGCAGCGCCGTGCAGGCATTTCAATCACCAGCGCCGTCAAACGCGCGATCGCGGAAACGGGCAATCCGATCGTGATTGGGGGAGTCGTGCTGACGGTGGGCTTTGCGGCGGTCACCGTCAGCAGCGTGCCCTCGTTGGCGAGTTTTGGCCGACTTGCGTGTGCGGCTGTGGCGGCGGCCACGGTTGCCGAACTGATTCTGCTGCCAGCCCTCCTGGTGGTCAGTGACACCTTTTACGAGCGTGCTAAGCCGCTCCTTCAAGCCGACGAGAATCTGCCTGCCAGCCCCTTTTCACCCCTCTCAGCCACCGGTTAGCGGCCCTCACTTTGTCACACCCCCTCGCTTCCGCCACGGGCTTTTTCGGAAGGAAGCAATTGGGTGCTTACGGCGGCCCAAAGCTGCCGCAGGCCATCGGTCAGGAACACCGCCTTCGCAGGCACTTATTCGGAAAGGCCCCGAACATTGAACACCCGAACACTTCACGTTGGAGTGCAGTTGTCCTACTCTTAGAGTCTTTTTCGAATCGTCGCTGAATCGAGATCCCCAGATAACTCAGCGCAAAGAAAGAACCCCGTTGCACACCTCCCCTGACGCTTCCTGCCTAAGACCGCTGCCGCTCAACGACCTGCCGACCTGCACCCGGCTGATTGCTGAAGTTTCCGGCAAACCTCTCGGGGAAGTCTCACAGCGACTGCTCGAGGAGCACCGCTGCTTGGGTCAAAGCGTACGATCTGCCATGCAACTTGAATCGATTCCCCGCTACGAGCAAAGCGAGGCACTCGATCGACTCTACGCAAAAACAGATGCGTTTCTCTATGAAACGCTGGTCTGGAATCGCTGTCCGACAAAGCAAGCCATGCGGCAGCGAATCATTGCGACGCTGGCAGGCTGGCAGATGAGTAGCGCGCGGATTCTCGTCTTTGGGGATGGGCTGGGCTTTGACTGCGCTGCCCTTGCCCTCAGCGGCCACGTCGTCACCTACTTTGAAATCGGCACCCTTTCACTCGGATTTGCCCGCCATGTGTTTGCCCTCAATCAGGTTCCAGTCACAGTCTGCCAATCGCTGGATGAACTCTCGACCGAGGCGTTTGACGCCATCGTTTGCCTCGATGTTTTAGAACATCTGCCCAATCCGCCGGAGATGGTCAAAACGCTTGTGACATATCTCAAGCCGGGGGGATTTTTCTTTTCGCACGCGCCGTTTGCCTACCTGCATCCTTGTGTCGGCACGCACCTCAGAAGGAACGCCCAGTACAGCGGGGAGTGGCGGCGTCTCTATGGCTCAAGCGGCCTTGTGCCAGTGGATGGCGTTTTCTTTTGGAATCCGGTCGTGCTAGAAAAAAAAGGTGGCGCTACGCCCCGGCGATTTGCCGTCGTTCGCTATCTCCTTTGGCAAAGCGGCGGTTGGCTCCTCTGGCTGTTTCGTTTTTGGCCGTGGCCCTACACCCAGATCTGCCGGATGATTGCAGCGGGTGAAAGCACCCGACTTTTAGCCTCCCTAAAAAAGTGACTGCGACTCGCCAAGCCATTCGGCCCTCGGCACGCCACGATTCAACTATTGCGAGTCAACTCGGCTATCGGCTCGACTATCGTGCGTTCCCCCTGCCAGAGCTTTTGCCACGCCGTAACCAGCGGCAATGTGTGGTAGCGATCGCCATAGTGTTTCCGCACTAAGCGACCGACCAGTGGGTAATAATCGGAGTTTAAGCCGGGGAATAGATGGTGCTCGGTGTGGTAAGAAAAGTTTAAGTGAAGACTGTCAACCAGTTTTGGCACCGTGACTGACGTGCTGGCAGCCAGCGAGTCACGCGTTACAACCAGCGGATTGAGAAAGTGGTTGGTCACCGTATACGCGGTCAATGTTGCCGATGCCACTAGCGCCGTCACCGTCGAGAGCACCGCATACCGCCACCAGTCACCGCCCACCATGGCAAACACTCCCAGTTGAATAGCCGCGATCACGCCCATTTCAAACAGCACCGCCCGTCGCTCTTGCAGCGTGTAGGTGGCCCGCGAGACAACGCTGGGCAGAAGCCACGACTGCGGCCAGAAAACAGCCGTCGTCATCCGCACTCCGTAAAGCATGCTGCCCAGCCAGACCAGTGGATTGACGCTCACGCCCCCACGGTGCGGCTGAGCCAACCGGGAAAACAAGCGCGTATCCCAGCGTTCCTCCGACTGGCGAAATTGCCGATCGGTGTCGATAACTGTGTTGGCATTGAGATGGTGCGCGTGGTTGTGGGTGCGTCTCCACATCGTGGCGGGGGTCATAAAAACCCCCCATGCCAACACCTCCAGCGGATACCGCAGGCTGCGTTGACGCACGACGGCTCCGTGGCTGAGTTCATGGGCAAAAAAAGCAATGCTCGCCACACTGTGGCCGCTCAGCATGGCAACGGCCACCCAGATCGCCACAGAATCAGTCCAGCGAATGATCAATTCTCCGGCCACAAGGATCGCCACATGGCCGGCCAAGAAAAAAAGCTTGCGTGGATTAGAAGCAAAGGCCGCTGCTGGAATTTTTGGCCGGAGGAATCGCAGATACTCGCGATCTGGATTCATGTCGCCGGCTGGTTCGTCAGCCGCCACTTCGAAACTCGTAACTTCGCCGATAGCCATGGACTTGATACCTTTCTATGCCCTCTGTGAACCAATCAAAAATATCAGCACCGCGACAAGACATCCGCCACAGCGCTCACCGCATGCACAATCTGTTCTTCCGTGTGTTCGGATGTAAGGAAAAATCGCACGCGGGCGGCCGTTTCTCGCACCGCCGGATAGAGAATTGGCTGGGCGTTGATGCCCTGCTCTAAGAGTTGCTGCGAAACATGAATGGCCCGTGTCGAGCTGCCCACAATCACAGGAATTACAGGCGTATCAACGCTTGAACCCGTATTCAGATCGCTGTCTGCAGCCAATTTCAAAAAGAGTTCTGAGTTCTCTTGGAGCCGTGTCACCCGCCACGGCTCTCGCTCGATCACCCGCAAACCCTCAAGCGCTGCAGCCGCATTGGGTGGTGAACAGGCCGTTGAAAAAACAAATGCCGGCGTCGTGTAGCCCAGGTAGCGAATCAGCCGCTCGCGGCCAGCCAGATAGCCGCCGCCAGCGCCCAGCGCCTTGCTGATCGTGCCCATCCACAGGTCGCCCTCGGCTGGATCGACATCAAAGAAATCGCAGATGCCGCGGCCTTCGGGACCCATCGTGCCCAGCGAATGGGCTTCGTCGACATACAATAGCGCCCTATGCTTTTTCTTAACGGCCATAAATTTTGGCAGATCGGGATAGTCGCCATCCATGCTGTAGACGCCCTCGATCGCAATGACGACCCGCCGGTAGCTTGACCGGAGATCCCGAAGCAGGGCGTCAAGTTGATCGTAGTCGTTGTGCCGAAACGATCGCTTGCCTGCCTTGGATGCGCCAGCCCCGTGCATGATGCTGTTGTGTGCCAATTCGTCGTAGAGGATCAAGTCTCCTGTACCAAAAAGATGGTTGAAGATCGAGGCATTAGTGCCGTATCCACAGGGAAAAACCACTGCCCGTTCGGTCCTTAAAAATCGTGCCAACTCAATGTCGAGTCGGTCCAAAATCGTATTGTTGCCCCCCACCATTCGGCTCGCCGAAGCACTGCAGCCAAAGCGATCAATCGCCGCTTTTGCCGCCCGCGTCACATCGGGGTGACCGGCCAACCCCAGATAATCAAAACTGGTAAAGCTGACCACTTCGCGGCCATTAATCTCGGCGGTGCGATTGTGCACCCGCTGATTGGCTCGCAAAAATGGATTGACGAGCCCGGCCTCGGCCAACCCTTGCAACCGCTCCTCAAGGGCCAAACACTCCGGAAAAGCGTCAGTGTTTGCCGGGTCGCTGTCTAACTCAGCCAATGCCGCCACTCTATGCCCCTCGCGAGGCGGGGGGGGGATTGGCTGCTCTGAGCGATCTACCGTGTCAAACATGTGGTCGGCGATGCACGCGATCAGATCCTCGCAGGTTTGCATATCCAGCAGCCACTCATCGCGAAATCGCATCTGATAACGGCCCTCAATGCGACTCACAGCATCCATAAAGACGGTGTCTTTGATGCCGGCCTCGGCCAGCAACGAACTCGGCAAAAGCCTTATGGACACTGGGTCTAAAGGCGATCGCATGGCTTGCACGCGAGCGAGTTCCTCAAACACCACTTTGGCAATCGACCGACGCGAAAAAGACTGTGGCTGACGGCGCTCACAAACAGCCAATAGCGTTGGATTGAGAGCCACATTCGCGGCGGTTGCCAGCAGATTTCCCACGGTCGCTCCTTCTTTTGTGAGCGGCCTCAGCGAGCCCGCGCTACATAAAATGATGGGGCCTGCTGAACGCAAGCCCGCGAAGATGCCGCAGTCTAGGTTGTTGGGCCGGAAAGAACCACCGCTCGATTGGGGAAAAGAGATTTTTTTGGTTCAAAAAAGCTATTTTTGACAAGCTTTGCGGTTTCGGCAAAGGCTATCGATCAAAACGATCGCAGCGTCAGGCAGACGGCGATCGCTCTTTAAATACCACGGATCGCCCGAGGCTCTTGAGACTTTATCAGTCGAGCAGCTTCCGCAGCACAAATGGCAAAATGCCACCGGCTTGAAACTGATCCAGTTCAACGGGCGTATCGATTCGCACCGTGCAAGGAATCTGCCGCTGCGAACCGTCGGCAGCCGTCACCTTCACATGCAGCGTTGATCGCGGCACGATTCCTTTAAAGGGAATGTCAAACACTTCCTCGCCGCTGAGTCCCAATTGCTGCCACGACTCGGGGAGCACCAGCGGCAGCACTCCCATGCCCACGAGGTTAGAACGGTGAATCCGTTCGAAGCTCGTCGCTAGCACCGCCCTCACTCCCAGCAGCATCGTGCCCTTGGCCGCCCAATCGCGGGAACTGCCTGTGCCATACTCTGCCCCCGCCAAGATCACCAGCGGCGTGCCCTGCGATTTATAGATCATGGCCGCATCGTAAATCGGCAGCACTTCGGCAGCCTGTTTTGGTCCACCAAGCAAACGCGTCACGCCTCCCTCCGTGCCGGGCACCAGCAGATTGCGAATACGAATGTTGGCAAATGTGCCACGCGTCATGACGCGATCGTTGCCCCGGCGGGCGCCGTAGCTATTAAAGTCATGCGGCGGCACACCGTGCTGCATCAGATAGTTGCCGGCAGGACTCACCTTGGCAATGCTACCGGCAGGCGAAATGTGATCGGTCGTCACGCTATCGCCTAGCGCCAACAGCACCCTAGCACCGCGCACGCTCGTCGGAGGAACTGCCTCTCGCGTCAGAATTGCCAAAAAGGGCGGCTCTTGAATGTAGGTGCTTGTGGCTTCCCAGTCGTAGAGCTCGCCTGAGGAGGTTGGCACAGCGTTCCAGCGGGGATTGGACTGCCAGACATTGCCGTAGCGAGCACGAAACTGCTCCGGCGTGACGCTCGCAGCAACGCACTCGCGGACTTCCTCCGCGGTGGGCCAGATGTCACGCAAGTAAACCGGCTGACCATCGCTGCCCTTGCCCAGAGGCTCGTGCTCCATGTCGATGTCTGTTGTACCGGCCAATGCATAGGCCACCACCAGCGGCGGGCTCGCCAGCCAGTTGGCCTTCACCAGCGGATTCACTCGGCCCTCAAAATTACGATTCCCGGAGAGCACTGCAGCAGCCACCAAATCTCCTTCGCCAACGGCTTGGGCCACAGCATCTGGCAGCGGCCCAGAATTGCCGATGCATGTCGTGCAGCCATAGCCCACCGTTTCAAAGCCCAGCGCATCCAGATCGCGATCAAGACCCGATCGTTCGAGATAGTCAGTGACAACCCGTGATCCCGGCGCGAGGCTCGTCTTGACCCAGGGCTTGGTCGAAAGCCCCTTGGCCACTGCCTTACGGGCCAGTAAACCGGCAGCCACCATCACGCTGGGGTTACTGGTGTTGGTGCAACTAGTAATGGCTGCGATCACAACGGCCCCGTGATGGATCGTCGCGGAGTGGCCATTCTGCTTGACGCTGGCGCTGCGACTGAGCCCCGATTCATCAAGTGCAAACCCACGTTTGGCCGTCGACGCGGTAAGCGATTCGGCAAAGGCTTTTTTGACGTCCTTGAGCGGGACGCGGTCTTGCGGCCGCTTGGGGCCGGCCAGGCTGGGCACGATCGTGGCCATGTCGAGGGCTAATCGCTGGCTAAACTCTGGCACCGGGCTCGTGGCCGTGCGAAAGAGCCCCTGCTCTTTTGTGTAGCGTTCCACGAGTGCCACGCTCTCGGCGGGCCGACCGGTCAGCCGCAGATACGCGAGCGTCTCGTCGTCGATCGGAAAGAACCCCATCGTGGCTCCATATTCAGGCGCCATGTTGGCGATCGTAGCTCGATCGGCTAGCGACATATTCAAAAGTCCCGATCCACAAAACTCGACAAACTTTCCGACAACGCCTTGCTTGCGGAGGATCTCAGTCACCGTCAACACGAGGTCTGTGGCCGTCACGCCTGCTGGCAGTCGGCCAGTCAGTTCGAATCCAACCACTTCGGGTAGTAAGAGCGACAGCGCCTGCCCGAGCATGACAGCTTCCGCCTCAATCCCTCCCACCCCCCAGCCCACAACACCCAATCCATTAATCATTGTGGTGTGGCTATCGGTGCCGACGAGCGTGTCTGGCAGAGCCACTTTCAGCCCCCCTTTTCCCGCCGCCGGATCATCTCGCAAAAAGACACAACCAGCCAGAAACTCCAGATTGACCTGATGCACGATCCCGATTGCCGGCGGTACAACCCGGAAATTTTTAAACGCCTGCTGGCCCCAACGCAAAAAGGCGTAGCGTTCGGCATTGCGGGCAAACTCCACCTCGACATTTTTTTCGAGGGAATCAGATGTGCCGAAAAAATCGACCTGTACCGAGTGGTCGATAACCAGATCGACTGGCACGAGTGGATTGATTTTTCCAGGATCCCCACCGAGGCGTTTCATCGCCGCCCGCATGGCCGCAAGATCGACAACACAAGGCACGCCGGTAAAATCCTGCAGCACGACTCGGGCCGGCTTGAAAGGGATTTCCGTTTCGGCTGGCTGGGCGGCATTCCATGTAGCAAGGCTGCAGATGTCGGTTTCTGTGACTTCGTAGCCGTCACAGGTGCGCAGCAACGCTTCCAGCACGATTCGAATCGAATAGGGGAGTCGCGATGTGTTGGTCACTCCGGCATCGTCAAGGGCCCGCAATCTATAAAAGGTGGCGGGGCCAGCCCCAGTTTCAAATTGGGCGCGGGCGGAAAACGGATCGATGAGCGGTCTGGCCATAGGGAAGATGTCTCTCAGGACTCAATGAAATTCAGTCTGGCAGGGGCCTTGGGGTAGCATACCGAAACTTGTCTCGGGAACGTGTCTCATCGGCGTTTGCCGCCAACAAACACGAGAAACAAGCTGCATTTGCACTTTTTAAAGACTGCCCGAAAAAAGAATTAGACAGAGCCAGCAATGTCGTGTATATTCCAGAGGTCGGAGGTGGTGTCAGCTCCGAGAAGGTCCCAAAC
>Ga0194051_1001504_pt1 | contig 12255 bp, 6 predicted proteins | sample SepL2320m_MetaG_FD_161275 | JGI IMG/M metagenome (GOLD analysis project Ga0194051, IMG submission 161275) | Anoxic zone freshwater microbial communities from boreal shield lake in IISD Experimental Lakes Area, Ontario, Canada - Sep2016-L239-20m | ecosystem: Environmental > Aquatic > Freshwater >... | reverse complement strand
GGGGCGGGTGGGAAGGTGTGAGTGCGGCGCGGTTCGGGCGTGAACCATGGCGTTCGGATCCCTCAATCTCATTCCAATCTACCTTATCATGTGCTCCCCGCGAAACAGGCCGCCATTGAGCTAGCGACCGGGCGGGAGAGCCGGTGCTGGCCGACACCGGTGCCGGGAGCGGTGGTTGCTCCTCCATCTCGTCGATGACCGTCCCCCCCGCTCGCCTGCCCGGGTCCGCCGATCAACGCGGTATACTGCCGCAGCAGGGGCGGACGAGCTCTGTTGTGATGCCGCCTGACCGAGGGGTATTTCTGAGGGGTGTTTCATGGCAACCGTTGCCCGGCGCTTTCCGGGCGGTGTGGTCGTGGCCATGGCGATCCTGTCGGCTGAACGGGCCGCCGCCGGCGACGCGGCAGCACCGCTCTCGACGGCCCGCGCCGTGGCCGACTCCTGCCTCCGGCCCGGGCCGTACCCGCCGGTGTCGCTGGAGGCGGTCGTCATCGGCCGCTACCCGCACGGCTCGCTCGTGATCCGCGACGCGACCGGGGTTACCTTTGTCCATGGCGAAAACGGTCCGCTCGCGTTCAAAGCGGCAGCGGGCGACCGCGTGCGCGTGCGCGGCCTGGTCTTCGAGGGCTTGTTCAGCAACGGCGTGCGGGACGCGACGGTCGAAACCCTGGCCTCCGGACCGCGGCCTGAGCCCCGACGTGTCGGCCTGTCCGAGTTTCTTTCGGGAGGCTGCTATCACGATTTGATCGCGCTGGCGGGGGTCGTCCGCTCGGTGCGGCACCACATCACGCTGGGCACGATCCTGGGGATCGATGTCGAAGGCCGCACGGTCGAGGCCCGGTGCCTGCCGTCGCTCCCGGAAGCGGCCGTCGCGGGACTGATCGACGCCGAGGTGGAGGTCGTTGGGTTTGGCGCCGGCGAGGTCGGCCCGGGGCGGCACCTGTTGCGGCCCTTCCTCCGGGTTCTCGCACCGCAGGACGTGCGGGTCATCCGGCCGGCCCCGGCTGACCCGTTCGCGGCGGAGCCGGTGCCGCGGCTGACCCGCTCCGATCACCGCGTGAAGGTCGTCGGCGTGGCCGCGGCCCGGGGCGGCCTGGGTGGCGGCTTGTTCGTCGCGGCCGACGGGCAAGGCCTGTTCGTCGAGCCGGCTGTGATCGACGACGCGGTCCGCCGGATCGCCCCCGGCGACCGCGTCGAAGCGGTGGGATTCGTGAGCGTCGGTCCCGTGTCGCTGTATCTGGGTGACGCGGTGGTGCGAGTCACGGGAACAGCGGCCCCGCCGCCCCTCCGTCAGCTTCCATCGAGCTACTCGTTGGACACGCTCGACGACTGGCAGCAGATGTTTTCCGATCTCTGGCAAGACTCCCTGCCCATCGAGATCGAGATGCATCTCGTCTCGCGGGTCGAGCGGGTCGGGGCGGTCGAACTCGTGGGCACCAACGGCCCACGGGCCATGACCGTCCGCTGCGTCGTGCCGGGCCGGGGAGCGTGGTCGCGGCCCGGGGGGTGTACCGTGTCACGGCGACAGACCGCGACCAGAGCCGGCCGTTGCCCGACGCCATCGACCTGTGGGCCGATTCCGCCGCTGCCGTGCGGCTGCTCCGGCAGCCGCCTTTGTTGATGCGGCCCGGTCTGTTGTGGTGGCTGGTCGGTTTGCTTGCGGCCTGCGTCGCGGCGGCGGCCGCAGCGATCGCCTGGGTGGTCGTCCTCCGGCTGCAGGTGCGGCGGCAGGTGGACGTGATCGAGGGCCAGCTCCAGACGAAGGCGGTGTTCGAGGAGCGGCAGCGGATCGCCCGCGAGTTCCACGACTCCCTGGAGCAGGATCTAGCGGTGATGGCGCTGCGGCTGGAGGCCGATGCCGGCGAGATCGCCGACCCTGCCGCGCGGCAGCTCCTCGACCAGCAGCGGACGGCGGTGCTGCGGCTCCAAGACGAATCGCACCAGTTCGTCTGGGACCTGCGGGATGCGGCCCGGGCGGAGCGGCCGCTGGCGGAGTCCCTGCGAACGCTGGTGGACGATCTGCGGCACGGCTCCCCGGCCGACATCACGCTGGAGATCGACGGCTTGCTGCACAGTCCGCCCCTGGCCGTGAGGCAGAACCTGCTGCGGATCGTGCGTGAGGCGGTGGCCAACGCCGTCGCCCATGCCCACGCCGCGACGATCTCCGTGACCGCCTCGGCCGCCGCCGGCCGGCTGCGGGTGACGGTGTGCGACGACGGCGAGGGCTGCGACGTGGCGGCCTGCGAGCGCAAGGTGGGCCACTTCGGGCTCCGTGGGATGCGGGAGCGGGCCTGGCGGATGGGGGCGGATTTCGAGATCGTCAGCCGTCCACGGTCGGGCACGCGGGTGGCGGTGGCGGTCGATGCGGCGCCAACCGGCGGCCAACCCCACGTCTGAACGCGGCTCGGCGGGGGAAACAGGCCGCATTTGCCGTCTTCCGCCGAAGAGGCCCCAATCGCCGCCGCCGGCCGCAAGAGGTCTCCGAACTGTCGCCAGCGACACTACATCCTGGCAGAGAACGGCAGTAGTTTTTTAATGCCAAGAACTTCAATGAGGTTGTTCCCTTCACAAATGTCTTGCCAATGGCTTGAGTCCGTGCTACCGTGGAGCACAAGGAAATTGGTGGCATTCTGGCGAAAACCATGCTTCAGCGGTCCCGCCATTGGTGCCAGAGATACTGGGCGCTCGCCGTGACTGGCGTGTTCGTCGTTGGAGGGCAGACCGCCCCTGCGGAGAGCCCGGCCGCCGCGGCCCGGCTCGTGGCCCGCTACTGCCACGACTGCCATGCCGGCGAGGCGGCCGAGGCCGACATCGATCTCACGGCCTTCGCTGCGGCCGGCGACCTCGAACGTCGCACGAAACTCTGGCAGCGGGTAGGACGAGTGCTCGCCGAAGGCGACATGCCGCCACGAGACTCCGCGCAGCCAACCGCGGGAGAGCGGGAGAGCCTGTTCGGATTCGTGCAGGAGTCGCTGGCGGCCGAAGCGGCCAAGCAGGCGGGCGATCCCGGCCGGGTGGTCCTGCGCCGGCTCTCGAACGCCGAATACACGTTCACCGTCCGTGATCTCACTGGCCTGGCCACGCTTGACCCGGCCCGGGAGTTTCCGGTGGACGGCGCCGCCGGCGAGGGCTTCACCAACACCGGGCAGGCCCTCGTGATGTCGCCGGCGCTGGTGACCAAGTATCTCGACGCCGCCAAGGGCATCGCGGGCCACGCGGTCTTGGTGCCCGACGGGCTGCGGTTTTCACCATCGGCAGAGCGGGGTGACCAGATCAAGGAGGCGCTCGGCCGGCTGCGAGCCTTCTTCGGCCGCTTCACCGCCCCGCAGGACAACATCTCCGCCGTCGTCGGGCAGGGCATCCAGCTCGACGCCGGCCACGAGGGCTTCGTGCCGCTCGACCGCTACCTGCTCGCGCTCGAGCAGGCCCGCGACGCGATTCGCGGCGACGAGGCGGAACTCGCGAGGGTCGCCCGCGAGCGGGGACTGTCGGCGAAATACCTCGCGGCCCTCTGGCACGCGCTCGAGGCCGACGCCGCCGGCGAATCGCTCCTGATCGACCGGCTGCGGGCCGCGTGGCGGGAAGGAGCGTCTGCGCCGGCCCTCACGCCGGAGGTGAGGCGGTGGCAGGACCGGCTCTGGACGTTCAACAAGATCGGCCACGCCGCCCGGCACCTGGGCCGCCCCGAGGGGCCGGCGGCGTGGCTCGAGCCGCTCTGCCCGCTGAGTCCATCGCGGGAGTTTCGGATCCCGCTCCCCGCCGGGAGTGGCCGCCGGCTCGCGCTGGCCACGGGTGACGCCGGCGACGGCGCCGATGACGACTTGGTCGTCTGGGAAAACGCCCGGCTCGTGGTGCCGGGGTCGGCCGACGGGCCGCTTGGCGACGCGGTGCGCGGCACCCGGCAGCGGGATGCGGCCCGGCCCGTCGTGGCCGCAACCGCCGTCCGCTGCCTCGAAGGGCTTGACACGCTCGCCCGCGATCCAGCCGACCTGCCCGGCGACGCGGCCGACTGGGATGAGGCCGCTCGCCAGCAGGGCGTTGACCCGCGAATGCTCGCCGCCTGGGGAACCTATCTCGGGCTCCAGGCTCACACTCCAGGCATCCATGCCTGCGGCGAACTGCTGGCCACGTCCAACCCAATGGTAGGTGGCCACGAAGGCGTGACCGGCTGGACCGCCGCCGACGGGCTCTGGGTGGTGGCCAATGCGACGGCCGTTGAGCAGAAGATCCCCGGAACCATTCCCCCCGGGGGCGTGGCGGTGCATCCGGCCCCGAAGCGGCAGGTCGTGGTCGCCTGGCGGGCCCGCGCTGTCGGCCGCTACGGGGTCGAGTCGTCGGTCGTCGATCGCCATGTCGGCTGCGGCAACGGCGTGGCCTGGAGCCTGGAGCTGCGTCGCGGCGGGATGCGGCTGCCGCTGGCCGGCGGCACGGCCAAAGAGAATCGGGGGCCGCAGACCTTCGCCTCCTCCGCGCCGCTGCCGCTCCTGCCCGGCGACATGCTCTGCCTCGTGGTCGGCCCGAACGACGGCGATCATGTCTGCGATCTCACCGGCGTCGACCTGCGGATCACCTTGGGCGAGCAACGCTGGGATCTCGCGGCCGACGTCGCCGGTTCGCTCGCGGTGGCCAACCCGCACCCCGACGACCATGGCCACGAGGGGGTCTGGCATTTCGCCTCGGAGCCGACGGTCGCCGCCAGCGGGGCCACGGTGCCGGCCGGCTCGGCGCTCGCCCGTTGGCTGCTCGCCACGGACCCGGCGGTTCGCCAGGCTGCCGCCGCCGAGGTCGCCCTGATCCTGGCCGGCCCGCCGCCCCCGGCCGACTCGCCCGATGGCCTGTTGCACCGCCAGCTGCTGGGGGCCTTGAGCCCGCTTGTCGCCGCGGCGACAGTCGGCCTCGGGGCCGATTCCTCGCTGCCCTTTGGCCTGCCCCTCGAAGGCCTCTCGGTCGCGGCGGGCGACCTGGTCACCCGGGCTCCGGCGACGATCGAGCTCCCGCTGCCCGACGACCTCGTCGGCGAGATCGTGGTGACCGCCCGGATCCATCCTGGAGCCGGCCCCGAGGCAACCGCCCAGGTGCATGCGGCGCTCCTCACCGGTGAGGCGAAGCCGGAGGGCATCCCGGGGCTCGCGGCCGAGCGGCCGTTTCTCGCGCGGCCTGACACGGCGGGCTGGGACCGCATCGCTCGTTCGCTCGCCGACCACCAGCAGCTGCTGCCGCCGGCTGTCTGCTACGGCCGCGTGGTGCCGGTCGACGAGGTCGTGACATTCAACCTCTATTTCCGCGAAGACGACCGGCTGCGGGCGCTGATGCTCGACACGTCAGAGGCCGCGACGCTCGACCGGCTCTGGGACGAGCTGCTGTGGGTGAGCCGCGAGCCGCTCGAGATCGTCGACGTCTACGAGCAACTGCTGGAGTACGCCAGCCAGGAGGCCAGTCCGCTGATGGCCGCCTTTCAGCCGGTCGGGCCGGTGCTTGCGGCCCGCGCGGAGGCCTTTCGCCACCGGCTCGCCGATGCTGAGCCCGAGCAGGTCGAGGCCGTGATCGGCCTCGCCGCCCGGGCCTTCCGCCGGCCGCTGGCCGCCGCCGAGGCCGGCCGGCTGCGGGCGATCTATGAAACCTTTCGCCGCGAGGGCCTCGACCACGAGGCCGCCGTCCGGCTGCTGTTGGCCCGCGTGCTCGTGGCGCCCGAGTTTCTCTACAAGATCGAGACCCCCGGCCCCGGCCTCGAGGCTGCGGCCGTCAGCGACTCTGAACTGGCCTGCCGGCTGAGCTACTTGCTCTGGTCGTCGCTGCCCGACGAAGAGCTCGCCCGCGAGGCGGCGGCCGGCCGGCTGCACGAGCCGGCCGTGCTCACCGGGCAGCTGCGGCGGATGGTGGCCGATCCGAAGATCCGCCGCCTGGCCGAGCAGTTCGGCACCTACTGGCTGCACGTGGAGAACTTCGCCGAGCATGACGAAAAGAGCCCGCAGGCGTTTCCCGAGTTTGCCGACCTGCGGGGGGCGATGCACGAGGAGGCGGTGTTGCTCTTGGTCGATCTCTTCGAGCAGAACCGGCCGATCCGCGGGCTTCTCGATGCCGACCGCACGTTTCTGAACGAGCCGTTGGCGGCCTTCTACGGGATTCCCGGGGTCGAGGGGCCGGAATGGCGGCTGGTGGAGGGCGTCCGCGAGCATGGCCGCGGCGGCGTGCTCACGCTGGCCGCAGCGCTCGCCAAGCAGTCGGGCGCCTCGCGGACGAGCCCGATCCTCCGCGGCACCTGGATCACGGAGGTGCTGCTCGGCCAGCGGGTGCCGAAGCCGCCCCAGGGAGTGCCCCCCTTGGCCGAGGCGCCGCCGGCAGGGCTCTCCGAGCGGGAGCTGACGGCGCTGCATTCCCGCGATGCGGCCTGCGCCAGCTGCCACGCCCGGTTCGATGCCTACGGCTTCGCGCTCGAGGCCTTCGACGCGATCGGCCGGCGGCGGGAGCTCGATGCGGCCGGCAAGCCGGTCGACACTGCGGCCACGCTCCCCGACGGCACGCCGGTGGCCGGGCATGCCGACTTGGCCCGCCACCTGGCCGCCGCCCGCGGCGCCGCCTTCGGTCGGCAGTTCTGCAAGAAGCTCCTGGGCTACGCCCTGGGTCGGGAAACCCAGCTCTCCGACCTGCCGCTGCTCGAGGCGATCGACGAGCGGCTCCAGGCGGCCGACGGGCGGGTGATGGCGGCGCTCGAGGCGATCGTCACGAGTCCGCAGTTCCTCGAGATCCGTGGCGGCGAGGCCGATGACGATGAGTAACCGTTTCTCATTCTTGTGTGAGGTGCACCGATGACCGCGATCCGCCCGTCCCGAGCCACCCAGGCCGCCCCCGGACCCCGCCTCGGCCAGCCGCTGCCCCGGCGGGCGCTGCTCCGCGGCCTGGGCGTGTCGCTGGCACTGCCCTGGATGGAGTCGCTCACGGCCGCCGGCGAGCCGGCGGTAGCCGGCGCGGCCGCCGCCGCGCCGCCCCTGCGCTTGGCGGTGCTGTTCGCGGGCAACGGCTTCCACGGCCGGGAGTGGTGGGCCAAGGGGGAAGGGGCTGGCATGCAACTGGGCAAGGTGCTTGCCCCGCTCGAGCCGCATCGCGAGAAGCTGCTCTTTATCAATGGCCTGTTCAACACCGAGGCCACCAAGGGCAACATCCACTCCTCGCAGACCGGCAACCTGCTCTCGGGCGCGGCCCTGGCCTCGGGCGGCGAGATCCGGTCGGGCACGAGCGTGGATCAGTTGCTCGCCCAGACCTACGGCCGTGGCACCAAGCTGCCGAGCCTGGTGCTCGGCTGCGAGAAGTCGAACCCGTCGGTCCACAAGAACTACTCGATGCTCTATAGCTCCCACATCTCCTGGAGCTCCCCCACCACGCCCACGCCGCTGGAGCTCTATCCAGCGCTCGCCTTCGACCGGTTGTTCAAGGAGGGGGCCAGCCAGGGCGATCGGAGCGTGCTTGACGCGGTGATCGAGGACGCCTCCGGCCTGCGGCGGCGGATCGCCCGGGCCGACCGTCGCAAGCTCGACGAGTATCTCGACAGCGTCCGCGACGTGGAGCAGCGGATCATGGCCGCCGGCAACCGCGGGGAGCTGCAGGGCTGGAAGCCCGCGCTCGACAAGCCCGACATGCCGCGGCCGCCGGAGGGCGTCCCCCAGGATATTGCCGCGCACATGCGGCTGATGTGCGACCTGCTGGTGCTCGCCTTCCAGACCGACACGACGAGGATCGTCACGCTCAAGCTCAACAACGACCACTCGTCACTGCGATTCCCGAACCTGGGGGTGGACCACATGATCCACCACCTGCTCTCGCATGCCGACACCGACGACTGGCTGAAGGTCAACCGGTTCTTCGTGGAGCAGCTCGCCCACGTGGCCCGGCGGCTCGACGCGATCGACGAGGGGGGCCGGACGGCGCTCGACAATTCGATGCTCTTGTTCTGCTCGAGCATGCTCACGGGCGGCCACGACAACAGCCGCCTGCCGGTGGTGCTCCTGGGGCGGGCCGGGGGCAGGATCGCGTCGGGCCGGGTGCTCGACTACGCCGGCCAGGAAAACCGGCAGATGTGCCGGCTCTACCTCTCGATCATGGACAAGATGGGGGTTTCGCCGCCGTCCTTCGGCGACGCGACCACCCCGCTGGCGGAAGTCTGAGGCACGACGCCCCCGGTGGCCTCGTGGCTGCGGCAGCCCGCCGACCACAAGGGGTTTCTGAACTGTCGCCAGCGACAGTACCCCCCGGGAGAAGACGGCGGTAGACTCTTCGAGAGATGGTATCCTGGTGGCGCCGTAACGAGAAGGATCATGCCATCAAACCGCCAGCCAAGACGGGCATGACGGGCACGGGACGAACACTGAGTGCGACCGCGATTGCGGCCATCTGGCTGGCAGGGGCGGCGGTCGGGCTGGCCGCGGACACGGCGGCGGCACCGGCCAAGCCGGCGGAGAAGCAGCCGCCGGCGGGGACCTTGGTGACCATTGACGGGAAAGACCCCCGAGTTGTCACACAGGATGGAGTGCGCGAAGGCATGTGGTCTGGCATGATATGGTGCCCGTTCGTTGGCACCAGCGTCAAGCTGATTGGCAGCACCGGCCCCGAGGGCGGGATGGCCGATATCTACGTGGATGGCATCTACCAGAGAACGGCGGACTGGTACAGCGACCAAGACAAAAGCGATGCGACCCTATTCGCCGCCGGGAACTTGGCAGACGGCAAACACGTGCTGGGGGTCCTGACGCGAGGGACCAAACACGCCGAGTCCAAGGGCACGGCAATCAACTGGTCGCGTATCGAATTCATCGCCGGACACCATCCCGAGCGGTTTACGCCCGTGCGGCGCACGCGGTTCGATCCGAACGTCCCGTTGTGGCTCGACAATCAGGGTGACATCCTCCAGTGCCACATGGGCGGGATCATGCACGACCAGGGGAAATACTACATGGTGGGCTCGGACTGGCGGGGCCAGAAGCTCGGCGGTTTCCCATTCGACTGGGGCAAGAACCTGGGGATGTGCATCTATTCTTCGCCAGACCTGATGAACTGGACGTACCACGGCAACTTTTGCGGGCCGTCGAGCGACCCTGCCCATCCCCTGCACGACGAAACCCTCGGCGCGGGCCGGGCCAAGCTCATCCGCGCCAGGGGGACCGGGAAGTTCGTCGCCTTGTTCCAGGTTGTAGACGCCGGGTTCCGCACGATCAACGTCATCGCGGCGGCCATCGCCGACCAACCGGAAGGGCCTTATCGGTGGCACGGCATTCTGGAGTACGACGGCAAACCGATGCAGGGCGCCGACACCGCCGTCTTCACCGACGACGATGGCTCGCAGTACCTGATCACGGGCAAACGTCATCCGAGCCAGTGGAACGTGACCGACTGTCTGTACCAGCTCAGCCCCGATTGTCTCCACGTGGAGAAGGCCGAGGTGTTGGGCACCGGAGGTGAAGCCCCGGCGATCTTCAAGCACGAGGGCGTCTATTACCTCCTGCACTCGCATCTCACCGGTCTGAATGCCAACGAGAACTTCTATCACACGGCAACCAACATCTGGGGCCCGTGGCAGGCCAAGGGAAAGATCGCGCACGGGAAGAACTCCCTCAACACTTTCCTGACGCAAACGACCGACGTGGTGCCGGTGGCGGGGAAGAAGGGCGCCTTCATCTGGATCGGCGACAGCATCCGCAATAACACGCCGCCCTACGCACGCACCGTCTGGCTCCCGGTGACGCTCGAGGACAAGGGCGAGATGGAGATCAGCTGGCGCGACTCGTGGGATTTGTCGGTATTCGACGAGGCACAGTAACGCGTGCCGAAACCGTCAATCTCGAACTTGGAAATCTGATGCGAAGGGGACAGTCCCCGTCTGACCCGAACGGGGACAGTCCCCGTTTCCTGCATGCCCTCCAGCCACGCTGCCTATGTCCCGCATCACCGCGATCGAGACCGCCATCCCGCAGGGGATCATGTCGAACCTGCTGCTCGTGCGGGTGCACACCGACGACGGCCTCGTCGGGTGCGGCGAAACCTACTACACGCCGCACGCGATCGCGGCCCTGATCCACGACTGGATGGCCGCACGGCTGATCGGCGGCGACGCGTTGGCGATCGAATCGCACTGGCGGTGGCTCTACGAGCGGTGCACGCCGTTCGGCCATCCCGGCGCCGAGATGCGGGCGCTCTCCGCGATCGACGTCGCGCTGTGGGACATCCTCGGGCAGGCCACTGGCCAGCCCGTCTACCGGCTGCTCGGCGGTCCCGTCCGCGAGAGGATTCCGGTCTACAACACCTGCGGCGGGCCATCGTATGGCGCGATGCCGGACACTGGCCCGCAGCATCCCGGCTGGCCGGGCTACGGCTCCGAGGGAAGGCCCGGACCGCTCGAAGACACCTGGGCATCGTTGAACAGTCCTGGCGACCTCGCGGCGGAACTCGTCGCCGAGGGTTACAGGGTGTTGAAGCTCTGGCCCTTCGACCGGGCGGCCCATCGTCACGGCGGCCTCTACATCTCGGCCGAGGACGTCGAGGAGGGAATAAGGCCGCTGCGGGCGATCCGCGACCGCGTGGGCATGGCGCTCGACATCGCGATCGAGGGCCACGCCTTCTACCAGCTGCCGGCCGCGATGCGGATCGCCGCGGCGCTCCGCGACATTCAGCCGCTCTGGGTCGAGGATCTCCTCCGGCCCGACTGCCTCGCCACGCTGGCCGATTTCCGACGGCAGAGCGGCCTGCCGATCGCGGCCAGCGAGATGCTGCTCGGCCGCAAGGAATACCTGCAGGTGCTGCAGGCCGGCGCCGCCGACTATTGCATGGTCGATCCCACGTGGAACGGCGGCATCAGCGAAACCCGCCGCGTGATCGACATGGCTCAGACGTTCAACATCCCGGCCACGATCCACGACTGCACCGGCCCGCTCACGCTCTTCGCCGGGCTGCACCTCGCCGCGGCTTCGACGAACGTCGTCTTCCAGGAGACCGTGCGGGCCCACATCCGCACGCTCTACCCGCACCTGGTCGACCGTAGCCCCGTGATCGAGCAGGGGTATGCGGCCCTTCCCGAAGGCCCCGGCCTCGGCACGAGACTCCACGATTCGCTGTTCGCGCCAGGGAAAAACTCCTCGCGTCGCAGCGGCTAAGACCCGCGGAAAACCTTCCCGTGAAGATCACCGGCACTGCCTACGTGTTCCTTGTGGCGCTCGTGGCGGGGGCCGGGGGGTTTCTCTTCGGCTTCGATCTTTCGATCGCCTCGGGCGCGCTTCCCTTTCTCAAGCAGCACTTCGGGCTCGACGCGGCGGGGGAGGGGCTCGCGATGAGCAGCGCCATCTTTGGTTCGATCGCCGGGCCGCTCGCGGGCATGTGGCTGGCGGATCGCGTCGGGAGGCGAAAAACGCTCTGGATCGCCGCGGCCTGCTTCCTCGGCTCGGCGATCGGCACGGCCCTGCCGCGGACGATGCTCGAGTTCAACGTCTGGCGGGCGGTCGGCGGGATCGGGGTGGGCCTCGCGGCCATGACCTCACCGATGTATATCGCCGAACTCTCGCCGCCGCGGCTCCGCGGGCGGCTGGTCACGGTCAACCAGCTCGCGATCGTGATCGGGATCAATCTCGCGGTGATCTCGTCGTGGCTGCTCTCCTTCGGGGGCCACTGGCGATGGATGTTCGCCTCGGAGATTCCGGCGATCATCGCCCTCATGGCGGGGCTCCTCGTCGTGCCGGAGAGCCCGCGCTGGCTCGCGGCGCAGGGCCGCGACGACGAGGCGCTCGACGTGCTCGCGCGGATCAACGGCCCGGCCGAGGCCGCCCGCGAATGTGGCGAGATTCGCGCCGAACTGACCGCGGAGACGGGCACGCTCGCAGAGTTGCTGCAGCCCGGTATCCGCACGGCGGTGATCATCGGGGCGGTGCTCATGATCTTCTCGCAGGTCAACGGCGTGAACATGATGCTCCTCTACGGGCCGTCGATCCTGGAAAACGCCGGGATCGGCGGCGCCTCCGACGCGATCTTCTTCACGATCTTTCTCAACCTCTTCATCCTCGCCACGACGATCACGGCCTTCTGGATCGTGCGGCGATTCGGCCGGCGGCCGATCCTGATCCTGGGCGTGATGGGCATGGCGGCGGGCCACCTGCTGATGGCGGCGAACTTTTTCTGCGCCGGCTCGCCATTTTTCAACCTTGCCGCGATGATCCTCGCCGCGGGATCGTTCACGCTGAGTCTGGCGCCGCTTTCCTGGGTGGTGGTGTCGGAGATTTA
>Ga0194051_1001503_pt1 | contig 12255 bp, 9 predicted proteins | sample SepL2320m_MetaG_FD_161275 | JGI IMG/M metagenome (GOLD analysis project Ga0194051, IMG submission 161275) | Anoxic zone freshwater microbial communities from boreal shield lake in IISD Experimental Lakes Area, Ontario, Canada - Sep2016-L239-20m | ecosystem: Environmental > Aquatic > Freshwater >... | reverse complement strand
GCCTGGTTGAGTCCGATGGAGACGGCGTAGGGCTGTCCCTTCTGCAGGTAGGTGCTGGCCGCCGTGATAGTCACGGTCGGCTGGGCATGACTACCGGCCAGGGTGACCACTGCCGTACCCGGTGAGCCGACCGAGTACGACCCGGGCGACGGCTGCAGTGAGGCCACGATGTACTTGTCCGGCTGGATGACCGTGGTGGACAGGGTACTGATCGACACGGTGGCTGTGGTGCAGCCAGCACAGAGGTTGATGACCGGATTCACCGGGTTGTAGTCGGTGCCTGGCTGGGCGCTGCCAGTCACGCCGACCACGACCTGAATGGCCTGGAGCGGAGCCTGGTCGGCGGTGACGGTAAGGGTGGCGGTTCCACCCGGCGATACCGTGCTGCCTCCGGTGAGGGTCAGCTGCGGCAGGTTGCTGTTGGCGATGGCGGTGGAGGCACTTGCCGGCGTGCCGACAACGTACCCGGCGCCGGCCCCGATGGACTCGGTGATCACCGGGTCGGCAGACACGGTGGTGGTGGACCGGGTCTGCACGGTGACCCCCACCTGGGTGGCACCGGCGGGGAGGACTACCTGGGCTGGCGGGGTGACGATGTCCTGGCTGGTGGCCGTGCCCCCGGTGATCAGACTGACGGTGGTCGGGGTGGCCGACGACTCCGAGGCACTGACGACGAAGTTGGCCGGCATGCCCTGGGTGACCCGTCCGGACGTCGACTGGATGGTGAGGATGGGCTGGGCGACATGTGGCTCGACGGATACCAGCGACACGTGATGGGTGCCCGAACCGGTGTGGAGCGCGCTGGTCTTCGGTGTGGGGGGCCCGATGATCAGCGGAGCCGAGTCCTGGGCACCGAGCTGATAGCCGACCCCCTGCACGAGCGAGACGGTTACGGCCTGCTGATTGGAAGGCGAGGCGTTGGGATAGCCGTGCTGGGATTGCCACTGGGCCAGGGCGAACTGGGTCTGTTGCGAAAAGAAGTCATCCATCGGTCCCGGGAAGTTTCCGGACGCGGCCAGGATCCGCTTCAACTCCAGCACATCAGGACCCCGGGAGCCAGGGGCCAGCGAGCGGAAGAAGGGCAGTGTCCCCGGCTCGGTGACGGCGCTGCGCCCGCCTAGGGCGAACAGCGTCTGCTGGGCCTTGGCGATGTCCCCGGCGCTGGCGGTGACCGAGCTGACCAGGGCCTGGCCGGTGGCGTTCACGTTGCGGATCGACTTACGAGAGAGCGTGCCACTCAGGGTGACGGTGTCCTGGAGCGTGCGGGCCTGGACGCGGCTGAACACGGCCACGGCATCCTTGCTGGTGGAACTGCTACCACCGGCTACGGCATAGGTGATGCCCACGGCCGCGATGACGGCCACGATGCCCACGACGACGAATGTACGGGTACGAGTCAACGGAAGACCCCCGGGGTCTGGTCAGGAACCGCGCACCTGCACCTTGGCGGCGCAGGCTTGCAGATCGGAACTGGACAGGACGTTCTGTCCAGGAGGTGGCTTGAAGTCGGAGGTGCCGCCAGCGGCGCCTCCGAAGGAGAAGAGCAGCCCCTTGGCATTGGGCGTCGGCGTCGGGATCCCCCACCCCTTGCCGATCATGCAGGTGCGCCACTTGAGGTACTGCTCGTTCTGCTTCTTCACCTGCGCCGGTGTCAGGTTCTCCTGAGCGCTCTGCACCGCCTTGAGGGCCTGGAGGATGTTGCTGCGGGCCGCACAGGTCTGCAAGTTCTTGAGGTACGACGGGTTGTTGGCCGGCGAGTTGGGATCGGCAGCACTCGGAACGCCGATGAAGGTCACGCCCAGGCTGGTCAGACAGGACTGGAAGATCCCGATGGCCGTGAACATGGCCGTGGTCGGGCTCACCTTGGCCAGCGGCACCGTGGCCGCCGTCGATCCACCGGCGTTCTTGCCGCTGCCGGCGGGTATGGCCGAAGCGGGCAGCTGACCGGCTGCTACATAGGTGATATGCCCCGCCCCTGAGGCATTTCCCCCACATCCAGCCGCGCCGATGGCCGTGGCCGCGACAAGGAGGAGCGGAGCCCAGTGGCGCGAGGCTTTGGCATGGTGGGGCCGAATCACCGCCTGAGGATACCAGCGCAATGTCTAGGGAGTCTGGTCGACACCGGTACCGACATGAACTGGGTCTGACCAGGGCAGTCAGGCCGGCAGGTCGAACTGAACCCGCACGTCGTTGGGCACGAGATCGAGGTACATCTTGTCCCGCACGCTCACGATGGTCTCCTCGTGCTTCGGAGCCGTCGTGACCATAGGGCTTCAGGGTCGAGCGCGCCCTGCTCAGACGGCCAAGCCGGCGTGCATCTCCCACACCAGGATCTCCGCGTCCGTGACCCCGGTGACCCGGTGCCCGCCCACGGCCGTGAACCGGACGGCGTCGCCCTCGACCAACTCGCCGACCCCCTCGAGGCTCGCTGAGCCTCGGGCCACGAACAGGTGCAGGTAAAGCGCCTCAGGCAAGGTGACCTCCTGGCCGGGGCTGAGCCGTGCAGCATGCAGGGCGGCGTCGCAGTTGGCAATCCGCACTGCTGTGTGGTCGGCGTGCCCGGCCATACCCGAGGCCACCGTGACCAGCCCGCCAGCCAGGCGCTCCGGCTCTATTTCGTGCTGCTCGTAGCCCGGCGTGATCCCCTGCTCGTCGGGCACGACCCACATCTGGATGAAGTGCACCGGCGTCTCATGGACTGCACCGGAGATGTTCCAGGAGTCGTTCTTTTCGGAGTGGCGGATCCCGGTGCCTGCGCTCATCCTCTGGGCGAGGCCGGGGTAGATGATGCCGTTGTTGCCCATGGAGTCCTGGTGGACCAGGGAGCCGCCTAGTACCCAGGTCACGATCTCCATGTCCCGATGGGGGTGGGTGTCGAATCCGGTGCCCGCCGCCACCTGGTCGTCGTTGTTGACCAAGAGGAGCCCGTGGTGGAGGTTGGACTGGCTCCGGTGGTGGCCGAAGGCGAAGGAATGCTTGGAGTCGAGCCAGCCGAAGTCGGTGGCGAACCGGGTGCCAGCACGGCGGACATCGACGGCGGGGATCAGTTCGGTGGTGGAGGCCATGAGACCTTCCTAGCAGTGGTTGGAGTTGCAGCCACCGCCCTGACCGAACGGCCGCCGTGGCTGCCCTGGATGGTTGCCAATCGGACCGGGTCGGGCAGGGAATGCACAAGGCCGGGGGTCTGATGACCCCCGGCCTTGTGTTCCGCGTTGATCGACTATGGCGATCAGGTAGTAGCCATACCCACTATCGGCTTGTTGAGCTTGGTGCCGCCCATGGAGCCGTGGAAGGAGGCGTCCCCGTAGGCGAAGACTCCGCCGTCAGAGGCCACCAGCCAGTAGCCACCATTGGTCGGCGTGGTAGCCACACCGACAGCTGGCTTGTTGAGGCTGATGCTGCCGGCCGAGCCGAAGAAACCGGCCGAGCCGAAGGCGAAGATACCGCCGTCAGATGCAGCCAGCCAGTAGCCGGTGCCGCCGTACGTGGCGGGTGTCGACGTGCTCTGCACTGCACCCATGCCCAGGATCGGCTTGTTGAGGGTGGTCCCCCCGGTCGAGCCGTAGAAGACAGCGTCGCCGAAGGCGAAGATGCCACCGTCGGTGGCGACCAGCCAGTAGCCCATGCCGTCAGGAGTGGCAGCAATTCCGACGACCGGCTTGTTGAGGGTGGTCCCCCCGGTCGAGCCGTAGAAGACAGCGTCGCCGAAGGCGAAGATGCCACCGTCAGAGGCGACCAGCCAGTAGCCGAGGCTGTCGGGAGTGGCGACGATTCCAACGACCGGCTTGTTGAGGCTCGTCCCTCCCATCGAGCCGTAGAACTTGGCATTGCCGTAGGCGAAGATGCCGCCGTCGGACGCAACGGTCCAATAGCCCATGCCGTCACCGGTATTGGCCAAGCCGACCATCGGAGCGTTGAGCGCAGAACCGCCCATGGATCCGTAGAACGAGGCATTCCCGAAACAGAAGATGCCGCCGTCGGTGGCCACCTGGCGATAACCGCCGCCGGTGGTCGCCTGGCCGACAACGATGTCCTGGATCGCCGTGGTCAATGTGGAGGGCACGCTGCCAAGCGAACCGATGGCGTAGACGATGTACGAATGACCAGCCACCAGGGCCAGGGTCGCTGGGCCGAGCACCGGAGTGACCGGGGGAACAGACCCAGCCGCGGCCACTGAGACCGTGAGCGGTCCGGCCGGCACTGCAAGGGTGTCGGACGAGTTACCGTCCTGGTTGCAGAGGCCGGAGATCACCTTGGCGGCTCCGGCGTACACGTCGACGCAGGGGGCCTCAGCGATGTGTCGGACGGTGACAAACGCGCTGCCACCAGGGGTGGGAGCAGCCGAGTTGCCGAACACGTTGAGTTTCGGGGTGCCCGTCGCAGTCAGGTTGGCCGTGATCGTTGCGTTCTCATTGGCCGTCAGGGGCACACCGTTGGCGCTCAGTACGAAGTTCTGGGCGGTCGGGGCAACATTGACCGGCGCCACACCCACGTTGTAGGTGCCGGGGGCTGCGTACAGAGTCATCGCCTCACCGAACTGGTAGTCGACCAGGGCAGGCACCCATGTGGTGCTGCCCGTCTGCTGCAGCCAGACATTGACCGGGAGATTCGGCACACCGTGGACAACGGTGACCGACGCTTGATTCGCTCCTCGGCTGGTGTTCCCGACGCCGTAGACCTGAACCGTGTCGGTCAAGGTGCTCGGGGCCGCCGTAGCGTCACCGATGGCGTACACGATGTAGACGTTGCCGGCGGCCAAGTTCAGGGTCTGCGGGCCAAGCACGGTGGTGTCCGTACCGGTCAGCTTCACCGACGCGGTCAGAGGTCCAGCGGGGACGGCGATCGGTCCGGCCGAGTTCGGATTGGTCGCATCGGTGATGACCTTGGTCGTGCCCGAGTAGACATCGACCCCAGGGGCGTCAGCCACGTGGCGCACGACCACCCAGGCATCGCCCGCGGGGGCTGGGGTGGTGGGGTTGGCGAACACGTTGAGCGCCGGGGAGCCCTTCGTGTCGAGATTGGCCGTGATGGTGGCGTTCTCATTGGCGGTCAACGTGACCGTGGCCGTGGCCACTGTGGTCACCGGTGCGGTAGCCGTCTTGACGGCCAAGGTATAGGTGCCAGGTGGCAGCGATTGAGGTGCACTGACCTGGCCGAAGGTAAGTCCCGACAAGTTCGGGTCAACGTTGCCGTTCACGTAGATATCGACTGGTACGCCGTTCGCCCCGGGGATTCCGTGGACGACGGTGACGGTGGCATCGGTGGATGCTGGTACTGCGGCACCGGCGGATACCGGTGCGGCTGCGGCCGACGCTAAGACGAGTCCGCCCGCCATCGTGCTGGCGGCTACGAGGGCCGTCAGTCGCTTTCTCAACTTGCTGGTTCTCACTGCTCTCCTTTGGTTGGGTTTCCCACGGCCACCATGACAATCCGTTGCATCTGACTTGCCCACTGGCCGCACGAAGGGTTCTGGGATTGCTTCCCACAAACCACTTCTCTCCAAGTGTTCGTTACTCAGCCGACGTTGGATGAACCTTCGACGACCGGTCGGGTCAGGAAGCGATTGTCCCGGGCACATCGTGGCGGAGATACCAGATCGTGACCGTTCCGAGGATCAGTGTGGCGATCGCGCCCGCGTACAGCACGGGGACCACAGAGATGAAGTGGATCAGCACTCCCCACACCAGCACCCCGATCGGGGCAGCGAGGTAGCTGACAAACCGAACCGTGGCCAGGGCTACGACAGTGTTCTCGGGGGCCACGGCTTCTACTGCGGTCCCCAGAAGGAAGGCCCGAGTAGCGAATCGTGCCGCTCCGAACACGATCCCCACCCCGAACCAGATGGCGAGTTGCACCTGGCCCGTAGTCATCTGAGCCACCACCGCCATGACCAGCATGGAGGTGCCGCCCGCCACCACTGCCGCTCCCGCTCGACCCAACGGCGTCCCATGCCCAGCCAATCGCCCGACGACGATGGGCGTCGCCAGCGCGCCGAGCGACATGGCGAACACGACGATGGCGGCACCGGGGATGAGGGGTGTCTGGCGTAGTTGGTCGGCAATAGGCACGATCAGCGCAGCCATCGGAATGGCCACGACACAGAAAAGGCCTGCGACCACCGTGGCCGCCCTCAATCGGGCATTGCGTCGGACCAAGTGCATCATCGTGGTGGACCCCTTGGCATGACCCTCGGGCATGGTCCCTGCAGGAGGTCGAACCACCATCAACAACGCCATCGGGAAGCAGAGCAGTCCGCCCAGTAATGGGCCGACCCCGAGTGACACGTGCCGGAGCCCGAACCCAGCGATCAGTGCACCCAGTCCCCACGCCAGGCCGCTGGCCACCGACATGGTGGCGCTGACCCTGGACATGTCCTCGCCACCCAGGAAGGCACGGGCCACAACGAGGTTGAGCACTCCTGCCAAACCACCCAGAGCGCCGACGACTGGAGCGAAGGCCAGGAGGGCAACTGGCGCAGGCCCGCCCAGAAGGATCACGACTCCAAGGGCGACCATCGCCAGACCCGTCGATGCAATGGCAACCCCGAAGCTGCGGGCCAGACCCCACCGCACCATCACTATTGGCGCCAACGCAATGCCTGCCGCTGCCGCCATCATCGACAGGGCCAGGTAGCACCCAGTGAGCAGCGCCCCGTTCTCGTGACCACCAGCCCTGGTCATGATGGCGGCGCAGAACAAGGCGGAAATGGACAGCCCGCAGATCTCTAGGCCGTAGGCCATCAGGTAGGCCAGGCCACCCCGGTGATGGAGCCCACGAGTCCGGACCTCAGGCGACTCGTATCTGTTCGTCCTAGCCACGCCAAGAGTATGGGTGACAGGTGGAGATACGGGTGGTACTCGGGCCGAACGCCGTCATCACCTCCGACACCGTCTCCAACACCGGTCGTGAAGGGCGCGCCTCGACTCCCGTACTTTGAGCCGACCGAAGACGAGGGGGAACGACCGTGGGCATGCCGAACAACGTGAGAATGGTGGAGACCATGATCGGCTTCCCCCATGACGACATGAAGGCCGTCTATGCCTTCATCACCCGCCAGACCAAGGACACCCAGTCGAAGGAAGAGTTCGAGTTCCCGGCCGAGTACATGTTCAAGGACGTGCCGGATGATTTGGCCGCCGTCCGCGACATCATGGGCCTCGAGCACCTGCTGTTCGGCTCCGACTGGCCCCACGCCGAAGGCCTGGCCGAGCCCAGGACCTTCGCTGACGACCTGGCCAGCCAGGGGTTCTCCGCCGACGAGATCCGCACCGTCCTGCGCGACAACGGCCGGGTGCTGGCCCAACGGATGGTCTGACCGAGCCCTGATCAGGGCCGTGCTGCCGTCGATTCCTACTGGCCAGGCGCCCAGTGTCCCGGCACGATGCCCTGGCTGGAGTACGTTCCAGGCGGTGAGCACCTCTGCCGACTCCCCTGTCCAGATCACTGACCGAGAGGGGCTGGTGGCGCTGGTCGACGAGCTGGTCGACCAGGAGTTCTACGCCGTCGACACCGAGTTCCACACCGAGCGCACCTACTGGCCACAACTGGCTCTCATCCAGTTCGGTTGGGCCGGCAAGGTAGCGCTGGTCGATCCCTTGGCCGTCGACCCCGAACCGTTGAGCCGCCTGTTCGCCGGACCGGGCACGGCCGTCGCCCACGCCGCCAGCCAGGACCTCGACATCTTGCACACCGCATGCGGAGTGGCCCCGGCCAGCGTGTTCGATACCCAAATAGCAGCAGGGTTCGTGGGCATGTCCACCCCGTCGCTGGCCCGCCTGGTGGACCAACTACTCGGGATCACCCTGGCCAAGACCGATCAGCTCTCTGACTGGCTGCACCGGCCCATCCCTCCCGCCCAGCTCACCTATGCCGCCGGCGACGTCGTGCACCTACTGGCCCTCCGGTCTGCCCTGGTCTCTCAACTCGAGGAGCGTGGCCGTCTGGCCTGGGCCATCGAAGAGTGCACCCAGGCGCTATCGGTCCGCAGGGTCGATGTGCTGCCCGAGCAGGCGTGGTGGCGGGTGGGTGACATGCGCAAGCTGTCGGGCCGATCCCGGGCGGTGGCCCAAGAGGTGGCGGCATGGCGCGAGCGCCGGGCAGCCGAGGTCGACCGGCCCCGGCGCAGCGTGCTGTCGGACCTGGCCATCATCACCATCTCCCAGCGGGCGCCGCGCAACCGGGTGGAACTCGAGAAGCTCCGGGGCGTAGACACCCGACACCTGTCCAAGGGCGGGGCCGACGAGATCCTCGAGGCGGTCCAGCGCGGTCAGGCCTTGCCCGCCGGTGACCTCCGAGTCCCCCCCGACTCCGGCGATGCTCGAGCATCCCAGGCTGCCGTTGCCGTCTGCGCCGGCCTGGTGCGCCAGATCTCCGACGAGCTCGATTTCGACCAGGCGCTGCTGGCTACCCGGGCCGATATCACCCAGGTGGTCCTCGGCGAGCCCAGCCGGCTCGACCAGGGCTGGCGGGGGACCATCGCCGGCGACCCGATCAGACGACTGCTGAACGGGGAGGCTGCTGCCGCCTTTGAGTCCGATGGGCGGTTGGTGCTCGAGGAGCGTTCCCATACCCCCATCGGGAGTGCGCCCGGCTCCTGATCGAGCAGTTCAAACGGGCTTGCGTCCTACGCAGTGCCAGTTGAGGGTGAGCAGTTCTGCTTCCTCCGCTTGGATGTAGGACTGGCTGTTTTCGTTCATGCGCTGCATCATGGCGTCGGTCTTCTTGGGGATCACGTGGATCTTGGCCAGGAATTTGAAGATCGCCTCGTACTTGTCGAAGAGGGCGACCTCCTTCTTGATCATCTCCACCGCGCTCCTCCCCACCGAGGAGATGAGTTCGAAGCCCGCCTTCGTGTAAGCGTCCTCCCAGTAGCGGTAGTACCAGAACCCGCCGAATACGGTCAGCTCGCGGGTGTGCTGGATCAGCGTCCGGGCATGGGCGTCGTCTCGGTCGTAGGCATCGAGCGCGGCGACATCGTTCATGACGAAAATCCCCCCTGGCTTCAGTACACGCAGCACCTCGGCGAAGGTGAAGGCGTGGTCGGTGATGTAGGTCATCGGCTGGACGGCATAGACAGCGTCGAACGAGGCGTCGGCGAAGGCCAGCGGCTTGTTGAAGTCTCCGACCGTGAAGTTTGCTGCTGGCAGGTTGGGGTTCTTCCATGCTTTGTCGATCTGCGACTTGTCGAGGTTGATGCCGTACGGCGTCGCCCCTGTCAACGCCGCGATGTTCTCGGCGATAGCGCCACACCCACAGCCCAGATCCAGCACCTTGTCGCCCGCGCTGATCTCGAGGTCGTGGGCCACGATCTGCTCGAACAGAAGTTGGTTTTTCAGGACCGACTGCTCTGTGTCGATGGCGGGGGGCATGTACATCTTCTCCACCGAGCCGAGCGTGCACAGCAGGTGGATGATCCGGTAGAGCTGCTGGAGCTCGGAGCTACTGCCTTGCGTGTACCCCTTCAGGGGCACGCCAGCCTCGTAGTCGGCCTTGGTGTTTTCTGGTGAGTCGGTGAACAGCTCGTCGTAGGTGCCCATGAAGGCATTGAACTCTGCGTCGCTGACCCGCAAGAGCCCGTACAGTGCCCCCAGTCGCTCGCGAACGGTCGTGGTCGTGGGCTTGCGCGTCATGACTAGCTCCCTTGTCGATACCTGCGAAGCCAACCCCTGCATCCCCTGATCGAAACCCCCGACGAACCCTCGGCCCACCAGCCCCCTCCATGTGCAGTGCCAGCGGTCGTGACGCTAGTGGCTGCCGCTCACCGCCACCGTCATCTGTTCCCAGCAAGCCCTTCCGACGCGACCTGGCCTGCCAACCGTCGTGGGGCTCAGAACCCGATCCGGCTGGTGCCGAAGGCGACGTCGTCGAAGACCACGTCCCATGTCCCGGTGCCGGTCTCGCCGATCTGCAGCTGGCCGACAGAGGTAGCGGTGACGGTGCTGGTCGAGTTGGAGAGCACCGATATCGGAACCCCGTCGAGCCCACGGTTACCTGAGTGGTGAACTTCGGAGTTGCGTTGGTGCCCAGCAGATCGGCCCGTTCAGGTAGACCCGGTAGCAGTACTGACCGGCGGCCGCCAAGGTGAGACTGCCCTTCCGCTGGTAGTTGATGATCCCGTTCAGGGACAGCGACAGACGGGTCGGGACCACCGTGGTGCTCAAGGTGCATACCCCTGTGGCGCTGACTGGACCGAACACAACAGTGGCGTTGGTGGCCGAGCGGTCCGTCCCGAAGTTGACGATGGCGTGCACGCCGACCAAGTCGGTCAGGTACGGGCGCTGGTCAGGTGCGCGTTGAACGCCAGCGCTGCCGTAACCGACACCGTGGCGGTCAACGCCGACACGTTGCCCACCGCGTCCCTAGCCCGCACGGCATAGGTGTGCATGCTCCCACCCACCACCGTCAAGTCGTTGTAGGTAAGGACGTTGCCGGGGCTCACCAGAAGCACTCCGTCCCGGTACGCGTCGTAGCCGGTCACGGCGGTGTTATCGGTCGACGCGTTCCACTCGAGGATCGTCGACGTCGGACTGGCGGAACTGACTACTAGACCGGTCGGCGTGGTCGGCACGACTGTGTCGATCTTCCATGTGGCCGTGGCCGGGGTGGTGTCGGTTGCTCCGCCACTGGTGGCGTAGACCGAGAACGTATGGGTGCCGGCTGCTAGTCCGCTGTACGACTTGGGAGTCGTGCAGGACGCGGCCGATCCGGTGTCGAGCTTGCAGGTGAAGGTGGCCGGGGTGAGTGTGGCCGTAAACGCGAACGAAGCGCTGGTGCTGGACGTGGCCGAAGCAGGCGCGCTGGTGATGGTTGTGTCGGGTGCAGTGGCCGCGGCCGCCTCGCCGGGAAAGAGCCCGACGAGAGGCACCATGAGTGCCGCCATCACGACGACCCGCCGCCGAGTTGACACTCCACCGAACCTAGGAATCCATTGATGTCTGCCCATCGTCACCACTGCCCCACACTTGGATCGGAACAACGAAGTCCGACTTGCCGATCACCGTCTGCCCTACTGGCCACCAGCGGAGTAAAGCCTCGGTCTCTCGAGGGTCTCTCCTCAGCCCACACCGATACCCGCTTGCGTGTCACCGGACCATCTCCGACTATCGGGAGTAGAGACTGAGGAACGGGACTGTTGCCAATCCGATGCATTGGCGGTAATCCGCTACGCAGAGCGAGCACAGGCACTCACGGTGCTCAATCCACCATTTTCTGGGACCGGAACGGGCCGCCTTTTAGCTCACCGCGAAAGCGGCGGTGTTTTTCGTTGAGTACCGTCCGCTCCATCGGTCCCGCCTAGTACGTCGAAGGCTTCACCCTTGAGGAACCATCCGTGAGCGCTCCGTGACCTTTGGTGACACAGCGCGTCTTGTGTATGCGGGTAACCGCCGGTGTGCCTCACCATCGCTGGTCCGCCGTTGCACCTGCCCTGGCCTCGATCGCCCTCTCCGGGCCACACCGCTAACTGCTACTTGACCAGTTTGCCGTTGCGGACTTCTGCGGTCGGGACGAAATTCCCTTGGTCGTCGACCCGGAACACGAACACGGCTCCGGCCTTCACTTCGCCAGTGCGGTCGAACTGGATCGTCTTGGTGAGACCGACAGAGTTGGCGGTTCGGAGCCACCGCTCGATTCCGGCACGAGTTGTCTGACCCGAGCCGATGGCGTCAAGGAAGAGATTGGCAGCGTCGTAGTACTCGGCGGCGAAGTATCCGGGGTCGCCACCGAACGTGTTCCGATAGGACTCGGCGAATGACGTCTGTTTCGCCGTCGTTGGTCGCGCCGAATTGACGCACGGGCACGTCATGATCGCTCCGGCCGAAGTACCACCGGAATCACCGATGAAATCGGGTGTGTAGATACCGTCACCGCCTACGAACGGCACGGTGATGCCCGCACCACGCATCTGGCTCAGAAGACGCCCACCTGGTTTGCCGACGCCACCGAAGTAGACGGCATCGACGTGCGCCCCGGCTATCGCGGCTGTCGCATCGCGATAGTTGACACTCTCTGGATCGACGCTGATACGAACCGCCACCACTACTCCGCTGGATTTGAGATTCTTTGTCGTGAGATCGGCGATCGTCTTTCCATACAGACCTGTGTCGTCGACTACCGCGACGCGGTGCACACCCAGTCGCTCCGTCATGAAGATCGCCGCGGCAGGCCCTTGGGCGGCATCGTTCCCGACAATCCGATGGAAGGTGGTCCATCCCTTCTGTGAAAGTGACGGGTTCGTCGCCGACGCTGTGATCACGG
>Ga0194051_1001502_pt1 | contig 12264 bp, 10 predicted proteins | sample SepL2320m_MetaG_FD_161275 | JGI IMG/M metagenome (GOLD analysis project Ga0194051, IMG submission 161275) | Anoxic zone freshwater microbial communities from boreal shield lake in IISD Experimental Lakes Area, Ontario, Canada - Sep2016-L239-20m | ecosystem: Environmental > Aquatic > Freshwater >... | reverse complement strand
ATCTCCGAGCCGCCACCTAGCCTCTTCGAGGGCAAGATATATATCTCGGGTTAATTTTCCGGTGGCAGTTAATCCACGACTTTGTTGAAATGCTCGCAAAGCCTCAACAACTTCTTTGGTAAAGGTAACTTCTGCGGAATTTAATAAGCCAAGGCGCGATAAAGAGGTAATTGTTTCAGTGACAATTGCACTCGCATCTCCAACTCTGGCTAATTCTTCCACGAGTTAAATAAAGCCTTCGAGTTCCTTCATGATTGCAGGCTTTGGTCGTGCTCCGACAATGGTTTTTACGATTTCGCCATTAACAAAGAGGTTCATCGTGGGGATAGATGTGATGCCATATTTGATGGCAATGGCTGATTCTTCATCGGTATTCAATTTAACGATCTTAATTTTGCCACTTTGCTCAGCGGCAATCTCTTCCAAAATTGGTCCTACTGCACGGCATGGCCCACACCATTCCGCCCAAAAATCTACAAGTACTGGTGTTGTGCTTTTCAGAACTTCAGCATCAAAGTTTGCTGTCGTTACTGGTGTTGTTGCTCCCATTAGCTTCTCTCTCTATTTGATTTAACTTATGTTAAAAACTTTAGTGCCCAGATAAGAATCTTTCAGCATCTAACGCTGCGGCGCATCCAGAACCGGCTGCGGTAATTGCTTGTCGGTAAGTGTGGTCGACCAGATCTCCACAGGCAAAAACACCGGCAAGATTTGTCTGAGTGCTGCCGTTACCTACCTGTACATACCCCTCGCCATCAAGGGTGACCTGCCCTTTAACAAGTTCACTACGTGGATCATGACCAATGGCCACAAAAAGTCCAGTGACATCTAGAACACTCAACTCCCCAGAAACAGTATTTCGGATAGAAAGCCCGTTTACTTTATCTTCACCGAGGACATCCACTACTTCGCTGTTCCAGAGAAATTCAATTTTAGGATTTGCAAGAGCCCGCTCGGCCATAATTTTTGATGCTTTGAGGCTGTCGCGACGATGAACCAAAGTTACCTTGTCAGCAAACTTAGTTAAAAAGTTTGCCTCTTCCATTGCCGAATCTCCACCACCTACTACTGCAATATTTTGGTTGCGGAAAAAAAAGCCATCACAAGTTGCACACCAAGAAACACCACGTCCTGATAGACGTTTTTCATTTGTTAAGCCGATCTCCCGATAAGCCGAACCCATTGCCAAAATTACAGCTTTCGCTTCAATTTTTCGGCCAGTGCCATCTATTAAAACTTTAACTGAAGATGTCAAATCCATTTCAACGATGTCATCTGTAATTAATTCGGCCTCAAAACGTAAGGCTTGTTTTCGCATTGCATCCATCAGATCTGGTCCCATAATGCCTTCAGCAAAACCTGGGAAGTTTTCTACCTCAGTGGTGTTCATCAGTGCACCACCAGCAGTGACAGAGCCTTCATAAATCAACGGGCTTAATTGGGCGCGCGCTGCGTAAATGGCTGCCGTATACCCGGCCGGACCCGAACCTACAATTACTAATTCTCGCAAATTAATCGCTTCGCTTTCTCTACTCAAGATAACGCTAATCCTATTCCGGAATATTCCAATTACTCGGATAATTCCTACTTTCGCCCTAAGCGCCTAATTATTTGCACTCTGAGTGAATTAATCTCATCTACTTTGAAAAGAGAACCAAAGAGCAGGTATAAAGCTCCCATTGCTGATCCGGCAATTGCCAAATTAAATCCAACCACAATTAATTTTGTCCCAAATTTTTGTTCAATTACAAAATATAAGGCGAATGCGGGTGCGCCAGCTAAAAGCGCAACAAAAGTTAAGCGAAGGTGGGATTTTAATAATGAGGCGTAATGAAAAGAACCTACTTTCCCCCCAAGTGACTTTAAAGTTATTGCCGTTCCGAGCAAGTTTCCTAGGCCAAGGGCCACTGCAAGACCAACTGTTACCCATTTAAGTGGAAGTACCGCACCAGAAATTAAGCAGAGCAGTATTGCCAGAGCGACGCTTGCTAAATTAATTAATACCGGTGTGCGGGTATCTTCAAAAGCATAGAAACCTCGTAATAAAAGCAATTGCGCGCTGTATGGAACTAAGCCGAGTGAAAAGCCTGCTAAAACTAATCCGATTTGGGCTGAGTCAGCACGACTGCTTCCCGAAAAAAGTAAGGTTGCTATTGGGGTGGCAAAAAATAAAAATGCAATTGCACTCGGAACCGTTGCTACAGCGACATGGGTTAGCGATTTCTCTAATTCATTTCGCACTTTATTTTTCTCATTATTTGCAGCAAGACGAGAGATGCGCGGGAGCAATGCGGTAATTACTGAAACGGTAATTATTGAGTGAGGAAGGATAAATACAAAATAGGCATAGCTATATGGAGTAAATCCAACTCCAGTAGTAATTCCAGCAATTTTTGCAGCGGCCGAAGTTGCAGTTGCCACATTCACAACTACTAAGTATCCAATTTGATTAATAAAAACAAAAAGTAAAGTCCAAGCACCTAATTTGAATGATTTATTTAGATTTGAATCTTTCCAATCAAAGCGAGGGCGAAGATTTAGACCTGATTTTGCAATAACCGGGAAAAGCAAAGCAGCTTGAATCACAAATCCCAATGAAGTACCTAGGCCGAGCAATGCAACTTGGGCTGGTGTAATTGTTTCGGCGGTCACATCAGGGGCGATAGCTAAGAAAATAATCAATATTGCGATGACGACCAAGTTGTTAGCAACAGGTGCCCACATCATGGGTCCAAATTTGCCTCTTGCGTTTCCAACTTGGCTCCACATTACAAAAATTCCCATCATGAGAATTTGAGGTAAGCAGTAACGCATAAAAGTAACCGTTAATGAGAATTCAGTTTCGATTCCTTGATTAGTAAATTTGGGAGCGTAAATTCGAACCAGTAGAGGTGAAAAAATAATTGAAAACGCTGTAATAGCAGCCAAAATTACCGTCACAATTGTTAATAAACGCGAAGTGAAAGCTGCTCCGCCATCGGAATCATCTTTCATCGCTCGAACAAGTTGAGGTACAAAGACTGAATTTAGTGCGCCACCTGCCAATAAAATGTAAAGGATCGTAGGGAGCGTATTTGCAACGTTAAAAGTGTCAGCGAAAATTGAAGTACCAAGTGCGGCAACCAGTAATAAATTTCGAATCAATCCAGTAAGCCGCGAAACTAGGGTGCCAGCGGCCATAACTGCAGAAGATCTGACGAAATCAGGTTCATTACTCATTTTTCACCTGAACCGTTTCTTGCCTTGCGAAGCCTGCGAAATATTCGCGTACCTGCCGCACCTATTAGTAGTAAACCGGCGATTGCCATAACCCATCCAACAATTGGACTGATTACCGCAATAGTGACAGCAAGTGTGGAGATCTCTTGGTATTTGTGTCCACGCAATGTTTCAAGTTGGGCGTGTAGTTCAACTTTGCCACTTGCAATAGCGGTGACTGGCACTAAAACTTGAGTTCGCGAATTAGGCTCTAGGTAAAGAGAACGATCTGCAATTGAAAGTATGCGGGAATTACTTGCTCTTAATGTAAGGATAACTTCTGCAGGTGAATCGAAATCGTTTACTACCGTAATCGGCAATTTTTCTGCGCGTGAGGTTAGGGTGTACCGACCAGGAAGTACTCGAAGATTGTCAGCGATTCGATTAACTGACCCCGTAAATGAAACTGCTAAATATTGCGAGGATTTCTGATCAAGTGCAGGGTTTAAGAGTGAGTTTAATCTAATAGCTGTTTCACTAATGATTGGATCGCTACTGGCTTCTGAGATTAACGCTAACTCTTTTCGTAAACTTCTGAATTCTGCGATATTCGTCGAACTTAATTCTTGTGGAGTCTCACTCCAATTAGGAGGTGCTCCGGCTGTCACTGCTCTATCGAGTGCACGTGCTAGACGCACCGAACTGACACTTTGTAATTGTGAAAATTCAACATCGGAGAATTTCTTTCGTGTTGCGATTTTTGGAGAGCCATATGGAAGCGAGTAAACAGGATCATCACCAATCGCATACTTTAAATCAACAAGAAATTGAGTCGCGATTTCTTGGCCAGCACCCTTAACTTTTGGTAATACTGTATATCCATCACTCATGTCGATTATTTCTTCAACTAAAGATGGATCAATAAGCCAAGTACGGTTCTTTATGCTTGGAATGAGGACCTTAGCTAGTTTGCCGCCAAGAGTTAAATCTTCAATCAGTGAGTCATCTAGAAACTTGCCACTCATTTCGCGATGAGTAGGTCCAGTGACAATGATTAGCGATTCGTTACTTACTGCACTTCCACTTGGAGTCGGGGTTAAAAAGAGGAATCCGATTGACCCAATAGTTAGTGTCAAGAGAACCGAAAAATATTTCATGGCTTGCGAAGATCTCCGGAGCGCGCAATTAGTTTGCGCTCATCTGGGTATGCAAGGCGCGTGGCGATTTCGTCTAGTGGAAACCAATCAACGACATCAACTTCGCTAATTTGTGGAGCAAGATTCCCACTAACCTCAGAAAAGAGAAAGTGATGGACAGTTTTATGAATACGTTTTCCATCTGCCATAAACCAAAAATCAATTACACCCAGAGATCGCGTAATTTTGCTAACAATTCCGGTCTCTTCTTCAACCTCTCGCAATGCAGCAGCCTCTGGAGTTTCGCCAACTTCAATATGACCTTTTGGAAGAGACCAAAGTGTGCGACCGCGTTTGTCATGTCGGCCAATTAATAAACCGCGCTCACCACTCAAATCAACAACTAGGCCACCAGCGCTAATCTCTTCGACCCGACGTGAACTGCTTGAGTTTTTACTTTTCTCTGGCTTGGCTGATTTTTTCGGTACAACTTTTTTCGCTTTAACCTCACCAGGCTTAACTGCAGGAGTTCTACTTTCACTTTTTTTCGCCGCTGATTTAACCGGCCCAGGCTTGGGAGTGGGATGGGGTTTTGGTGCGCGCGGAGCAGGAATTGGCGAGGAAGGTAGCGTTTTTTTCGCCGCTAGCCCGTCCTCACCCGAGGTTCGGGACATACCCCTAGCCTACCCGCGTACCCTTCAACCCATGTCAAATGATCCGCACTCTTCGGCCGCTCAAGCGGTGGCGACATTGATCAAGGTGCCATCAGAGGCAAAGCAATTGGGAGATCGGTTTCGGGGTGCCGGCCATCGCCTGGCTTTGGTTGGTGGGCCGGTGCGCGATGCGCTTTTAGGGCGCGAAAAAAATTCGGCAGGGGATTTAGATTTCACTACAGATGCGCTTCCTGAAGTAACAAAAGAATTATTAAGTGGTTGGGCTGACTCTGTGTGGAGTACGGGAATTGAATACGGAACTGTTGCAGCGCAAAAAAATGGTTTAAGTATCGAAATCACAACTTATCGCAGCGAAAGTTACGACACAGATAGTCGCAAGCCTGATGTGCAGTACGGAGATTCTCTTGAGGGTGATTTAAGTAGAAGAGATTTTACGGTCAATGCAATGGCATTGGAATTAGACGGGAAAGATAATCTATTTATTGATCCGCATAATGGAATGCAGGACTTAATTGCAAAACAATTGCGAACTCCCGGAACACCGGAACAATCTTTTAGTGATGATCCACTTCGGATGATGCGTGCGGCCCGGTTCGCTGCACAACTTGGTTTTGCGATTGCACCTGAAGTTCGTACTGCAATTACTGAGATGTCAGCAAGGCTGCAAATTATTTCATCAGAAAGAATTAGAGATGAGTTTGTTAAAACTTTGATGTCAGTAAATCCACGACTTGGATTGACTGTGATGGTAGAAACTGGGCTAGCCGCACAATTTTTACCAGAACTACCGGCATTGCAACTTGAGATAGATGAACATCATCGACATAAAGATGTGTATGAACATTCACTCATTGTTCTTGAGCAAGCAATTGATCAAGAAGAGCGAATTGGTGGGCCTAATTTAATTTTGCGCTTAGCTGCACTTTTACATGACATTGGGAAACCTAAAACGCGGGCGTTAATACCTGGCGGTGGAGTTTCATTTCACCATCATGAGGTTGTTGGATCACATATGGCAAATAAACGATTGCGCGCACTTAAGTTTGACCGGGAAACAATCAATGATGTTTCTAAATTAGTTGAATTACATCTGAGATTTCACGGTTATGGTGAAGGAGAATGGACTGATAGCGCGGTTCGTCGATTTGTAAGAGATGCGGATGATTTACTGCTCCACTTACATCTATTAACACGTGCTGATTGCACAACACGCAATATAAAAAAAGCACAGTTACTTGCCACAACATATGACCAATTAGAAGCGCGCATTGCGCAACTTCTTGAAGAGGAGGAGTTGGGCAAAATTCGACCTGATCTTGATGGTAATGAAATTATGGAGATTTTAAATTTAAAGCCATCTCGTAAAGTTGGTGACGCTTACGAATACTTGCTCGAATTGAGAATGGAACATGGCCCACTGGGACGTGAGCGCGCCATAAACGAACTTAATAAATGGTGGAAAGAGAACAGCTAGACCAGCAAATAAAATCAAAGGGATTTTATTGAGTCTTTAAACCAATTTTTACGGAGTGCAAGAGCAGCCCCTAGATATAAAGTTGTAATAATCAAAGGAAGCGTAATTCCGAGGCCGGTTTTTGGCATGACCGTTGCGGCGATTAACGATCCGGAAACAATTGCTGCATTAACAACTACATCGTAAACGGCAAAGACTCTTCCGCGATAATCATCGGAAATCTTTTCTTGAACTAATGCATCATTAGTGACTTTAACTCCTTGACCACCAAATCCGCTTACAAAGCCCATTGCGATCATGGCTATTTCACTTTGTGAAAAAACAAAAATCATTGGACCAAAACTTGCGATCATCATTGCTATGCGCATCCACCTATGCCGACCAAAACGTCTTACTGCTACAGGACTAATAACAGCACCTAACATAATTCCAACTCCAGCAATAGTAATGGCTCTAGCAAAACCACTTAACCCAGCATCGGGGTCACTCGGGCTATGAAATGCATTGCGTTCTAGAATTAGCGCCATCAAAGTTAGTGCAGTTAATCCACCTCTTTGTATAGCGACTGCCAAAATGCCAATCCCACTATCTTTATTACCTTTTAAGTAAACAAACCCTTCACGCATCTGTGAAAAGCCATCTTTCCAATCTTTATTAGCGGAACTAATTTCACCTTTAGTTGGGCCAAGCTCATCTTTTCGAAGCCGAAGCGAAAAAAGAGCTGAAATAAAATAGCCAAGTGCGCCAAATAGCACCAAAGCCGCATCTACTTGATCAGCCCCATTTTGGGATTCCAAGATATTTCTTAGGCCAATTCCAATCCCACCACCTAAAACAATTGCGACAGTACCTCCAGTAACAGTTAAGGCGTTAGCAGCAACAAGAATTTCGCGAGTAACAACGCGTGGCAAACTGGCAGATAATCCAGCAAGTATCAACCGATTTATTCCAAATGAAATTAAAACTATTAAAGTTAATTCAAAACCAGTTGCATTTAATAATATTGCGGCGGCGACGAGCAATAAAGTTATTGTGCGCGCAAGGTTTGCGAAAAACAAAATTTGCCGGCGTGAATACTTGTCTAGGATTGTTCCAACAAATGGACCTATTAATGAGTAAGGAAGCAATACGGTGGTAAACGCAATTGCGGCAGCGGTGGCACTTGCCTGTCGTTCAGGTGAAAAAAGTACATAAGATGCCAACGCACTTTGGTATAGGCCATCGGTTAATTGCGCACTCCAGCGGATTGCTATTAATCGCCATAACCGATTTTCACTTAGCAACCGGTGAGCTCTTGGCATGGGTGTAAGCCTAGAGTGTGCTGGGGTTAGGCTGCTATTAGAATTACTTTTATGTGGTCTAAACGCGGCAGTATCGATTACGCGCTATCAAAGCGGGCAACGTTAAATGCGCTCTTTAAAGGTTCATCACACGCATCAGATGCTTGCGATGCTGATCCATATTTATTGCGTGCAGCAAAATTTCATGGGGAACCATCTGGTCGTAAATGTCCAATCTGCCGCAGTAAAGAGTTGATGGAAGTTCGTTACACATTTGGAGATCAACTCGGACAATACTCAGGTCGAATTAAATCAACGGATGAATTAATAGAAATGCAAAATGAGTTTGGACAATTTAGAGTTTATGTAGTTGAAGTTTGTCGAAACTGTCATTGGAATCATTTACATCTCTCCTATTTATTAGGAGATGGCGAGGAGCGGAAAGCGCCACGAAAGGTGCGCACCTTGGAGGATGAGGATTGGGTCAGTTAATCGCTAATCTGGGCGCATGAGCAAAGAGCAGGTGCCGGCAAGGGGTAAAGCAAGCCCAAAAAAACGGCGCAGGCGCAATCGGGTTTCAGCAAAAAGGATTTTGCTGCGCTGGATTATGGTTTTTGGGGGTCTTGGTTTTGTTGCTGTTAGTGCGCTGATTGTTTACTCATACTTCACCATTTCAATTCCAGATCCAAACGCATATGTAACAAGTCAAGCCACAATTTTGCAGTACGACGACGGCAGTGAGATCGGAAGATTGGGCGCACAAAACCGCACCAGCGTGCCATTGGCAAAGATTCCAATCGAATTACGTCACGCTGTACTTGCCGCCGAAGACCGAAAGTTTTATACAAACCATGCAATCAGCCCGACCGGAATCTTGCGGGCATTTTATTTAATGGCTCGAGGCGGAGCGATTCAAGGCGGATCCACTATCACCCAACAATATGCAAAAACTGCTTTTCTATCTCGCGAGCAGACAATTAAGCGAAAACTAAAAGAGTTGATTATTGCCATTAAATTAGAAAATCAGTTGAGTAAAGATGAAATTTTAGAGTCTTACCTAAATACCATCTACTTTGGTCGCGGAGCTTATGGTGTGCAAACTGCAGCACAACAGTATTTTGGTTTAGATGTCGACCAATTATCAATTAGACAATGTGCAGTACTTGCCTCTGTATTGCGCTCGCCAGGTTATTACGACCCAGGTTTACGTGATGGAAACCTGGAAAGATTAACTGCGCGCTATAACTACACAATAAGTGCGATGGTTGCTGCCGATTGGGCTGATAAAAAGTATTTAACAATGAAAAAACTTCCAGCAATTAAACCAAGGTTATCTTCTGGAATATTGGCCGGGCCGAAGGGTTATTTAGTTGCTGCAATTCAGGCCGAATTAAATAAACTTGGATTTCCAGATGAGAAGTTAATGATCGGTGGATTGATAGTTAAAACAACACTTAATAGACAAGCCCAGATTGCTGCAGTCAATGCGGTTGACACTCTTGGACCTAAAACTGGACCAGCAAATTTGCATATTGGGTTGGCCTCGGTTCGACCAGGCACTGGTGCAATAGTTGCAATGTACGGAGGGCCTGATTACTTAAAGCGCCAATTAAATAATGCAACTCAAGGTATTGCTCAGGCGGGCTCTACTTTTAAACCATTTGCATTAATTGCCGCGTTGGAAAAGGGAGTTTCGTTAAGCAGTATGTGGAATGGGGATTCACCGCAAACATTTGATGATGCTGGAAAACCTTATGAAGTAGGAAATTTTGCTTTGAAATCTTTTGGTGATATTTCTTTGTTGAAAGCAACAGCAAGTTCAGTAAATACCGTTTATGTACCACTTGGAATTTATGTGGGCCCAGATAATGTTGTCGATGCGGCCAGGCGAGCAGGCATTCCAAAATCAGTGGAGATGGTGGCCACTCCTTCAGTTGTATTAGGTGTAGCAAGTCCAAGAGTTATCGATGTTGCCGCAGCATTTGCAACATTTGCGTCACAAGGTGTTTATGCAAAACCTTATTTAGTGCAAGAGGTAAGTGGCAGAAACAAAGGCTTGTTGTATCAAGCAACTCCTACAGGGCAAGAGGTCTTCGCAAAAGATGTTATGGCTGATTTAACTTACGCATTACAAGAAGTTGTCCGAACCGGTTCTGGTTTTGCTGCTCAAAAACTTGGCCGGCCTTCCGCGGGTAAAACTGGTACTAGTCAAGAGAATGCTTCTGCTTGGTATAGCGGATTTACTCCACAACTTGCCACCTCGGTTGGTTTTTACCGCGATGACGCTACGGAGAGTTTGCGCGGAACCGGTGGCATGAAAACTGTGACTGGCGGATCGTTTCCGGCCCGGATTTGGACTTCTTATATGAAAGGCGCCTTAAAGGGTGAACCTATTTTAGATTTTCCAGAACCGGCATATATTGGTGGGCAAGAATCAACGCGGGTGCCAATCTCAGGTGAGGTAATTCCAACTCCAGCGCCAACACCAGCGGTACCACTTCCTATTGCTACACCTAAAAATTAATCAAAAACCACTTGATCAAATGTGGTTGCAGTAAAGCGCACTTCGACATCTATCACACTACCAATCTCTGGAGCAGCTTTACCTTTCAAAGTTAACAAAGAAACGTGCATGTGTGGTGCTTCAGCAAACTCTAACTTTTTACCATTCCAACTAAATGGACTTGGATTCCAGCCAAATGAATTTAAAAAAGATTTAGTCAACGTTTTAGCCTGTGAAATGAAATCTCGCTTTGGTGTCGCAACCTCCAAGCCAATACCGTTAGATGTGCCGCCACTAACAACCAACAACCACCCACGACCAATTCGGTACTGTCGATAACCCACGCGAGTGGGGCTCTGGATCGCATGAAGATCTAAAAGTTGAGCTTTTACTTTGAGGGCGCCACGATCTCCAAGCCATAAGTCGGTGCCAATTCGAACTTTCCAAATAATCTGTGGCCAATTTTTCTTTAAATTTATTAAGTCATTTTCAGAGAGGTGTGAAACCCAAACCGAATTATTAAACTCAGTTGTATCTATCTCTCGTTCCACTATTAATCGCAAATTCTTGTCAATCCATTCGGATGCAGAACTCTTTTGATCTATCGGTAAGTGGATTGCGATTCCTTCACACTTTCCTGATTTACTATATTTATCAAGAGCATTTCCTAACTCAGATACCGAAAAACCATGTCGGTGAATCGGTGACAAAAGTTCAAGAACAAACTTTTTTGGCATTTTGGCTGAAAAAATCGAAGAGTGCGGTGAAATTGTGTGTATAACTTTTTCACTATCGCTATGTGCACTTGGAGAAAGTAAAAGAATCTCACCAGGAAATACAGATTGCACCTCTTGCGCTTCAGCTATTGTGGCAACGGCAACAACCGCGAGATTCATATTTTTTGCTTCTTGGGCTAACACCTTTTTCCCGAAACCATAACCATTTCCCTTAATTACTGGGACTACTTGCGCCTCACTATTTGCCACTAGAGCCGTTAAATGAGTGCGCCATTTCTCAGCGGCAACATGCAGGGTTAAGGACATGGATGAATTCTCTCAGTTATTTTCGATTGAGGTAAGCCCGGAAGGCGCGATATAGCAATTTGTTAAGCGGCAGATCCCACTCCCCGATTAGTTCAGTGGCATAACCGCCGACTCCTACTTTAAATTGAATCAATCCGGCATGGGAGTCATTTTGATCAACTGTAGAAGTGATACCCCGTAGATCATAAATATCACAATGATTTTTGAGTGATTGTTGCATCATCGCCCATTGCAAAACATTGCTACCACGTGCTTCTCGGCCGTAAGCCGAAGAGGCACCATAGAGATACCAACTATGTTTATTGAGCGTCACCAAAATTGTTGCAGCGATAATTGTGTCATTCCATTTTGCTAAAAAGAGGGTGAAGTTGTTTTCATTATTTTTACGCATCGCATCCCACATTTTTTCAAAGTATGAAAGTGGTCGCGGAGTAAAATGATCACGGGTGGCGGTTTCTAAATAGACTTTATGGAATTTTGCTAAATCCGCGCGAGAACCTTCAATTACTTCAACATTTTCCTTTTCACCCTTTTTAATATTTCGACGCCAGAGTTGGTTAAAGCCTGCCAATACATCTGCTTCACCTTTCCCAGTCAAGGCCAGTTGGTAAATATATTTAGGTTGTCCGGCGGCAAAACCATTTACATCATCAATGCTGGGGTTAAAGCCATTACTTCTTAAAATATTTTCAATTTGATTTGTGCCGGAATTTATCCAACTAGGAGTGACTTGCTGTAAAGATTTTTTACTTTCATCCGCCAAAGCTTCTTTGATTGTTTCGCTATCCCAACGATTTTTTATCACCATCGGTCCGATGCGTAGTGCAAATCCATTTTGGGAGATTGCGTATTCCCGCAATAGCGGTATTGCCTGCTCAAGATATTTAGCGGCGAGCGCCGGGCCTTCGGGGATGTAAAGAAAGTAGCGATTTAATCTTGGGATTTTTCGCGCAAGC
>Ga0194051_1001500_pt1 | contig 12267 bp, 11 predicted proteins | sample SepL2320m_MetaG_FD_161275 | JGI IMG/M metagenome (GOLD analysis project Ga0194051, IMG submission 161275) | Anoxic zone freshwater microbial communities from boreal shield lake in IISD Experimental Lakes Area, Ontario, Canada - Sep2016-L239-20m | ecosystem: Environmental > Aquatic > Freshwater >... | reverse complement strand
GCGGCCGACGTGCACGCCGAGCTTGAATCGCGTTCGGAGTGGCGCCGGCGCCAATGCGCGCTTGACCACGGGTCGGCACGGTAGGCCGCAAAAGGACGCGATATGAAGGCGATCATCGTCGGCGGCGGCATCATGGGTCTCAGCGTGGCGTGGGCGCTTGCGCGCAACGGACACGCCGTCGAACTGTTCGAGCAAGGCCCCCTGCCCAATCCACTCGCCTCGTCGATGGACGAGCATCGCCTCATCCGTCATCCCTACGGCGATCAGGTGGGATATGCCCGCCTGATCGACGACGCCTATGCTGCATGGGACCTGCTATGGGGCGACCTCGGCCAGCGTCTCTACGCCGCCACCGGAACGCTGGCGCTCACCGGCAACGGCGCTGACTGGGCGGAGCGCTCGGCCGCGGCATTGGCTGCCATCGGCAAGCCGATGACGGAGCTGCCGGTCGCCGATTTGCGAAATCGCTTTCCGCAAATCGAAGCCCACGGCGTCGAACGTGCCTTCTGGATGGAATCGGGTGGCGTACTATTCGCCCAGGATATTGTCGTCGCCCTTGCCCGATACCTCACCGGCCAGCCACACGTTCGCCTCTACCCTCACACACCGGTCCGGTCGGTCGACCTCGAGCAGGGTCGCGTCGTCACCGCTACGGGCGCCGTGCACGCCGCCGATGTCGTCGTTGTCGCGGCTGGCGCCTGGATCAACCGGCTGTTACCCGGCTTTGGGCAACGCTTGGTTCCGTCGCGACAGACCGTCATCTACTTCGATCTGCCGGCCGATGCCCGCGCCGCCTGGGCCCAGGGCCCGATGATCATCGAGAAGACCGGCGACGTCGGACTCTACCTGGTGCCACCGATGGAAGGCCGCGGCCTCAAGGTCGGCGACCATGAATTCAGCCGGTCCGGCGACCCGATGGACGAACGCACCGCCAGCGAGGACGACATCCGGCCCCTGCTGGCTCGTTGCCGCAGCCTCCTGCGCGGTTTCGACCAGTGGCGCACCGACCGGCTGAAAATCTGCTTCTACACCGTGACGGACGACGAGCGGTTCGTCGTCGAAAAGCCGGCGGCAAATGGATGGATCATGTCCCCCTGCTCCGGTCACGGCTTCAAGTTCGGCGCGCTGATGGGCCTCGAACTCGCCCGCACGCTCGTCTCGGGCCGCGATGCCGCGGCTCATGCAAGGTGGGCGGCCGGTCTGGAAGTGCCGGTCTGGAAGTGATTGCGTCGACCTGACAAAATGTACTGAATTCAGGAAAGAGAGAAATCGACATGGCAACCGCCAAGCGACGCGCGCCGGCCGCACCGAAGAAGGCAACCGGCCTGCGCCAGGGCCTCGCCACCTACGGCGACGCGGGCTTTTCGCTGTTCCTGCGCAAGGCCTTCATCAAGGCGGCCGGCTACACCGACGACGCGCTCGACCGGCCGATCGTCGGCATTACCAACACTTTTAGCGACTTCAATCCCTGCCACGGTAACGTCCCCGACCTGATCGAATCGGTGAAGCGCGGCGTCCTTTTGCAGGGCGCGCTGCCGATGGTGTTTCCCACCATCTCGATCCACGAGAGCTTCTCGCACCCGACCAGCATGTACCTGCGCAATCTGATGGCGATGGACACCGAGGAGATGGTGCGCGCGCAGCCGATGGACTCCGTCGTCATGATCGGCGGCTGCGACAAGACCCTGCCGGCCCAGCTCATGGCCGCCGCCAGCGCCGACCGTCCCGCCATCGTGCTGCCGGTCGGCCCCATGCTCGTGGGTCACTTCAAGGGCGAGGTCCTGGGCGCCTGCACCGACTGCCGTCGCCTATGGGGGCAATATCGCGCCGGCACTTTCTCCGAAGCTGACATCCAGCAGGTGAGCGAGCGGCTGGCGCCGACCAAGGGCACCTGCATGGTGATGGGCACCGCCAGTACGATGGGCTGCATGGTCGAGACGCTGGGCATGGGCCTGCCCAACAGCGGTTCGATCCCGGCTACGCATTCCGACCGCCTGCGCATCGCCGAAGCCACCGGCAAACGCGCCGCCGAGATGGCCAAGAGCGGCGGGCCGAAGCCCAGCGAGATCATGACGAAGGCTGCCTTCCGCAATGCGCTGACCGTCATGCAGGCGATCGGCGGCTCGACCAATGCACTGGTCCATCTCACCGCCGTCGCGCGCCGCCTCGGCATCCAGATCGACCTGGAGGAGTTCGACACAATCGGCCAGAACGTGCCGGTGCTGGTCGACCTCAAGCCGTCCGGCGACCACTACATGGAGCACTTCCACTGGGCCGGCGGCAACTCGCGCCTGATGAAGGAGATCCGGGGCTCGCTCGACGAAACGGCCATGACCGTGAGCGGCCGCTCGCTGAAGCAGGTGATCGACAAGGCCGAGATGGTGCCCAACCAGACCGTCATCCGGACGCGCAAGAATCCGATCAAGCCGACCGGCGGCATGGCCGTGCTGCGCGGCAACCTGGCACCACGTGGTGCGGTCATCAAGCACTCGGCGGCCTCGCCAGCGCTGCTGACCCACACCGGTCGCGCCGTCGTGTTCGATTCGCTCGAGGACCTCGCCCTGCGCGGCGACGATCCGAAGCTCGATGTGACTGCCGACGACATCCTCGTCCTGCGCAATGCCGGGGCGAAGGGTGCGCCCGGCATGCCGGAGGCCGGCTCCTTCCCGATCCCGATGAAGCTTGCACGCGCCGGGGTAAAGGACATGATCCGCATCTCCGACGCTCGCATGAGCGGCACCGCCTTCGGTACCATCGTGCTGCACGTTTCGCCCGAGGCTGCGAACGGCGGACCGCTTGCCCTGGTGAAGAACGGCGACCGCATCATGCTCGATGTGCCTAAGCGCAGGCTCGAGCTGCTGGTGTCGGCCACTGAGCTCGCCAAGCGGCGCAAGGCCTGGAAGGCGCCGCCGCCGCATCCCGGCAGCCATCGCGGCTATGCGAGCCTTTACTTCGACACGGTCCTCGAGGCCGACGAAGGCGTAGACTTCGATTTCCTGGGATCGGCGGGCGCGAAGCGCTAGCGGATGGCCGACACCAAGCTTCCGAAAATCTCCGTCGTCGTCACGTGCTACAACTGCCGTGACTATATCGGCGACGCGATCCACTCGGTCGCGCGCCAGACGCTGCATGATTTCGAATGCGTCGTCGTCGATGATGCCTCGACCGATGATTCGGCAGCGGTGGTCCAGCAGACACTCGACGATCTTGCCGACCCGCGCTTCTCGCTGCTGCGGCTGGAGAAGAACGTCGGCCAGACCGGCGCCACGCGCCGCGGGCTTGCCGCCACGCGCGCGACCTTCGTCTGCTTTCTCGATTCCGACGACCTGTGGAACGCGGATTTCCTCGAGCGCCACCTCGCCGCCCACCTGAACGAGACCTACGCTGTCGGCTTTACCGCCTGCAATGCCCGGCTGATCGATGGCGAGGGCGCGCTGATCGCCGGCTGCGTCTACTGGTTCGGCAAGGATCGCGCCCGCGTCGATCGCGATCAAGCCTTCGCCCCGATCGACCCGGCACGCGTGCCCAAGGTCGATTCGACGCGCGGCGCGAGCTGGCAGAGCCAGACGCCCTACCGCCTCTACACCAAGCGCGTCGTCCATTGGGTCTGGGTCAGCACCTCGTCGATGATGTTCCGTCGCTCGCTGATCGACCTCGTCTTCCCCGACGACGACGAGGCGTTCCGGCTGCACATGGATTTCTACATCGTCGTCATGGCCCAGATGGTTGCGGGCTCGCTACTGATCGACGAGGCGCTCTACTCGTATCGGCTGCATGGCCGCAACGGTGCCGCCGACAATCCTGTGCTGGGCGGTCGCCTCCATCTCTCCAGCCGCAACTGGGGCGACACCCATGCCCGCATGCTTGATCGCATGCTCGCTGCAATGATCCGTGATCGCGAGCGCTTCATCGGGGCACTCGGTGACCGTCAGTATCGTCGCATGTTGCTGCGCATGCGGGCGGCGCGCGTGGGTCCGCCGTTGGGGTGGCTCCTGATCGCCTGGAGCTGGCTCGCGTAGGACTGATCTGGCTCAATTGAAGAGCATACGGTACACTTTGTGAAACCAGCGAATTCACCATGGCTGGCGGGGAGAATAAGTACCTTGCGTCAGGGTAAGCAGCTGACCCGCTGTTTGGCGTTCTTTGCGATTGTCGTCGGTGCGCCGACTATCGGGGTGCCGACTGCCTACGCTCAGACGCCGGCACTGCCTGCTGCCGCGACAGATAAAGAGCGCGCCTACGACGACGCCTTCCAGGAAATGCTGCGTCAGCCGTCCAATCTCGACGTGCTGTTCAAGTTCGCCATGGTGGCGGCACAGAACGGCGACATCGAAGGCGCCATCTCGGCGCTCGAGCGCATGCTTCTGGTCGATCCCGACCTGCCCCGCATCCGCCTCGAACTGGGCGTGCTCTACTACCGTCTCGGCTCCTACGAGGTTGCCCGCACTTATCTCGAGACGACGCTCCAGTCCGCCTCCACCCCGCCTGACGTGCGCAGCCGCGCGCAGCAGTTCCTGGCAGAAGTCGAGAAGCGCCAGAGCCCCTCCCGCTTCGAGGGCGAGGTCTTCGGCGGCTTTCGCTACCAGTCGAACGCCAATCTCGGACCGGCGACCTCCAGCGTTCTCCTGTTCGGCCAGACCGCGAACCTCAACCAGGCGGCGATCGGCACGGCCGACTGGGGCACGGTGACGTCGGGCGCCGTACGACACATCTACGAGCTGGGCGGCCAGGACAAAGGGCAGCTCGAGACGCAGATAACCGCCTACGCCAATCGCCAGTTCCAGGTTCAGGCGGCCAATGTGTCGATCATCGATCTTACGTCCGGTCCGCGCTTCCAGGCGTTCCAGGGCATCTTCCAGGACATCAGCGTAAAACCCTTCCTGACCGCCGGCTACATCTGGGTCAACGACACCAGTTTCTACGGCGCCTATGGATCCGGGCTGGAGGTGGGCGCTCTGCTCTCCGACCGGCTGCGCAACACGACGATCGCCGTGGCGCGCCGGCAGCTGCACCCCAATACCTGGTACCTGCCCACCAACGATCAATTCAACGGCTGGGAGTATTCAGGCACGACGACTTTCCAGTACCAGCTCGCGCCGACGATCTCGATTTTCGGCAATGCCAATATCCAGCGCTACGAGACCGACAGCACCCCTTGGCAGAACTACGTGGTCGCCGGCACCGGCGGCAGCCTGCAGTTCCGCTTCGACGACCCGCTTTTCAAGAGCGATTTGCCGTGGGCTATCGCGCTCACCGCCAATGTCCAATGGTGGACCTACGATCAGGCGGACGCCACAGTTGACCCGACCGTCACCCGCCAGCAAAAGGACACAATCCTGAGCTTGGCTCTGACGGTGCCGTTCGACGATCGGACAACCATGACGATATCGGGCGGGCGTTTTGTGCGAACTGCGAACCTTTCGAACTATCAATTCACGAACAACAGCTTCCTGATGGGTGTAAGCTGGCGGTTCTGAGTGGGGCGGGGAAATTGCCATGGCAAAGCTTGCGATTGTAAGTCCGTCGCTGCCGCGCGCCGCGCTTGCCGGTGCGGCCGCACTGATGCTGCTGTGCTCGCCGATGATGATCGGCGCCGCGGCGGCAAAGATCGGCGTCACGTCGGCAACCGACGGCGAGCCGTTGGGTAAGCCGCCTACCGAGGCCGAGCGCGTGCTCCGCGTCGGCGTCGACGTACAGGCCAACGAAGTCATCACCACCAAGGCCGGTGACCGCGCTCACCTCATGTTCCTCGATGGCACGTCGCTCACGGTCGGGCCGGACGCCAGTCTCGTGATCGACAAGTTCGTCTACGATCCCAACAGCAAGACGGGCGATCTCGCGATCACGGCCAGCAAGGGTGTGTTCCGCCTGGTCGGCGGCAAGATCAGCAAGACCAACGCGATCGTCGTCAACACACCGTCGGACACAATTGGTATCCGCGGCGGCATCGCCATGCTCGACGTCAACCAGACGAAGACCCGTTCGATCTTCATTTTCGGTTTCAGCATGACGATCGGCGCCAATGGCCGCATCGAGACGATCACCCGTCCGGGAACGGAAGTAACGACCAGTTTCGGCGGCTTGCCGGGCAAGCCCGCAGCGTTGACCAAGGGCCAATTAGCCGCGCTGCTCAGCCAGTTCGAAGGCAGCAAGAAGGGCGGCACGCCTGGCGGAAGCGGTGGTGCCGATCAGGCGGCGAAAAATTCCGGCTTTTCGGACGGAAACTCCAGCAAAGGTACCGGCGTCGACGGATCGAAGGGCGACAAGTTCGGTAGCGGCCCCGGCCCCAAAAGCAAAAACCCGAGCGATGTCATCGTCAATGCCATCACCCAGCCAAACGGTATTGCTCCCTCGCTGCAGCCGAAGCCCGAGAACGTCGTCCCCATCGTGAACACGATGACCTCAACAGTTACCTACAAGGGCACGATGTCGGGTGCCGTCGTCAATAATGGCCATCTCTCTTCCGCCACCGGCACCTACCAGAACGCCTGGAATGTCGGCCAACGAATGGGCGCCGTGACCGCGACCTTCGACGGCGCCACCTATGGCAACGGCAGCCTAAACACCAGAGTCGTTGGCAGTGGCCCAGCCTTTGTCACAACGGCACCTTTGCCGTCGGTGAATGGCCCGGCAGGCCGCAGCCTCAGCTTGGCTGGTACCTTCGTCGGGCCGGGCGGTGTGCCGACCCCCCAGGCGAGTGCGGGCGCACAAGCGGGCGGCTTTGTAATCACAGGCCCCCGCTACGTGGCCGGAGGCACCTTCCAGGGTACGAAGCAGTAGGCGGGAGAGTTATCCGGCACGGCCGGCGATGAAGTCGGCAATCGCCGCGATGTCGTCGCGGCGAAACCACGGCAGATGCGTCTCGGCCGGCCGTATATCCGAGGCGATGGCGACGATAGAGGGATCCTTGGCGGCCAGGGACTCGACGTCTCCGGCGCGCACCTCAATCTTGGGATGCGCTTCGCGCTTATAACCCTCGATCAGGATCAGGTCGGCTGGCGACAGCCGTTCCAGTACTTCCGCTAACGTGGGTTCGGCCTGCTCGCGCATGATCGCGTAGCGCAGGCCGCCGACCAGGGCCACTTCGGTGGCGCCGGCTAGCCGGTGACGGAAGGAATCGCGGCCCGGCTGGTCAATGTCGACGTCGTGATGGGCGTGCTTGATGGTCGACACGCGCCAGCCGCGCCGCACGAACTCCGCCACCAGCCGCTCGACCAGGGTCGTCTTGCCGGCGTTCTTCCAGCCGGTGACGCCGAAAACGCGCTGTCCCGTCATGTCCCGATGCTCACGAAACGATCCGCTCCGCGTGGGCATACACGGTCAGGCGGCCGTCGCGCACGAAGGCCACGAGCGAGATGCCGGCCTGCTCGGCCGTCTCGATGGCGAGCGAGGTCGGCGCCGAGACGGCGGCGATCGCCAGGGCTCCCAGGGCAGCAGCTTTCTGCACCATTTCGTAGGAGCAGCGGCTGGTCACCACCACGAAGCCACCGGGCTCTACGATATTGCCCACCGCAAGCGCACCGCCCAGCTTGTCGAGGGCGTTGTGCCGGCCGACATCCTCGCGGACGGCGACGAGCGTGCCGTCCGCCGTCGCCCAGCCGGCAGCATGGGTGGCACCGTTCAGCTTGTTGATGCGCTGATGTGCGGGCAGTGCCGACATCGCCCGCTCGATCGCGGCACGCGAGACCACACCTGTCGCCTGCGACACCGCGACAGGACGCAAGGCGGCATCGAGGCTGTCGACGCCACACAGGCCGCAGCCGGTCCGTCCGGCGAGGCTACGCCGTCTCTCCTGCAGCCCGGCCATCCGTTGCGCTGCGATCTCGAGGCGGACCTCGATTCCCCGGCCCCTCGACTCGACCTTGATATCTTCGACCTCGATATCGAAGATCTCCGACGGTTTTTCGACGATGCGCTCGGTGAGCGAAAAGCCGCGGGCAAAGTCCTCCAGGTCGCAGGGCGTTGCCATCATCACGGCATGGCTGATGCCGTTGTAGACCAGCGCCACCGCGACCTCCTCGGCGACGATCTCGTCAAGGCTCTCGCTGCCGCCCGCCGTGAGCCGCTGCGCCGGACGGTGAACGGAGCCCGTCGCGTCACTCATCCGGCGACCTGGTCGATCCGGAGATGGCGGCCCTCGCGGTCGAAGAACAGGCCGCGATTGAGCGCCAGCGGATCGGATTTCACATCGGCCTCGACGACCTTCAGCTTGGCCGCAGCCAAAGCGTCGGGCAGAGGGCCGCCGTCATGCGCCAGGCCGACGAAGAAGGCGACGCCGTCCCAGGGCGTCCGGGCTCCGTCGAGCAGGGCACGCATGTCGGGCCACGGCATGTCGTTGCCGATCAGGTGGGCGTAGCTCGACTTCAAAGGAGTGACCCGCTCGCCGCCGATGCCGACCAGCACGATGAAGGCGGTAAAGGGGCCGGTGTCGGCGAACTGCGCGGCCAGCCAGTGCTCGAAGTCGGTCTTCATGGCTGCTCTAGAATTCGACGACCGGCGTCGCCGGCATGTAGCGTTCATAGACCTGTAGAAACGGCTCGCCGCGCTCGGCCTCGTACCAGGCCTCGAAAGCCCGAAATGCTGCAATGGGATCGGCGAGAATGGGATCGGCGAGCGGTGGGTCGGCCGCCACTGACTCCTCGATCCCGGGGGAGCCCGCTGGAAGGGGGTGCGCTTCCGCATGCAGCGCCTCCGCGATCGGCCGCAGCCAGTCGACCAGCGGACGGGCGCCTTCGCCCAATTCGGCCAGACCGCCCTCGATCCAGCCGATTTCGCGAAACAGCACCTCGAGCTGCCGCTCGACGGCAAGCTCCCGGTCCGGCTCGAGGGCGGCCACGCGGGCCATGTCGGACAAGGCGCTCAGCCGCCGCCAGGCGAAGGCGCGCGCCTGTTCGGCTGCCTTGATCTGCGCCTCGACACTGGCGCGCACCGAGCGCTCGGCAGTCTCGGCGGCGGTGCAGTCGGCCTGCAGGCGGGCGATCAGGGTCTCGGCGGCAGTCGGCATGATGGGGTCAAGTTGACCCGACCGGCGGGCTGCGGGCAAGCGCCCAGTCACCCCACGAAAAAGCCCGCCGGCGGACTGCCGGCGGGCCATCGACAGCGTCGAAAGTCGATGCTGTTACTTGACGTACTGGAGGGCGACTTCAGCCAAACCAGCGGCAACGTTCAGGCCCTTGCTGCCCTCGACGCTGACCGGCTGCAGGGTGACCTGTCCGCTGCCGCCGCCGACCAGCACGTTGGCGCCGACGCCCACGCCGACCGTGGCCGACGCCGTGGCGCCGACATAGCCGCCGGTCAGGGAGCCCGGGGCAATGTTGCCGGGCGCAAACACCAGCCACACCATCTGCGCTTCCTTGGTGAAGCCGAGATCGACACCGTATTTCTTGACGCTGCCGGTATATTTCTCGGCGATCCCGTCAGTGCGGGTGAACAGGCAGCTCAGGTCCTTGGACGACCCGAAGATGAAGCCCATGCCGCCTGCGACGGTGCAGCTCAGCGAACCGACGTTGGCGCCGGACTTGCTGGGGGTCTGAGCCTGGGCCCCGCTTGCGGCGCCCACGAGCAAGAGTGCGGCACCTGCCGTCGCCAGAACTGATCGCAACATTGTCATTCCTCTCGGTTGTACCCGGCTCGGGCCGGGAATTTGGCGGGACCCCAAACATGCAGTTCCCGCCGAAGTGATTGAAACGGTCCAGCGGTTCGCTTGTTCCGGCTCAATCGCGGCGGAGATAACCCGCCAACCTGATCGAGATTATGGCAAGACTGCCCCTCCGCATCATCAAAATGCTGGGTGAACTGGTGGAGCAATCCGCATTTTTGGACACAAATCGCGTTAAATCGCGGCAAATCGCGTTTTTTCGAAAACGGCCTCCGGGAAAACACCAGTAAACCAGGCCTTTCGGGCGCGTCAAAAAGGACACCAACGCGTCTTCGATTCTGTTCGTGTTCAAGTTGTCCGGAGTTGTTCGCTACCGTCCAAGCCGACCCCGCTTTGGACATAGCCCTCCGGCTGACGTGCGCGGACCGAGCCCACCCGCCGATCCGCTCCCTGACCGCGCGGGGGACGGTGTTGAAGCCAATATCGGCACGCCCGGCTATCGGCATGCTCGTGATGCAGGAACGTCGCGAGCTTATCGGGCATGAGCGAGGCGGCGGTGATCCGGCGGCAGATGATCGGGGACATTGGCCACTCCTGGGCATGAAAAAGCCCGCCAAAGCGCCTTAAAACAGGACGCGAGCGGGCTGACGGGATAGTCGGGCGCCGGAAGCATACTCCCAGCAACATAGCCAAGCTCCTATCATTTTTCTGCTAAACCTGCAAATATATGTTTGCATTGCTGGTCACTCGAAAACGCACAGCGCCGATGGGAAGACATTGGAAAAGGAGTCCGTCGACGTGAGCCGCGCTTAGGGTCGCTCCCCTAAAGTGGTGCCCTGTAAGCTGGCAACTAGGAGCCTCCTATTTTCGCCTCCTAGTTGCAGATCTCCGTCGAAAATCGCTCCAGACTTGACTTGAGATGCACCGGAGAGTGGTATCACTCCTCGAGTGGGGCTTGGGGCCTGGCTCAATGTCATGCGCGAAGCCGCCGGTAACGATTCCCGCGGCTCGCTCTCCAACCGATCAAGGGGCTAGGGATGGGAACCGTTAGTCCGTCAGGCAATCCCGACATTGATGGGCTTCTCAGGGGCGGCAAATGGGACAGCAGCCAGCTCACCTATTCATTCCCTACCACAACAAGCCAGTACTTCAGCGACGGCTATGTGACGATCAACGGCTTTGAAGCGTTCAATAGCGTACAAAAAGCGGCGATCACCAAAGTTCTTCAGAATGTTTCAAGCTTCACAAACCTCACCTTCACGGAAACCGCGAGCAGCGGCGCGCTTCGTTATGCCGAGGCCGATTCAATTCGCGTTATTTCCAACGATAGCCTTCACGTCCCTGGAAATGGCACCGCTGAAGCCTACTATCCACTGGATACTACCCCTCTCTATCTGAGGGGAGATGCCTGGTTCAATCACTCAAGCTACAACAATCCACTCGCCGGCAGCTACTCCTATACCTCGGGGATGATGCATGAAACCGGACATGCTCTCGGCCTAAAACACGGCCACGATAGTAGCCCGACACTGCCAACCGACCATGATTCTTCCGAGTACTCGGTCATGACGTATCGCAACTACGTCAATGATCCGCTTATCGATGGGGACGGCGCACCTGACCATGGCACTACATTCATGCAGGATGATATCGCCGCACTTCAATACATCTACGGAGCAAATTTCAACTCCAATAGCGGCACGACAGTTTACCGGTGGAATCCCAACACCGGTGAAATGTCGATAAATGGCGTAGGGCAAGGAATTGGCCCAAGAAACAAAATCTTCATGACGCTATGGGATGGCGGTGGAACGGACACATACGATTTTTCGAATTATTCGTCGGGCGTGAAAGTAGATCTCGGCCCGGGAAACTGGACAACTACGTCCACCACCCAACTCGGGGACCTGAGCGATGGGCATATTGCCCGTGGCAATATCGCCAACGCGCTTCTCTACAACAATGACCCGCGCTCTCTGATCGAAAACGTCATTGGGAGCTCTGGCGCTGATACGATCACTGGAAACGCAGCCGACAACGTGCTCGACGGTGGAGCAGGCGCTGATTCAATGGCGGGCGGCACGGGCAACGACACCTATGTCGTCGACAACGCCGGAGACACCGTCACGGAAAACGCAGGGGCCGGCACCGACACGGTGCAGGCGTCGATCAGTTACACTCTAGGCAATAATCTCGAGAACCTGACCCTCACCGGCGGCTCAAATCTCAGCGGCACGGGGAACAGCACAAATAACACGATCACCGGCAACTCCGGCAACAATGTCCTCGACGGCGGAACCGGAGCTGACTCGATGGCCGGCGGCGCTGGCGACGACACCTATATCGTCGACAACGCCGGAGATACCGTCACGGAAAACGGAGGAGCCGGCACCGACACGGTACAGGCATCGATCACCTACACTCTAGGCAACAATCTCGAGAACCTGACGCTGACCGGCAGCACGAATATCAATGGCACGGGGAACAGCGCAGACAATACGATCACCGGCAACTTCAGCAGCAATGTCCTCGACGGCGGAGCCGGAGCGGACTCGATGGCCGGCGGTGCCGGTGACGACACCTATGTCGTCGACAATGCCGGCGACACCCTCACCGACTCGGGCAACATCAATGGCGTCGGCAACTCGGGCAACAACACCGTCATCGGC
>Ga0194051_1001497_pt1 | contig 12283 bp, 11 predicted proteins | sample SepL2320m_MetaG_FD_161275 | JGI IMG/M metagenome (GOLD analysis project Ga0194051, IMG submission 161275) | Anoxic zone freshwater microbial communities from boreal shield lake in IISD Experimental Lakes Area, Ontario, Canada - Sep2016-L239-20m | ecosystem: Environmental > Aquatic > Freshwater >... | reverse complement strand
GAATAACGGAGGTGTTTGCATAACAAAAAGATGTGGTTGAGCTTTGAAACGGAAAGGAGTTGAGAAGTTGAAGACGCAGCCAGCGGTCAACCGGTTCCCCCATGGATTTGTCGATTGTCCCAAAAATAGACTCTTCCGCCAGCAGCAAAATCAGCAGAATACAAAAACAAAAAAATAGGTTTTAACTCATGAAAGCAAATGAACCGTCCCTGTAGTTTCCCAGAGAAGCCGAAAATGTTAGGATTCAGGTTGCTGATCGTTACACAATCAAGTTTAAAAAATTGTGTTTCGAACGGATACTTGTGGGGATGTATTGTTCACTCTGTATTTGTGCGGTATTGCAGGATTTCTTTTTCTGGCGGTCAATCGTTCGGAATCAAAAACGTGAGGGAGGAACAAAAGGATGAAAACCAGACCTATGTGGCTGCGTCGCGCATTCACGCTCGTTGAACTTCTGGTCGTGATCGCAGTTATTGGCATTCTTGTCAGTCTGCTACTGCCAGCCGTACAGGCTGCTCGGGAGAGCGCTAGACGCGTATCTTGCTCCAGTAACATAAAACAACTTGCAACCGCCAGCGAGCAGCATGTGTCAAGCACGGGACGTTTTCCAACTGGTGGCTGGGGATGGATGTGGGTCGGCGATTTTGATCGTGGCAATGATCGGCAGCAATCTGGCGGTTGGACATACAATGTTCTTCCATTTGTCGAGGGTTCGGTTGTGCATGCGATGCCCAAGGATGGGAAGCCGAATGAACTCACGACGCCCCAGCTCGACGGAGCGGCGCTAGCCATCACAACTCCGGAGCAGATTTTTTATTGCCCAACCCGAAGACCAAAGGGAAGGTATCCAAATCAGATCGGTACGATTGCCTACAACAGTAGTCCAATGCCTGCGGGATCTGGGGGCATCGCCAGATCGGATTATGCAATCAACGCCGGTGATGGAAATCCGGAGATTTTTGGCGGGCCGCCTACAAGTGCGCTTGCCAATGCCGATGGATACGCATGGCCTGCCACAACGTCGGCGGCATCGTTTTCAGGTATTTCATTTCTGCGAAGTGAGATCACGCCTGCCGCGATTAAGGATGGGCTTTCGATGACGTATCTCATCAGTGAGAAATATATGAATCCAGATAATTACCAGACCGGTTACGACGCTGGTGACAACGAGAATTGGCTCACGGGATTCAATAATGATAATTTTCGCGCAACCGCATGGCCGCCGATGCCGGATACCCGCGGCTTGCAATCGAGTTATATTTTTGGAAGTGCCCATGCTCAGGTGTTCAATATGGCTTTCTGCGACGGATCGGTGCGCACAATTTCATATACCATTGATCCGACGGTCCACAAACATCTGGGAAACCGATTGAATAATGTTCGAGACGGAGTAGTCGTCCCAAATTTTTAGGAACAGAGAAGCCACACGGATTCATTCAAGCCGATGGCTTTTGGTGTGGAGTGCGGCAGCAAAGAAGTGTGTTTGAAGAAGTGTGTTTGAAGAAATAGGCCAGCGTTTTTGGAGCGAAGATACAACTCAAATAATGGACCACAAATATGAGAACACACCAACTTCGTTACGCCTTCACGCTCGTTGAACTTCTGGTTGTGATTGCCATTATCGGCATTCTTCTCGGTCTTCTCATGCCGGCAGTGCAATCAGCGAGAGAGAGCGCCAGAAAGGCAAGTTGTCAGAACAATCTCAAACAGATCGGTCTGGGTGTGCAGCAGCATGTTCAATCAAACGGTTTTTTTCCTTCAGCAGGATGGGGTTGGCATTGGACGGGCGATGCGGATCTGGGTTTTGGACGTTCGCAACCCGGAAGCTGGATCTTCAGCATTCTTCCCTATATCGAAGAAACGGTGATCTACAAATTCGCATCGGATGGCAAACCAAACGAAATCACCGCAGCTCAAATGGCAGGCGCCGAACAGGCCGGGAAAACACCGATTGGGCTATTCTGCTGCCCTTCTCGTCGTCGGCCGATGCAGCATCAGTGCACTATTTACAACAATTCGAGTTCTCCGCTTCACAACTCCAATATTCCAACACTAAGTAACAGGGCCGACTACGAAGCCAATGCAGGATCAGTCAAGGTCATGTGGGGAGGAGGGCCCAACGGTTTGGCGGCAGGTCTTGCAGGGCAAGGATTTTCCGACATGACGAATTCAAACGGGATCGTTTTTCAGCGAAGTGAAATAAAGCCTGCTCAGATACTCGATGGTCTGAGTAACACCTATTTTGGTGGTGAAAAATATTTGAACCCAGACAATTATGAAAAACCGATCGACATCGGTGACGATCATACCATGTTTGCGGGTGATGATTATGACACACAAGGATGGACCGACGCAGTCCCGCTTCAAGATCAGCGAGGCCGAGCAGACTATTGGCGATTTGGCAGCGCCCATGCAGGCGCCGTTAATATGGCTTTCTGCGACGGATCGGTGCGAGCGATTGCCTATTCGGTTGATCCAACAGTTCACACGTTGCTCGGCCATCGAAAAGACAAGCAAGTGGTGAGCGTTCCACAATAAGAGGAGTCAATGACGGTAAGTCATTGGCTCGTACATGATTATTATGAAAGCAGTCGTGGAATCTTTTTTACAACCCAATATGGTTCTTTTTGTTTGTGTTCATAACGCCGGTCGATCGCAGATGGCCGAGGCCATTTTTAATGCGTCGGCAAAGAAACGCGGGCTGGATCTGCGTGCGGCTTCTGCCGGCACCGTGGGGGGATCGAGCATCAATCCGCTGGCTCGGGATGCAACGAGTGAAATTGGGATTTCTATGGACGGCCAGCGACCCAAGGTGCTTACACAAGAACTGATCGACGCATCACGAGTCGTGATTACGATGGGCTGCGGTGTCGATGCCCAGGCCTGTCCCGCGAGATTGCTTGTGAGCGAGGATTGGGGACTCGACGATCCCAAGGGCCAGTCAATTGAGGTGGTGCGTGTGATACGTGATGAGATTGTTCGTCGCGTGGAATTGCTTCTGGATGAAATGTCTGCTGACAAACCGGCTCAGTAAAAAGTTTGGAAAGCGATGCCAACGATCAGTAGTGTTCTCGCAAAAGCGGGAAAAATTTCCCTTCCAGCCGCGAGCCTTTCGCCACCGGCGGCATCCCGACCAGAAGTGGTTCGTCGGAGTCGCTTCTCGTGCCGTCGAGGCAAACATTGATTACGACGGCTCGACGCGGTCGTTCGGTCAAGTTTGCTTTTGAGCCATGAATTAAAAGCGGATGATGAAACGTCGCTTCGCCCGCTTTGAGTTCGATGGGAAGCGGCTTGAAAGCCACCATTTGTTCATCGTTGAGCACCGAGCGAATGGATTCCATGTCACCCGCGAGGCCTGTTGCCGGCAGGAGCGGCCAGCGATGAGAACCGGGAATATAGTGCATGCACCCGTTCTCGACAGTTGCATCGTCGAGACCGATCCAACAGGTCAGGTGATTCATTGGAATGGTTCTGTTCCAGTAGGAATAGTCTTGATGCCACGCCACGACACCGCCATGTTTGGCAGGTTTGCAAAACAGTTGATCATGCCAGAATCGCACCGATCCCCCGAGAAGCTGGCCGGCCGGAACCGAGAATTGCGGGTGCCATAGGAGATCATGAAATGCCGATTTGATTCGCCATGCACCCAGGGCATGGAAAAGGACTTTGCTGGGGTCGGCCGATTCGTTCGAGTGGTATTCGTGAAAGAGTTCGTGCCCGGCGACGTGGGGATTGAATAAATCGGAAAGCTGTGTGCGGAGCATCTCGATTTGTGTGTCATTGAGAATTTTGATTCCAGCAACGTAGCCATATTCCTTGTAATGCGCCATCTGTTGGGGAGTAATTCTCATTGTCGAGGGATCGACCGTGAGCGGGTCGCAGCCGAGAAAGTCGCTTACCGGAGCGTGGTCGTTTGCTAGGTCACGAACGCTTGTAGTGGAACCGGTAGCCATAACACCTCCGAGAAGTATCAACATAAAAAAGCTATGATATTCAGAATAGAGAATCAGGCAGAATACCGAGACTCAAACCCCTTCATCAATACCGTTTGACGATCATCGATCAGAATCAAAAAAAGGGATCATCCTTGTAGAATTCTCGAAGGTCAAAATCGAAACAAGAGAGCAATTATTTATGTCCAAACGGATTGTCGATGTTGGCAGTTGTGGCTACGACCACGGCATGCTTCAGCGATATTTTTCCAGTACATTTGGTTCTTCAATCGAACAGGCCAACCACTGGCAGGATCTTTCGTGTCTTCGCGAAAAAGGCCCGATCGACCTCGTGCTCGTCAATCGTCTCCTTGACGCCGATGGATCGTCCGGTCTTGAGATTGTTTCAAGGATCGTTGCCGATGGGCGATTTGCAGGCACGATAACGATGCTCGTTTCCAATCATGAAAGTGCACAAGCCGAGGCGCTCGTTCGTGGTGCTAAACGAGGGTTCGGTAAAGCCATTCTTCAAGAACCCGAAGTGGAAGTCCTGCTTGCGGCCGTGCTTCGTCCATGCATGCAACCAATCCGTTACGAGGAGTCATCGCTATGAAAATGAAAGTCATCACGCTCTTCACCGTGGTTGTATCAGTTGCATCACTAGCATCATGGATGACCAAACAGGGAAGAGCCGAATTCTCTCAGAATGCCAACGGAGTCATCGTGCTTACTCCCGATTCCAAACAGCCAGACGCTTCCTTTGACTTTCAGCCAACTCGATGGGGATCTTACGACGTATCAATTTCTCTCGATACAACCGACGGCACTGAAGTCGAACTTCGCATGCGTCAGCATCGTGTAGAAAAAGTTGACGGAAAAAATGTGGAACAGTCGAGTATGTATGCATTGAAAGGACGAGTGAAAGCAGAAACATTTCTTGCAGGCCGCGTGAAATTTGTATCGGCCGAGAAAGTGTCGCTCGAAGTTGTTGATGGAACCGGTATAAACCTGCTCAAGAGTGTTCGCCACATCCTGTTAAAGCCAGCCCCTGAAGGCGAATCGATTGTGCAGCAGGGTGATCGAACAGTTGTCCTCGAGAGTGCCAATTGTACCGTTCATGGAGTGAGCCTGCGGTACGAGCCACAGCCACACAAAAATACGATTGGTTATTGGTCGAATGCATCTGACTGGGCAAGCTGGGATTTTAATCTCAAAATCCCAGGCCGGTTTAGGGTCGTTCTCAGGCAGGGATGCGGTAGCGGTCATGGGGGAAGCAAGGCAAAAATTTCAGTGGGTACAAGTGCAATCGAATTTATGGTGATTGAAACGGGTGGATTTCAAACCTGGCTCGATCGCGATCTCGGAACGATTGTAATCGATACCCCCGGACGTTATTCGCTGGAGTTGCGAGCTCTTTCAAAAGTAAGTGGTGCTGTAATGGATTGCCAATCGATCAAGCTTGAGCCCGTTCCATGAATCACGAGAGGCACGAACCGTTTTGTCAGGGGAGTTCTCTGATGCGAAGGTTTCGAAATTCAACCGGTGCGCCTTCAGATTCCAAACACAAAAATCCCGTAGCAGGTTTGCAATCTCGGCCCCCTGAAACTTCTTCACCATTGACCCACAGTCGCACCTCACCGTTGATGGCCCGTATGTAATAGTGGTTCCATTGATTGATTCCCAGGCTTAAGTTTTTGCGGGGAAAGCTCCGTTTGCCATCGGGTGCAACGGGCTCAAACGGTTTCATATCCGAACCTCCGACCGGAAATACATCGCCGTGGGTCGTAAACCAGTCCGCCTTTTTGCCCGCAGATTTTTCGAACTGTGCGGCGTAGCCATGGTCGAGCACCTGCACCTCGATTCCCCCGGGGGGAAGCTGTCCAGGTTTGATCGACGATAGAGCCGACTCCGGTGCCCATAAAAATACGCCAGAATTTCCTCCATCGCTTAAGTGCCGCCATTCCACGACCAATTCAATATTTGTTACGGGCGTGCGCATTCGAATCACACCAACCGGTTTGCCGGTGCAGTGAACGCTCCCGGCCTTCCACGTCCATGTATCGGAGTCACAGTTTACGTTCACAAAATCGTTTTCCCCAAGAGTCCGCCAGTCAGGTCCGATGCCGTCGATAAACGCTTTTGAAACAACTGTTTCCTCTGCGTGGAGCGAAGTGAGAGAAACGTTTTCGATGAAGCAGAAGGTACCGTAAAAAGCCAGCGACATGCCGAGTGAACGAATGGTGTGTGCAATCGATCGGTCATGGAAAAGCGTGCAACGTGAGAATGACATGTCAGAACTCCTGTAAGAAATTAAAAAGGAATGCGTTGAAGAATCCGACTCGGTCGATTTTTTGAGTACGATACAATTTTCAGCAGTTATCGTAACCGTTTAGGGCTTGGAGTGGAGTGATACATTCAATGCGTCAAGGATATCGGTATTGTGTGTCATGGCGATGGCACATCACAGCGATTTGTGCCTGTATCTGCATCTCTTTTTCATGCACCGGCAGCAACACTTCGGCGGTCGGCGCAATGACCACATGGGATGGCCGGCATTCCATTGAAAAAATTGCGGTACATGTGGTTTATTTTGTTCCCAATGACCGAGTCCCACTCGCTGACTGGAGGCTAAGAGTTGATTACTTGTGTCGGCGCATCGAGGAATTTCATGCGAGGGAATTCGGTGAGCAGTCAACGCTTACAACAATCGTTCGTCCTGAGCCTTTCATCTCAAAGAGATCGTCACAACAATTGCGAAATGGAAATGCGGATGCCATTTTTTTCAAAACACTTGAAGAAACTGACGCCGCGATTTCGGTGGTCAAAGAACCAGACGGCGCCTTTCCGATTGTGCTTGCCCTCAGCGACATCAACTGGAGGCCGCTGGATGACTTTTCTCGAATGGCGCCACGCCACGATGGGTATCGCTTTGAGGGAAGCGAAAATGAAAGAGTGCATGTTCCTGGAGCGGCTTCTGGTGGCGCTCGAGCGACCTATCTCGCCGATGCAGGAAAGGGCTGGGGATTAGTGAGCGCCGATGGATGGCGGGTGCCGTATCGAGGCAGCGACTGCGTTGTCTACCACGAAGGAGTTGGGCACGCTGTCGGACTTCCGCATCCTGACGAAAGTGATAACTCTGTCATGGGTCTTGGTCAGTACGCCGGATGGATCAGCCAGTCGTGGGTGACGCAGTCGCAGAAGGAAAAGCTAGGGTGGTTGCCGCCGAAAGTCTCGTTGGATCGAGACACAGATCTGTTCTCGTCATTTGTTGTCTGGGTTGATCCGGTCGTACCTCGGCCCGGCCAGCCAGTGTCGCTTGTGCTCAAGTGGCCTGATCAACAGAAGATCAAACAGTGTTTTGTCCAGGTTCAGACGTCGCTGCGTGGTCCATGGGTGATGGTGCCTTCGAATGATACGCAGATTGAAAAGAAACGAATTGAACTCGGATCGTTTGACCGGGCGTCGGCCGTTTCATACCGAATACAGGCAAAGACAGAGGATCAAACGGATGTTGAATTATGGGGATATTTTCAGGTTCGATCCGATCCCGGACAAAGTCCCGCGCCACAGGAAGTTGATCTGGCGGATCAGAATGAGTTCTCTGCCCCCGGCGAAGCCAAAGAGGTCGAGGAGATTGATCTCTTGCCATTCATCGATCCCAAGAGGGATGCCGTGAATGGCACGTGGACTTTTCAGGACAATGAAAGCAGTCGGATTCTGGAAAGTCCAAAGGCCTTTGGAGCAAGACTTGAAATCCCATTTGTTCTACCGGAAGAATATCGCCTCACGGTGATCGCCGAACCTTTGGACGCACCCAACGGCCTTATTCTTGGTCAGCGATTAGCGGGGAGTCGTTTTCTAGTCTTGCTTGGCTACGCAGAGAAAAACAATCAAGTGAGTGCGCTTGAAAATATTGACGAACAAAATGTTTCTACGAATCAGACGCGGATTGAAGGGGAAGTTTTTAAGCACAATCGGTTGAGTGAAATTGTCTGTACGGTCAGACGCAGCGGGGTTCAGGTGTTGGTCGATGGAAAAGAGTGGATCGACTGGAAGGGAATTGGCACGCGGCTTTCTCTGTCGGAGTACTGGAAAACTCCTCACAGCGACGTTCTTTTTCTCGGCGCATACGACTGTCGCTATAGGTTCCTGCGAATCGGACTGACGCCGCTTTCTGAAAAACAATCTCAGCCAGCCGCCGCCGTGCCAGATGCAAATCCATAAAGAATCTTGGAACAGCCTGCCTGCTTGTTAGTCATCAAAAGGGCGGCGAACCTTGCGGTCGGGATCAGGAGAAGATGGCTTCGGTTGAGGCTTTGATTTTTTTGTATCGCTTGGCATCGTGGCTGACTCAGAGTCTTCGGATTCGGCCATTTCCTGTTTCTCGCGCCACGGCTTGCCGGCCTCGTAGTTTGTCAGTTCATTTTGTAACTGTTTTTGAACTTCACTCTTTACGTCGCTTGCCTCTACCGCTTTTGCACTGTATTTCTTCGCTTCTTCAAAATCCCCTGTCTCGGCGTATCCCGCAGCAAGAGTGCTGATGATGTGAGCTTCTTTCCATTCAGTTTGCTCACAAGCTTTTGTCGCCAGTTCGATGGCTCGTTTTCCATCGCGAAGAGCATCGTCGGGGGATGTGGAAAGCAGCCAAGACAGATTGTTGAGCACTCCAGAATCAAGAGGTTTCAGTTGAAGTGCTTTTTCAAGGTCGACAATGGCTTCTTCGTGGTTTCCGATTGAAATCAGAGCATCGCTGCGGCCTCGGCGACTGGCAAATTGTGCGTCATCGAGTTCAATGGCTCGTGAAAATCTTCGGATCGCCTCTCGCGGCTGTTTTGCCGCCAGATAAAGCATTCCAAGCTGACCAGCGAGAAGCGGATCATCTAGATTCTGTGCCGCAAGTTTTTGGAAGTCGCGAATTGCCGAAGCGTAATCGTTGGCGTCGGCCGCAATTAATCCACGTAGTTCGAGAGCTGCAGGATGATCGGGAAATTTCTCAAGCACCTGTTCGAGATCTTGCTTTGCGCTGTCGGTATCGCCAGCCTGCTGATGAATTCTTGCTCGAAGCACGAGTGGAATCGCGTCATTGGGTTCAAGCTGTATTGCCTTTTCCAGATCAGCAAGCGCCTTCGGGCTCTCTCCCCGAAGTGCCAGAACTCTTGCTCGTTGCAGACGAGGGCCGCTCGAATCGGGCTCGAGCTCTACAGCGCGGTCAAAACTTTTCTCTGCATCATCAAGTTTTTCAAGCATGAGTTGCGCCATGCCGAGCGCTTCGTGCAGGCCGGCATCTTTCGGATCTTCCTCGATCGCCACGCCAAGATCGGCAATCGCCTTTTCAAATTCGTCACCGAGCAGATGAAAGAGACCGCGTGATCGACGAATATCTTTGTCGCGTGGTGCCAGTTCCACAGCTTTGTCGTAATCAGATTGCCGGCTTTCGCGATCCTCTTCGAGATCGCCTCGGAGCACATGAGCCTGTGCCATCTGGAGATTGTCGTTGGCCACTAATTCAAGTGCAGAATCAACGGCCTTTTTTGCCCGCTGGAGATCACCGCCAGGAAGTCGCTCAAGTTTTGCGATCATCAGATGTGCTTCACCGAGTTTTGGATCTCGTGAGATCGCCTCATCAAGATCTCGCAAGGCATACTTTCGCATTCTTGGCCACTGCTCGTTGGGTGAGGGCGGATCAAAAATCGCTTCTACGACCATGCCCGCTCGATCAACAAGCGTGCCGGTATAGAGATCCTCGGCAAACTGCTTCGAATCTTTTGGAAGCCCCTTTTTGATTGCGGTTTTGCACAGTTCGAGGACTCGGTCAAAATCCTCAAGATTTTGTGAAGAGAGCTTGGCGTCAATGGCTGCATCCAAGTCGGGCTGGCCTGCATCACCTTCAAGAGAATCGTCTTGGGCAGCCATTGCCTTCAGAACGAAAAAGTTGCAAGAAGGACCGTTGAACGTTGCGATCGAAAACGTCCCCATCACCAAACATGAGGCAATCGATCGAAACGAGTGCAATCTGAATGATCTCATCACAAATGCTCCCTGCGATACGAAAATATTCGTAGCGGTTGATTTTTTCTCAATTCGTTGTTTATGAAATTCACATTCCCGTCAGCAGTATCAGTCCTCCATCGATTCACCGCAATGCGAAAGCGACAGCGGACAAAAGTCCTGCGGAAAAGAGTTTTCTTCGGGTGTTGGGCAGTCTGAACGTCTTGACTAGAGGGGAGCCGGAAGATCGCGATTGGCAAAAATGATCGTTCCAAGTGCGTAGGCTGCGACACCAATTCCTAATAAAATTCCATCGTAGAGCAAAAGAATTTGCCAGGCGTGATCAGGATCGGCAACGAACTGTTGTGGTTCAAATGCATTGAGTACCGAGAGATAGCCCGCGAATCCCCAGGTGGAACTCATTCTGCCGACAAGTTTGGCAAGAATTGAGAAGACGTGAAAGCCGCACATCATGCCGATCGTGCGCCATCGGTAGCTGTCTGCTGCAGAAATGCATGCCGTGAGCCCTGCCGTGCAGAACATGAGCCCAAACACATTTGCGACTGCTGGAATGAAAAGACGTGGATCGACTTTTCCGCTCCATGGACCAAATGTCAAACCTGACCACAGTCCGAAATAAAGTACCGCGCAGAGAAGGGCCGCGGCACTGGTCGTAGCAATTGCCTGAGTGATATAAACGGCGGTCCTGCTTACCGGTTGAGCGAGGACCATTTCCATGGTGCCTCGTTCCAGTTGGCCCGATACCGCATCACTTCCCCGAGTAATTCCCCAGACCGTTGCCGCAAGAACGACCACTGGATCGACCAACGCAAGTGCCACGCGACCGGAATGGGTTGCTATATCAGCAAAGGGAACGCTCGACAGACGCTGCCAATTCTTAGGAATTGCGCGAAGTAACACATCTTGAAATGCGGACATTTCGATCTGCGACGAAAGCCAGATATAGATCCAAGGAAATACCAGCCAAAGCACCGAAAGACTCAAAACGAGTCCTCGTTGATCCCCCCAACTTTTTCGCCAAAGCGCAGTGTTCCACATAGGATCAGTTCAAACGTGAGTGTGATGAAAAGTATCAGAAGAAGATGCGTGTAGAGGCGTATTTACAATCTCTGTCGCGATCCCGACGCTTCGGTGAAACTGATCGTAGATTGCGGATAGACCGACCGGTTCGATGGTCACTTCATCGATGGAAAGCGTCGCGAGCCAACCAAGAATCGGTGAAAGTTCATTGGAAGCCTCAAGCACAATGCGGTCTGATGTTCGAGAAATGCAAGAGACGCGGGATTCGAGTTCGTGTGGAATCGTACCAAAAGGACCAGTGAGCCGCGCCCGAATCCGATGACGCTTTCGCAAGAGCGCAATCGACTGCTCATGCACCAGCGCACCAGATCTTAGAATCACAACTCGATCGCAGGTTTCTTCAACCTCCGAAAGCACGTGTGAAGAAAAAATAACGGTGCGGCCAGCGGCCTGTGATTCTCGCACCAACGTGAGCACTTCTGCTCGCGCCGTAGGGTCGAGGTTGGCCGTTGGCTCATCGAGAACTATCAACTCGCAGTCGGTTGCAAGAACTGCCGCCAACGCGAGTTTCTGGCGCATACCAGTACTCATTCTCGCGACTTGACGGGTGAGGTCGAGTTCGAGTCGATCTGCAACACGGATCGCAGACTGCTCGTGCGAACCTGTTCGAAGTCGAGAAAAAAATGAAAGTACTTGCCTTCCGTTCATTCGCCGAAAGAGTCGGGCTTCTCCGGGAAGATACGCAGTGTGTTTTCGAACCTCAAGCGACTGAGATCGACAGTCGAACCCTACGACCGTTGCCGAGCCTGAAGTCGGTTTGATGTAGCCCATCAACAGACGAAGAAGCGTCGTTTTTCCAGCGCCGTTTGGGCCTAAAAGTCCAAAAACCTCTCCGCTGCGAACCCCCAGAGTGCAATCAGATAGCGCATGGGTTGCCGGATAATGTTTAGACAGATGCGTGGTCTGAACAATCATTTGTCAAAACATCCCCAAGAAAGACTTTGAGCATCACCTAGGGCACACGCTTTTTGGCGGTCGCCAAGGGTAATGGCATCAGAAAAAAGAACGTCTCCACTGTAGGAGCATGCGACAGGACTCGCCAGACGCACGGGATCAAAAAGCTTATTTCTATCGGAAACAAAAGTTCAAAATGAACTGTCTGGCACGAGTTCAACCGAATAGTTGCCATTCGCGACCAAAGTAATAGGCGGCCAGCAGGAACCCAATAGCAGCCACTCCATGCCGAACCAGGGCAGCTGGAATTCTGCGTGCAAGCACAGATCCTACCAATCCGCCAGCAAGTGAACCACAGGCCATAACAC
>Ga0194051_1001490_pt1 | contig 12311 bp, 6 predicted proteins | sample SepL2320m_MetaG_FD_161275 | JGI IMG/M metagenome (GOLD analysis project Ga0194051, IMG submission 161275) | Anoxic zone freshwater microbial communities from boreal shield lake in IISD Experimental Lakes Area, Ontario, Canada - Sep2016-L239-20m | ecosystem: Environmental > Aquatic > Freshwater >... | reverse complement strand
GCTTTACAAACACCAGAGCAACATGTGTAGCCAGCAGCACATACATTTCCACAAGTTCCACAATTAGATTCATCTGTTAGTACGGCTTTGCAAATACCAGAACAACATGTGTAGCCAGCAGCACATACATTTCCACAAGTTCCACAATTAGATTCATCTGTTTGTACGGCTTTGCAAACACCATCGCAACATGTTTCACCAGCAGCACATACATTTCCACAAGTTCCACAATTGGATTCATCAGTTTGAAGTGCTTTACAAACACCAGAGCAACATGTTTCGCCAGCAGCACAAGCATGCCCACAAGTTCCACAATTAGCTTCATCTGTTAGTACGGCTTTACAAACACCAGAACAACATGTGTAGCCAGCAGCACATACATTTCCGCAAGTTCCGCAATTGGATTCATCTGTTAGTACGGCTTTACAAACACCAGAGCAACATTCTTCGCCAGCGCCACAAACAGTTCCGCATGCCCCGCAATTGGCTTCATCCGTTTGTAGAGATAGAGAGCTAGTTGCAACACATGATCCAAAGCAACAGGTTTCGCCAGCGGCACATGCATTTCCGCAAGTACCACAGTTTGATGCATTCGTTTGAGGCACAATACAAACACCGGAGCAACAGGCTTGACCGGCAGAGCAAGCGTTCCCGCAAGTTCCGCAATTGGCTTCATCCGTTTGTAGAGAGCTAGTTGCAATGCATGACCCGGAGCAACATTCTTCGCCAGCACTACATACAATCCCGCAAGTTCCGCAATTATATCTGTCTGTCTGTACTGATTTGCAAACGCCAGAGCAACATTCTCCAGAACAAGCGTTTCCGCAAGCTCCGCAATTGGCTTTGTCAGTATCCGTATTTACGCAAATGCCATTGCAACACAATTTGCCGGCAGCACAAACGGCATTGCAATCACCGCAGTGTGCTTCGTCTGTTAAAATATTTCTACAGTTTCCATCACAGCATGTCTGTCCTGCAAGGCATGCATTTCCACAAGATCCGCAATTGGCTTCATCGCCACCAATGATGTCTTTACAGGTTCCTCCGCAACATTCCCAATCCCCGGTGCATTTGTTCGTGCATGAGCCACAATAGTCGTTGTCTATGCCAAGATATTTGCAAGAGCCATCGCAGCATGTCTGTCCTGCAAGGCAAATATTTTCGCATGTTCCGCAGTGTGATTCATCGGTTTTTAGGTTTGCACAAACACCAGAACAACATATTTCGCCAGCAGCACAAGCGTGTCCACAAGTTCCGCAATTGGCTTTATCTGTTTGTAATGCTTTGCAAACGCCAGAACAACATTCCTCGCCAGCAGCACAAGCATGCCCACAAGTTCCGCAATTGGATTCATCTGTTTGTAATGCTTTGCAAACACCAGAACAACATTCCTCGCCAGCAGCACAAGCATGCCCACAAGTTCCGCAATTGGATTCATCTGTTTGTAATGCTTTGCAAACGCCAGAACAACATTCTTCGCCAGCACCACAAGCATACCCACAAAGTCCGCAATTGGATTCATCTGTTGCTACGGCTTTGCAAACACCAGAGCAACATTCCTCGCCAGCAGCACAAGCATGTTCACAAGCTCCGCAATTGGCGAAATCCGTTTGCAATGATTTGCAAGTACGGATGTCTGGCTCCGTCTCGCAACATGTTTCTCCAGCAGCACAAACTTCATAAATGTTTGGATCTGAAAAGCAACATGTTTCTCCAGACGCAAGAACTTGACCTGAGCAACCACCGCATTTTTTCACACAAGTGCCAGAGCAACAAGTTTCGCCAGCAGCACAAGCGTTACCACAAGTTCCGCAATTTGATTCATCGGTTTGTAATGCTTTGCAGACACCAGAGCAACAGGTTTGACCAGCAGGACAAGCATTTCCACAAGAACCACAGTTTGATGCACTCGTATCTGTATTTCTACAAACACCAGAACAACAGGTGTAACCAGCAGCACATACATTTCCACAAGTTCCACAGTTTGCTTCATCGGTTTGTAATGCTTTGCAAACACCAGAGCAACAAGTTTCTCCAGCAGCACATACATTTCCACAAGTTCCACAGTTTGCTTCATCCTCTTGTACGGCTTTGCAAGCATAGGTTTCTCCTGACTGGCAACATGTTTCGCCAGCAGCACATAAGGTCGAGCAAGAGCCACATGCGTTTTTGCAATCTCCGTCACAACAAGTTTCGCCAGCAGCACAAACAGTTGTGCAATCACCGCAGTGGGCTTCGTCCGTATCGGTATTAAAGCAATCACCGGAGCAACAGGTTTCACTTTCAGTGCAAGGTTGTCCGCAACCACCGCAATTGGCTTCGTCCGTTTCGGTGTCAGAGCAATCTCCGTCACAACAAGTTTCGCCAGTGGCACACACTGTTCCGCAATCACCGCAGTGGGCTTCGTCCGTATCGGTATTAAAGCAATCACCAGAGCAACAGGTTTCGTCAGTAGCACAAGGTTGTCCGCAACCTCCGCAATTGGCTTCATCCGTATCGGTGTTAAAGCAATTTCCGTCACAACAAGTTTCTCCTGATCCACAAACCCTTCTGCAAAAACCGCAGTTTGATTCATCTGTTGCTAATTCTTTACACTCACCATCGCAGCAAGAGCATGGCACTCCGCAAGATCCGCAGTTACTATTATCGTCACCGTGGATGTCTCTGCAGGTTCCTCCGCAACATTCCCAATCTCCAGTGCATTTGTTTGGACATGAACCGCAATGGTCATTGTCTGTGTCGGTGTTTTTGCACTCTCCATTGCAGCATGTCTCTCCTTCAAGGCAAACATTCGTACATGATCCACAATGACTTTCATCTGTTTTCAGATTTAAACACACATCATTTGGAAAAACCCCGCAACATGTAAGTCCTGCGGCACATGATCCGCCACAAGGTTTGCAGTACTCCGCTGCACCTGAACAACTGCCACCAAGACATAGAATTCCACCATTTGGATGAGTCTCATCTTTTGTACAGCAGTAGCCATATAATGCAGCGTTCCCATACATAGTAGGACAATACTCATTACTAGGAGTATGACCCCATGGATAATAGCATTTGTATGAAGCAGGATTGTCATAATCGTCATACCAACATGACCCGCAAGGTCCTTCTCCAGAACAGTGTCCAACACTTGGACATGGAGTGGCATGTGGATTTGAGGCGTTGCATTCTGGAAGTGTGCAAGAGTCGTAGCAGTCGCAACCAACCAGTTCCCATGACAGGTTTCCAACATTTCCTACCGCTTTGAAGTCGCAGCCACCGAAGCATGTTTTCCCCGGAGGGGCAGGAGTGGGCGGATCGGTTACTGGCATAGGACATCCGTCATAGGTGCATGCTATGAATGTGTGTGACCCCCATACAGTTGGTCGAGATCCCAACAAACTAGCCTGTTGAGCCGGTGTCGGAAGCTTGCATGTTCCGCATGGCACACATGTGCCATCCTTGCATTTTGTCGTTGGTGGAGCGCCGGGAGGTGGGCAGTCATCACCAGTTTCTATTGGATTGCATTTGTTTGGACATGAACCGCAATGGTCGTTGTCTGTTTGTGTGTTTACTGGACCAGAGGTTGGTGTTGGTAGATCGCCAAACTGATTTGGCGGACCCCAACTTGGACAGCAACTCATAGGATCAACAACCCTAACGCCACACCCTCCACAGTTGTCTGGATCAGTCAAAAGGCTAACGATTTCACCCGCACAGCATTTTTCTTGCACTTGTGGCGATGTGTCAGCAACATTTCCGCAACCACCGCAATTCTTGTCGTCACTGTTTGTAGCGGTAACAAAGAAAGTCGAGGTGTCTGGAGCGCCAGCAACAACAACTGCTTTAGGACAGCATGATGTAGGGTTTGTCGCATTGTCTGGATCGGCTGTGTCTCCGCAACTCAAGCAATTTTCATTCGTTCCATTTGCTGTCGGAGTTCCATCGCAGCAAAGAGGAGTTGCACCATCTTCCTCGCACACGACACCGCAACCACCACAATTGTTCACATCATCCATCACATCTATGCATGAGCCATCGCAGCATTTCTCTGTTGCCGAACAAGCGTCACCACAACTAGCACAATCTGTTTCGGTTCCAAGTTCGGTACACACCTCATCGCAGCAATCTTGACTTTCCGAACAAGGAGGCGTACATCCGTAACATTTATTATCGACACAAGTTTGACCTTCGCCGCAACACACCTCGTGGTGAGGAAGACCGCAGCAAACTATTCCTTCTGGACACGAATTAGGACAGTCGCCACACTTGTTTGCTATACATCCAGACGCACCGCAGCATGTTTCGTTCGGGTAGCATACTGGGTTGCATGATGCGCAGTGTCCAGTTCCATCGCAGTATTGATCTCCGGTGCAACATGTTGCGCTACTTCCAGAACCGCAACACACTTTTCCCGGATCGCAGCATGAAGCACCACAGCAGGTTTGTCCAGCGGTACATTCGCATGGGGCGCATACATCACCTTCGCCACAATGATCGGAATCCGCACAACATCCATCATTACAGCAAACCTTGCAGCATGTCGTTCCGCCTTCGCAGCATGTTTCACCATCGGCACACGGAGGCGTACATCCCGCACACGATCCGTTCTTGCAAGTCTCGCCTTCAGCACAAGGTATGTTGCAACCACCACAGTTGGCTTTGTCGGTTTGCGTGTCAACGCATTTTGTCTTACAACATGTTTTTCCGTTTGGACAAGGATCTGGATCGCACTTGCTTCCATCCCCGCTGCAACCAGCGGTGCAGTTCTCCGTTCCGATATATTCTCCTATCTTCGCTTGTGCTAATGGGTCAAACGATGGTTTTGGTATACAATAGGTTGGCATATCTTGTCCTTCTATGGGTTTTACGCAATAATATATATCTCCAACACACACATATTTGTCATCTACGCAATATGTGTAATCCGGTTCTTTTCCGCAAGATCCAGAAAAGGCAGATCCAGCCTCTTCATGAAGAACCCAACTTCCGCCCACAGCGTCAAAATAACAAGATCCATCACAGCTTACTGTGTTGCCAACGCATGAAGCCACGAAAGCCACATCGTCTGGTCCGGGCTGTGGTGGCATTCCTTGTTGAGATCCCTGACACTCACATTCTGGTTCAGCACAGTTTCCCAAGAAGCATTTCGGAACTTTAAATGTGTCTCCGGGAGGGTCGTAGCATACTTTTCCGCATCTTCCGCAGTTTTCTGGATCAGTTTTTAGATTTTTGCATTTACCGTTGCAGCATTGCCACAGATTGATCTGGTTGATCATTTGCGGACACGCTATTCCGCAATCACCACAGTTAAACATGGTATTCAAATCTAATACGCAAGATCCATTGCAGCACTTGCCAGCACAGGGTATGTTGCAACCACCGCAGTTGCTCTCGTCATACCAGATATCTATACATGAATTGTTGCAGCAAGCAGTACCAGCCGTTAGACATGGAGGGTTGCATGGAACGCAAACGCCATTTATGCACTGATCTGCGTTGGGGCATACAAATGGACAACTTCCACAGTTATTTCTGTCAGTATTTGTGTTTACGCAAAAACTATTACAGCAAACTTCGCCAGCAGCACAAGGTATGTTGCAACCACCACAGTTAGCAGGGTCTGTGTGAGTATTTTTGCAGTTACCATTGCAGCATACTTCACCTAACGCACAAACGGTATTGCAATCTCCGCAGTACAGTTGTGATGTAAGTGTGTTTACGCAGTTTCCATTACAACAAGTGTCTCCAGCAGCAGATCCGCAATCTCTTCCGCAATCTCCGCAATTACGAACATCTGTAAGTATGTTTTTACAAACATGATTGCAACACTTTTGATTGGCACCACAAGCTGGATCACAGTTTTTACAGGGAGAAGAAACTTTTTCATTTGGTGTTCCTTCTCGAAGTGGCTCGTTTATTGGGCATGCGCAGCTTGGGCATGGTCTGTAGATCCAAGATCCTGCACAGTTGAAACTGTAAGTTTGTCCCATGCAGGCTGGTATTGCAGGAGGATCTACTGGTACTGGACAACCATCGCAGTTGGTTAACTGTTCCCATGTTCCTCCTGCCCAACCTATAACTGGATCTAGAACAGGGAAAACTGCGCCACATGGAGTGATTGCATCAGTTCTCTTACCACAACCGCATTCTTGTGTATATTCCCAGCATGGTCCAAGAGTTGCGTCAAACCCAAAACCATTCATACAACCGCAGTTATCTGAATATTCGCATGGAACTACTGTATCCCAACGACCTACGCATGTAGGAAACATCGGATCGCCTTGAGGCTGTCCAGTTGGAACCCATTTCATGACCGCAGTTCCAGAACATATTTTATACCCATTTGGGTTATTGTACATGAATGTGCATGTTTGTGCATCCCATGTGTATGAGCATTCCTCCAGCGTACAAGGGTCTACGCAATTGCCATCCTTGCAAACCTCTCCTACAGGGCAAGTTTTACCACAATCGCCACAGTTCAAACGATCATCGCCATATAGTTCTTTGCATACGCCAAAACAGCATGTGTATGCGACAGGACAAGCATTCGGACATGATCCGCAATGATCATTATCTGTCTGTGTGTTGACGCATTCAGAATTGCAACATGTTTCTTCGGCTGCACAAGGATTGTCGCATCTTCCGCAATGCTCATGATTGTTTGTCACATTAATACAAGTAAGTGTGTCGCCAACGAAACAACAATTCGCTGTCGTGCAGCAATTGCCATTGCAGCAAGTTGGTGTTGCTTCAGGGCAAACATTTCCGCAACCATCACAATTATTGCTGTCTTCATATATGTTTCTGCAAACGCCAGCACAGCAGTCTTGATCTACTCCGCATGAAGGAACGCACCCGACACATTCGTAAGTGACTACTTGACCATCGGTTCCATCTTCTATTGGAGCGTTTCCGGGGCAGTTGCATGTATTTGGGCATGTAGCGGTTACATTCCATGCTCCAGCCAACGCACTTACAGTTCCGTTTTCATCTTCGTCTGTTGACAATGCATGGAATGAAACATTATTTGATGAGCAAACGCAAGGCACATCGAAGCATTCGCCAGTGCCAGTTATTTCGTGAGGACCAGAGTTTTGGCAATTCACACCCGGGATTTCATCTGGCTGGCAAGTCCACATCACATAAGGTTCAAAATTTGCACTACAAGGACCACTACCCGGATCACTATAGCCACCAACATTGTAACTAGGAGGAGTGCTTGTCGTGATGCATATATAGTCAACACCATCAGGTTGACTGCAAGTGTCGGTGACGGCAACCCAACCACCACCACTGAAAATGTTGTTGAATTGATATGTACCGTAAACAAATTTCCAATTTCTTACACCGCAATCAGTTTCAGCTAAGGAACAAGGATCGATATCGCCCCAAGTAAATGAGCAGTCGTTTGCAGCACAAGCGTCTTTGCAAACACCATTCTTGCATATTTCTCCGACTTGGCAACTTTTGCCACAATCGCCACAATTTAAACGATCATCCCCAAATAATTCTTTGCATACACCAGCACAGCATGTGAATGCGACAGGGCAAGGAAAGTCACAAGATCCGCAAGTTTCATTATTTGTTTGTGTGTCGGTACAATTGCCATCACAGCAGCTTTCCGAAGGTTCGCAAACTATGGGGCAACCGCCACAATGGTCATGATCCGTTTGCAAGTCCACGCAAACATCGTCACAACATGTTTCTGATGGTTCGCATTGAACTCCACCACAGAGGCAGCAGGTCCCAGTGCATTCGACTTGAACTATACCTTCGCAGCATCCGACTAGGACAGGTGTTTCATGTCCATTATCGTAGTTCGGATCGCATGGAGCATTTGTTGGCAATTGAGGAGGAGGTTCTGATGTGCAACCAGCTGGACAAGGAGTGGGTTGATTCCAATAAGCATATGGCGTGTCTGGTACATTCTCAGGACAAGGTCGTGGATTCATAACTACTGCTTCATATGTTGCGAAATACCCGCAACCTTTATCGGTAAGTGCGAAAACTATATCCCAATTTTCTACTAGTTTTGGATCTATCATTTTGGTTCCACCTTTTCAGATGGATTTCTTTTCTGTACTTTTTGCGATGCCAATTGGTCTGGAACAACTTTGAATTTCAACTTGTGAGACTTAAATATTTCGGCAACTTCATCTTTCTTGGATGGATCTATTTCCTTATTAGATACGATCTCTATGAAATCGTTCCCGCAATTAACCTGTTTTATCTCTGTCAGACCAGTCTCCATGAGCTTCTTCTTGTATTCGTTGATCGAATGCCCTTTTATGGCGAATGGTCGATTCTCCAAGAACTTGAATTCTCTGTACAACCTTCCGCAAGAACATCTCTGGTATTTCTCGCCTATCTTGCACCTGTCGCCATTCCAGAATTTGACAAAAGGACAAGCCAAGGAGAAGTAATCGGTTGATATAAGTCGTTCCTCGTTTTCCACACACCAAGAAAGGTTGTCCATCAAGTGATAGTTCTTGTCTTTGCATGTGAAGAATGAAGCACCACCATCCCAACATCGCATGTGGTCGCATATATGCGACACATAGTTATTTTCGAGAAGGAACTTAGCATCTTCATCTAAAAGTTTTTCATTGCTATTACTTAACAAGTTGCACAATTTACCCTTATAGTTTTCCTTTTTTATATAAGAGCATATTTTTTTTATTTGTGGACCGGGAGCGAATATTACATCCATTTTTTTTACATTCAAATATTTGAGTAGATATTTTTGAAATACTTCTTCTTTTTCTTTTTGGAGTTTCGTGTTTGCGTAATGAACCATTGCGGTTCTTTTCGTTCCGTGGTGTTCCATGAAGTTTTTGCTTTTCGATGTGTTGTTTATGTGTCTTGGACCACTTCCGAACGAGGAATTAAAAAAGTACATGATGTGTGGGTTCTGTGGTATTTCGTATTCGTCTAGAATTAGGTCGTAGTGATTTTCTCCTTCGATGAAATAAAGGAAAGGTTCCCATCGCAAGTATTCAAATCCTTCGCCAGTAGTGCTTCCGCTACTTTTCATTGGCATGGATTCCTTTTCCAAGGATTTTACATACCATTTGTTTTTATCGTTAAGATCTTTTTTTTCCAAAAAAGGAAGGGCTTTTTTACTTTCATAAATTTCGGAATTTTTTTCTGCCCAAGACGATATGTTTCTTTTCAGTATGTCTATTGTTTCAACAACGAGTTCTTCATCGTGTAGAAGTAAGTCTTTGCATATTGGTTTGTAGTCGTAAGGAATTTGCGTAGAAGGATCGGTGAAGTTTTTCCACTTCTGGATGAACTGTTTTATTTCCTGTGTATTCCGCATCCATCCCTCAGAAAGAAATTAAGTGTTACCTTGTTGGTGTGACTCCATTTCACATCGGGAACCCATCTTGAGACTATATCCCAATCATTGCACTTTTTTACATAGCGCCAACCTCCGTGTTTTTCTATAAGGTATCTAGTGTGCATAATCTCAGAAGTATCTATATATCCAGCTTTTGGAATATCATTATGAATTCTTTCTCCGATAACTTTTTTGTTGTGATCATAAAGTCTGGTTCCTGTGTAGCACATGTCGCTTTTAGTTTTGGTTATTGTTTTGTAAAGTGATTCTATATGATCTTTTTCGTACCAATTATCATCATCAAGATATGCAATATAATTATGATGTGTATTCATGATGGCAAAATTTCTTGGACCCCAACCCGCACCGCTGTGATGTACTGGCAATGTAAAAAATTTAAATCTAGGATCTGCTTTGCAAACTTTTTCAAAAAATATTCTCGTTTTTTTGCAGTCCGCACATTCAATACATGTTTTTTCAAAATTGGTAAATGTGCATGATTCTGAGCAGCCATCTTTTACAACATAGCAATCAAAATTATTATATGTTTGAAAGTGCAATGAATCTACAGATCGAACAAGCCACTCCATTTTAGAATGATAAGTGGGCATACAAATTAAGATTTTTTCTTTACTTCCATGTAAAATCATTAGCCTCCTGCTATGACAAAGCCTCCTGCTATAAAAAAGTAAGCCCCTTTCGGAGCTTGCTTTTTTTAGAATTCACTAGAAGGACCGGGTGGTGGTCCCATTTTTTTCAATGCTTTTCTTGCATGGTGTTTTCCAATTGGGTTAGAAAGAGCAGATTCATCATCGTGGTCATGATGATCATCGCCCATAGATTCATCGTCATGATCTTCATCGTCATGATCTTCATCATCATGATCTTCATCATCATGATCTTCATCATCATGATCTTCATCATCATGATCTTCATCATCATGATCTTCATCGTCATGATCTTCATCATCATGATCATCACCCATGGATTCATCATCACCCATGGATTCATCATCACCCATGGATTCATCATCACCCATGGATTCATCATCACCCATGGATTCATCATCATGGTCCATATCATGAAATTCATTTAAGTACTTTAAGAACAAACTATTTTTTTTGATTTCTGAAAGAATCGCAGGAATTGCAGATTCGTGACTGCAAATCTCAGAAATCAAAGATTTAAGCAATTTATTTCGTTTCATTTCCATGACAAGTTGAGCTACATTTCTATTTGATTTTGCACATTCGGTTATAGTTTCTTTTATAACTCCATAGGCAATACCTTCATTTTGCATTTCTTTTATAAAACCAGCATTGCTTAATTTGCGTGTTTTTTGTAGCCATTCAGATACACTTTTTGATTTATGCCAAGATTTAAGCTCTTCGCCTTTGGCTGGATCTTTAGTATCGACATCGATTTTAGGTTCATATTTCAGATCTTTGTCGCCTTCGTGTGCAAATCCTTTTTCTGATTTATTTGGATTGGCAGCATTTTTCCCTGCACTGTAAGGCTTTGCAGAACCCTTGTAACCATGACCACCAGCATTTTTATCCATTTTTGCTTGTGGTGGAGCAGAGCTAGAAGGTCCTTTATAGTCGGGAACTTTTTGCACTTCTGGTTTTTCAACGATATTTTTTTCGTCTTTTAAATATTCTCTAAATTTCTTAAACGCCATGGTAATCTCCTCTTACGGAATGTCTTTCCTTATATATAAGGAAGAAATATGAAAATAATTGTCTCAATGACTTGATTTTAAAAAAAAAATGTGATATTTTACTTTTCGTTACTTAATTTAAGGACTATTTAATTTGAGGAGAGTGGGATGAGCAATTATGTTTTGTGTACTGTTTTGGGATTTTCTTTGATTGTCAATGCGTATCAAATTTATCGAATTGACACATATAAGGATATTACCAACTTGATGGATCAAAAAGATCGTTTGCAACAAAGCGGTTACACAGAGTTATTATACAGTCAAATAAATAGTCATCGTGATGGCATGATGGAAAATGCAAAAGGACAAGGAAAGATTGAAGGAATATTATCTATTGTCAATAATGTAAAACCAGAAGAAAATGAAATTTCTTCAATTTGGCATAGTGGATATTATCGTGGAATGGATCAAGTTGACTATGTTCGAACCATTTCCTATGAAGAAGGTTATCACAAAGCTTGTGATGATATGAATTGTCCTGCTGTTAGCGGAGCTAGTCAAAATCCAAAAAAGACGATGCCAAGCAAGGCTACAGACTCTTCGAAGCCACAAGTAGAGCCTATAAAAGATTCAAAGCCTATTATTGAATTCAAACCATTACCAGAAAATAAGTAATCAATCTCAGCCACGACTTCGTGTTCTTTAAATAAACTAAAGTGCAAAATTCTTATTCTTAAATTTGGCAAATTTGAGACTCTGGCACAGAGATAGACTGAAAGAATAAAGTTGTGTTGACTTTCAAGTGTGGGTTTTAGTTTTCCACACATTCCTTAGTAACTCGCCAAAATTAATCGAGATCGGGATCGGATCTTGAGCAACTTTAAATCGAAGTCAAAAACAAAAAGAGTCTCTAGTTTTCTAGAGGCTCTTTTTGTTTCTTATAAGTAATTCACCTACAACTTCTATTTTTCCAACTAATTTTTGAAATTTAGATTGATCCATACTTGCGATATCATCCATATAGGAATGAAGCTCAGAGCATAGTTCTTTATATTCTTCTTGAAATTTTTTACGATCAAATTTTCCTTCTGAAACTTTCTTGTAATAAGGCAATTTGACATGAAAATGATCATAAGTAAGCAATGCAATACCACCTTTTTCTTTTGCGGCATTTGCAATTTTTTCTGCACCAGCATGTCTTTTTTCTGAAAATTCTTTAATTGACAATTCTGCTTGTTGTTCGTTTAACAAGCCAGAAAGTCTTAATATTTGTTCTTTTGGTGAATTCATATATGCTCCTTTTGTTGACTAGATTTATTT
>Ga0194051_1001487_pt1 | contig 12334 bp, 10 predicted proteins | sample SepL2320m_MetaG_FD_161275 | JGI IMG/M metagenome (GOLD analysis project Ga0194051, IMG submission 161275) | Anoxic zone freshwater microbial communities from boreal shield lake in IISD Experimental Lakes Area, Ontario, Canada - Sep2016-L239-20m | ecosystem: Environmental > Aquatic > Freshwater >... | reverse complement strand
ACTGGCCACCAATTCCCAGCACAATGATTCCGGCAAGTCCAATGAGATTCTGTTCTATTTCACTCATGGCACTGCGTAGATCGGAGGATTTCGGGAATGGAGAACCTACTGAGACTTCCGGCGACGACATTTTCAAGTATGGTCGTAGCGTAGCGAGAAAAGACGATTCCTATGATAGTTCGCAAGCACTTCTTTGCGATGCCGCCTCCTGCGATGCGAACAATACTCCACTCTCGCTGAGCTCTAAATCTTACTCGCCAGCAGTCGCCACGGTTTTCATTGCCATTTTTCTCCGTTTGCGTTTGCTTTGAACGCAGCCTTAGAATTTTTCCCGGAGAACGTAGCTGGGAGTTTTTCGTTCAATGTCTTTGCCTCAAGACAGAGACTTTCGCTGTCTCTTCAAATGAATTCGGGGAAACATTTCATGAAATTATCTTTTCGGTTCATTTTGCATACTGATCGTCCACGAGGTTTTACGCTTGTTGAGTTGCTTGTGGTCATTGCGATCATTGGTGTCTTGGTTGGGCTCTTGTTGCCTGCTGTTCAAACGGCTCGCGAAGCGGCAAGACGCAGCAGCTGTTCGAGCAATTTTGCGCAGGTTGGCAAAGGACTTCTCAACTATGAAAGTGCGAGAATGTCATTCCCCATGGGCAGCAAGGGAAACAACGTTGGGCTTCCTAACTGGCGGGTTCATGTGATGCCATTCATGGAAATGACTGAGATTTACGAACAGATCACAATGACCAATGTATTTGCAAGCACTGTTCTTCTTGGAAAATTTCCACAGTGGTGGTGCCCGTCGAGTGATCTCAAGATGAATCCCACAGACTGGTCAACTTGGTTCACCAACCCCGGTCATTTTGTCCCCGCATTCATTGGAATTGCGGGGGCCGCTCCTGATCCTGCCGGAAGAACAACGATGAACTTCAATTCTAACTATGGTGGAATTTGGTGTGGCAATGGAATGCTCGTACCGAATGAAACCATGCGGCCTGCGGATTGCACCGACGGAACATCCAACGTCATCATCGCCGGCGAACAGTCGGCACCAGTTCCCTTGGTCAGCGGGGCCGATCTTCGTAATCGATACTACACGCCGTGGGGCGGGGTGACGTGGTCGACTCCGGTAAGCACCACCAATGGAGGTTCTACCGACTCTTGGGGCATGGGAATCACTGGGGTTCGTTACAAAATAAATCCTATTTCTGCAGCTGCGGGCGCAAACGCTCCCTACGGTGCGAACACCGCGCTCACATCACGGCATGCCGGCGGGATGAACGCCCTCCGCGCGGATGGCTCCACTTCGTTCGTTTCCGAAAGCATCGATTTTCTGAATTTTCAAAAACAATGCGTTCGAGACGATGGGCAAGTAACCTCTGAACAATAATTGCATCGCTCTCTACTTTGAAAAATCCTTACTCTTGAACCGAGGAGTTCTGTTGTGTCTCGCATCGCCATTGGTTCTGTGTTGTCGTGTGTCATTTTCCTTGCCATCGGCTGCGGACCCACCGTCAAGACGGGAAGTGTTTCAGGAACAGTGACACAAAGCGGCCAATTTGTATCGAATGTGGATGTAACATTCTCCATGATGAATCAGGGAATTGCTGCAACGGCTCGAACCGATACAGCAGGGGCGTACGAGATTCCAAACATTCTGACCCCGGGTCACTACAGTGTTTTTCTCACTCCGGCACCCCCAGAGCCCACGGCTCCAGGGTCTGGAAAGAGCGTGCCGGTCACCACCACGCTTCCCGCTTTGTACGCTCTTTCAAATACGACTCCGCTTCAGTGTGACGTGGTTCAGGGGTCCAACCTTTTTCCGATTGTCATTGAAAAATAGCGCCGCTACGCATCAAGGGGTGGCGACAACCATTTGTCGGATGTATCAACTGTGACAATGTCGTCCAGAGTGATTGTTTTTTAGAATAGAAATTATTTGTATGTATCAACTTTTCAAAACAGTATTCATTGGAGTGATCTTTTCGACTGGGTTGCTGGCAGCCCCGCTCGATGCAATCGACGTCAAGCCGGACGTTGTCTACGGACACAAGGATGGCATGGCGCTGAGCTATGACGTTTTCAAGCCGCGGAAAAACTCCAATGGAGTGGGGCTTTTATTCATGATCAGTGGTGGCTGGGTTTCACAATGGACCCCACCTGAAGTGGCCGTCGGATTTTTTAAGCCATTTTTAAATGCTGGGTACACCGTGATCACAGTTCGCCATGGCAGCAGTCCGCGGTATGTCATTCCTGAGATTGCGCAAGACGTGAGATTAGCCCTGAAGCATGTCCATGAAAACGCTGAAGAACTCGGCATTGATTCCACGCGCATTGGAATCTTTGGATTCAGTGCCGGTGGTCATCTCTCTCTTCTGTTAGGCACTACGACGAATGACCACGGCGATGCAAAGACCCCTCGTGTTGCAGCCGTTGCGGCTGTTTTTCCTCCAACCGATCTGCGTCCCTATGTTGAAGTAACCAATCCGCTTCGAGAGCGATTTCCGGCACTCAAATTTGACGCATCCAAAGTCGATCTCTATTCGCCTCTTTTGCAAGTGACTCAAGACGATGCCCCGACGCTGCTGGTACACGGCGACAAGGATGAATTGGTTCCTCTGTGGCACAGCGAAAAGATTTGCGATGCGTTTACCGAGGCGCACGTTGATCACGAACTTCTCGTAATCAAGGGCGCCGCACACGGATTTGACGCGGATGGAAACAAACGGATGTTTGAGGCGATGATACGATGGTTTGACACTCATCTTACCACAATGAAAAGTGTTCCTGCTCTCTAGAGTTTATGACATCAACCATCAGGGTTTCCTTTCACGAGCATGCCTCGCGCGTGACACATGATTTTTCTTGCTCGTTCTGATTCTCCTTTTGATCGCTCCACAATTTATTTTGCTTTGAGTTCTCTCTACGATGCGACGTTTCTTTATTCTTGCTGCTTGCTGCGGATTATTCGCTCTCCTTGCTGTCGCTGAAGCCGAGGAGGTGCCGATCGACTTTGCTCACGACATTGTTCCGATTGTGAGAGTGCACTGCGGAAAGTGTCATACCGGCGACGCACGGCAGGGTGGATTTTCAATGAACACTCGCAGTTCTGCTCTCGCGGGTGGCGACTCCACCACCCCCGGCTTTGTTGCCGGTCAGGCATCGCAGAGCGAAATCATTCGACGGATCATGAGTAGCGATCCTCAGGAACGAATGCCGTCGGAGGGACCAGCACTGCCGGTTGAGTCCATCGCGTTGCTGCGAAGGTGGATCGATACTCAAGCTCCGTGGACAGAAGGTTTTGCCTTCAAAGGAACTGGTTACGAATCGCCTCTCACGATTCGCACGATTGAACTTCCTCCTGCACAAAACGGGCGCACGCATCCAATCGACAGAGTTGTCGATGCTTATTGGGAAAAAAATTCCATCGCAAGACCACGGCCTTCAGATGATCGCACGTTCATGCGTCGCGTTACACTCGATCTTGTCGGGCTCTTGCCGCCGCCGCAGCGGGTCAAGGCCTTTGTAGAAGACACCAATCCTGCCAAGCGTGCAGTGCTTGTGCGAGAGATCCTCGCTCAGAACCTCGACTACGCCGAACACTGGATGACGTTTTGGAATGATCTTCTCCGAAATGACTACTCCGGAACCGGCTTCATCACCGGCGGTCGCAGGCAGATCACAACCTGGCTTCACCGCTCCTTACTGGACAATATGCCCTATGACGGGTTTGTACGACATCTCGTCTCACCCATCGATGAGTCGCGCGGATTCATCGATGGCATTGTCTGGCGAGGAGAAGTCAACGCCAGCCAAATCGTTCCGATTCAGTTTGCTCAAAACATCAGTCAGACATTTCTTGGAATTAATCTCAAATGTGCGAGCTGTCATGACAGTTTCATCGATCGCTGGACGCTTCAGCAGACGTATGATCTTGCCGCTATTTATTCAAATTCTCCGCTCGAGCTTCATCGTTGTGACAAGGCTACCGGTTCCAAAGCGACGCCCCGTTGGCTCTTCGAGGAGATTGGTCGAGTTGATCCTGACGCTTCGCCACACGTGCGCCTTGAGCAACTTGCGAACCTGATGACGAGTCCTGATAACGGCTGGCTTTCTCGAACCATTGTCAATCGACTCTGGCATCGACTGATGGGCCGCGGATTCGTTCATCCGGTTGACTCGATGCGAAACAGGCCTTGGAACGAAGACCTTCTCGAACTCCTTTCCCAACATCTGATTGAACATGCATGGGATCTCAAAAGCGTTCTTGAGTTCATTGTCACCTCGGAAACCTACGCCGCTTGCACGCCACCTGTTTTCGATCAAGCACAAAACGCCGATTTTATTTTCATGGGCCCGCTGCCAAAACGCATGACGAGTGAACAGTTTACGGACGCGGTGTGGATGCTCACCGGCACGGCGCCGCTGAAACCTGATGCCGAAGTTGTACGGATCAAACGCGACAAGGCTTTGCCGGCACTTCGACCCACCGAGGCTCTCTGGATCTGGTCAAATGCGTTGGCAGCGTCTGACCCCGGAGAGAAACTGGCGTTTCACAAACAATTTACGTTACCGGCTGCGGTATCACATGCCGCAGTAGTTTCAACATGCGATAACGAACACACGCTCTTCTTGAATGGAAAGCGAATCTGCGCTGGCTCGGAGTGGTCTGTTCCGGTTGGCGAATTGGTAACAACCGAATTGGTTCATGGCACAAACGATGTCACCGTTGTCGCTGCGAATGGCGTTGCTGGTGGACCTGCTGCCTTGAAAGTGGAGTTTCACGGAAGGCTGATTGATGGCAGCGAATTCAATGTTCACACAGATGATTCATGGGAGTGGACAACAACGATCCCCAATGCAAATGGACGTTTTCCAAAAGACCACGAACCTGGCGACTGGAAAAAAGCATCTGTGATCACGAATCAAAATGTTTGGGCTGGTGCGAGCCGAGCCTTCGATACTCGACTCGCCGGCATCACTGTCGATGGACCGATGCCGATGGTGCGGGCGGTGCTCATGAAGGGCACATCGTTGATGGCTGCTCTGGGCCGGCCAAACCGCGATCAGGTGGTCACATCCCGTCCTGTCGATTTAACGACTCTTGAAGCCATTCAACTGGCAAACGAACCGTCACTGGCAGATGAATTTGCACGAGGTTCCAGACAGATTCTTGACCAACACGGGCCGCAGGCCGATGCTCTTCTCCGTTGGATGTTTGAAGCATCGCTCTCGAGAAGTCCTACATCCGAAGAGACCGCCTCGGCTCTGGAAATGCTTGGAGAAAAACCAACCGCAGAAAGTATTGCGGACTGCCTTTGGGCGATTGTGATGCTTCCAGAGTTTCAATTGATACGGTGAGGTGCCCCAGTGCCATTACTTGATGTTCGATCGATCACTTCGCGACGCGAATTCGTGCAGCGTCTTGCCGCAGCAACGACCGCCACGCTTTTGCTTCCTGAACCCTTTTCAGAGGCAGGCACACAGGAGTCTCTCGTTGTCCATCCGGTGGCAAAAGCCGACTCCATCATTGTTCTTTGGATGGCTGGTGGAATGGCTGCGCCCGACACGTTTGATCCGAAGAAATACAAACCTTTTGAAGTTGGTCTGGCCGTTCCTGACGTCATTAGCACCTTTCCTTCGATTCCCACGGCAGTTGATGCTGTGCGTATCTGTCAGGGTCTCGAGGAGATTGCGAGCGTCCTTGATCGCGCAACGCTCATTCGTTCGCACGTGCAGCCTGATCTGGGAAGCATTCTGCATTCGAGGCATCAATACCACTGGCATACAGGCTATGTTCCACCACAGACGGTAGCCTGCCCGCATATCGGTGCTTGGATGGCCCGGGTTCTCGGTCCTCGCAATCCTGTGATGCCGGCGTTTATCAATATCGGACAACGGCTTGAAGGAATCGGTGAAAACGAAGAGATCAAAGCCTTTACAACCGCTGGCTTCTTTGGCAGCGAGTTTGGGCCAATGAACTTGCCCTTTCCGGAGGAGGCCGCGCGGGCTGTACAGCCTCCCAAGGGAATGGATCCGGGACGGTTTTCCAGTCGCTACTCATTCTTCAAAAAACTTGTTCGCAATTCCCCTGCTCGCGATTACATCAGTGACTATCACCAAGAGTCAATGCTTCGCAGTCTTGACAATGCACATCGACTTCTAGGAGCAAAGGAACGCGAGGCTTTTGACATCACCCGAGAACCCAACGAAGTTCTTGAACAGTACGACACGGGTCGCTTTGGTCGTGGCTGTCTCCTTGCAAGACGACTGGTAGAAAATGGGGCTCGCTATGTTGAAGTGACGACCGAATACATCCCTTTTGTTCATTGGGATACTCACGATCGTGGCCACGAAACACTCACCAAACTCAAAAAAGAAATCGACCGACCTATTGCCACGCTTATTCGCGATTTGGAAATTCGCGGCCTGCTCGATCGCACGCTTGTCGTGATTGCCAGCGAATTTAGCCGTGACATGATCACCGAGGGACAACCCGGCTCCAAGGCTGGTGATCAAGCCAATTCACCAAAGGATTTTCTGTTGCTGCCCAATCATTACGGTCAGCATCGGCACTTTACCGGTGGCTCAACGGTGGTGATGTTTGGCGGTGGCGTCAAAAAGGGTTTTGTCTACGGAAAAACTGCAGACGAACGGCCCTGTATGGCAGTGGAACATCCCGTCAGCGTTTCCGACTTGCATGCCACACTTTTTTCGGCGATGGGCATGAGTCCTAAGACGGTCTTCGATATCGAGGGGAGACCTTTTTATGCCACCGACGACGGAAAAGGAAAACCCATCGATGCCATTTTTTCCTAACGCGATTCGATTCTCAATGGGGCGATCGTCAGAACTTTGCATCGCTTGATTCACTCTTCGAGATGAAATCGATGAAAGATCCTGTGTACAAAAGGTGCAATGAGAATCGTTGCGAAGCCGATAAAGAAAAGGCCTGAAAATAGGGCGTATGCCGACGCAAAGATTTTGCCGCTCGGCGTTCTCATCGGATCGACAGGTCCCATGCCACCAAGGATCATCGATGCATTCAGCAGGGCATCGATCCAAGGAAGCCTCCCGAGATAGTGATAGCCACAGACACCTCCCGCCAACGCTATCGAGAGAGCCAACAAAGCTCCTGCAACGTGCCACGCCACTCTCTGGACAAAGACGCGATTTGTAAGAAGGGGTTTTGTTCGATGCTCATACATACATTCACTCATTGCAGAAGCTGTCAGGAATCTCTCTCGGGAACGACGGATTCGTGCATGCACTTGTCAAATGTTTCCGAGCCACATGTCACGTGAACACTGCATCAAAAAGCCTTTTTTGAGTTCGCAGCGCCTCACGTAAATCGACTGGCGGTTTGGGATCTTCGATCATTGTCCATCCCTTCCAAGAACGCGAAGCGAGCAACGCAAGCAATTTTTCAGTCGGATAGATCGGACTGTCTAGCGGTCTGATGTGTGCGGTGTTTCCGAATCGTTTAAAAACGCTCTCCAAGTTTGCCTCAAGACCGTCTCCCTGAAGATCATCTCCGTTGGAATTCCAACAGACAGTGACCGCCGGATTTTTTGCAATCGCCATGATCTCTGCAACCGCTGGCCACTTCGCACAGCCTCCATGGACTTCGAGGCGAATTTGCTGTCCATGATCGGCTGCAAAAGCACCAAGCTCATCGAGCGACCTCGCAATTTGCTCAATTGTTTTTTCTCGCGGCACGTCCGGAGGCAGCGCATCGGGCTTCACTTTGACGCCGCTTCCACCAACGTCTCTTGATAAAATGACGTATTCCTTCGCGCGTGTGATATTTCTTTGAACTTCTTCAGGTTTGGGCGAGTGGAATGCGAAATTGGTTCCCAGCCCCACCAGTTCAACAGGCGAGTCTGAAAACTTTGCCTTTACTTGAGCTCGTGTTGCAGCATCCATCGGAAGATCAACACCGTGTTTGTGTTCGGTGCGAAGCTCGACTCCCAAAATATCCGTATCTCGACAGATGGCAATCAGTTCGTCGAGAGTCTGCTCGGCTCCCCACATCCACGTCACGAGACCCAGACGTGGCCGAATGGCAGTATCCGCTGCGATGATTTCTCTTTGTACACAAACCTCGGCAGCCGAGAGCCCACCGATGACTGCACCACATGTCCCTATAAATTTTCGTCTCGAAGTCATCTCTTTTTTTCCTCTCTCACTGAATCAGTTTCTTCTGTGACGAAAGACATTTCTATCCGCTCGCGAACCCACTTTCTAGCATTTTCTCGATCGATCTGTGACTGATCTGTTCATCGATACTCAGACCGCTGTGAGCTGCTGCGTGTTTGCTACAATACGCCGATTGCTTTGAAACACTCCAAACAAGATTTTAGGCCAGCAGCGAGTGCATGCGTGACGCGTCAAGATTGTGATGGTTTTACGAGTCGCGGTGTTCAACAAAACAGCTGGAAACTGCTGGTTGCGTTTGCTCTTGTGATGGTGGTGATGCTCTTGATGCAGGGCACATCGACAGAGCCCAGCGCGGATTCAGAACTATGGAAAGTCAAAACGGTTCACGATGGAGACACCGTCACCTGTGTGAAACCCAATGGAACAATCCAAAAGATTCGTCTTTCCGGAATCGATGCTCCTGAATTGAACCAGCGGTTTGGTCAACGCTCGACGGAGCGTCTGAAACATCTTTTGGGAGGCGATTTGGTGCGCGTCGAGAGGAAGGGATTCGATCAATACGGACGACTTCTCGCAACGCTGTTTCGAAAATCTCAAAACATCAACCTCGACATGGTGAAGGAAGGCTGGGCATGGGTCTATGATGGTTTCTCGTCGAGTTCAGAACTTCTGGATGCGGAAGCGACTGCAAGAAAGGCTCGCCGTGGACTCTGGGCCGATCCAATGCCACTGTCACCTGCAAGGTGGCGGCAAGAGCATCCTCGTAAGGAAGGTTCGCTCCGGAATCGAATCCACTGCGGTCTTACCGCTGCCACTTTCCGCTTAGGAGTCTGTGGTTTATTGTTCAAAAACTGCGTTGTGTGCCGAGAGGCACCAAACACGAGTGCCTTCGTTTGATTGTGTGAGTTCATTTGGGATCTCTTTTTTTCATCCCTCTCCTGTGCCGTCGTCGGTACCATATTTTTTAACCGATGAGAGACACGCCAGAAGTCGTTATCACCGGCATTGGCATCGTCTCCTCGATCGGAATCGGTCAGGAGGCATTTTGGAAAAGTCTCCTTGCCGGCAGCAGCGGCGTAAAGACCATCGAGGCATTCGATGCCAGTTCACTGCCGGTGCGATTTGGAGCGCATATCCCCGACTTCGATCCGAAGCTCTACATCCGTCCGCGCAAGAGCCTCAAGGTCATGAGCCGCGAAATCCAGATGGGATTTGCAGCAGCTGATATGGCCATGATCGATGCGTCTCTTGCCACTGGTACGGTCGATCCCGATCGATTCGGTGTTGTTTTCGGTTCCGACATGATCTACGCAGATCTTGAGGATCTCGAGGGTACCTATCGTCGCTGCATCACCGCAGGACATTTTGATTTTTCTTGTTGGGCTGAGGCCGCTGCCGAAGAGCTTCAACCACTCTGGCTGCTGAAACATTTGCCAAACATGACTGCTTCGCACATTGCCATCGCGCAAGATGCACGCGGCCCCAACAATTCAATTGTGCTTGGCGATGTATCGAGCCTCCTTGCGATTTCCGAGGCAACCAGTGTTATTCAACGAGGCTGGGCCGATGTGATGCTCGTTGGCGGATCGGGGTGCCGTTTGCATCCAAATGCATTGGTCGCACGAGGTGACGGTCTTCTCTCGCATCGTAGCCACGATTTTCAAAAAGCCAGTCGGCCCTTTGACAGAGATCGAGACGGTCTCGTCAATGGCGAAGGTGCCGGCGTATTTGTTCTTGAGTCGCTTGCACACGCAAAGCGTCGAGGAGGAAGAATTCATGCACGAATTCTCGGCACCGCCTCGCGCTGTGAATCACGACACAATGGTACCCCGCTCTCGGGCCGATCTCTCGTGGGCGTGATTCAGGCAATTCTGCGGAATACTTCGCTCACACCAACTGATATCGGCCATATCAACGCCCACGGTGCGAGTTCTATTGAAGTAGACCGCGTCGAAGCAGCAGCGATTGCTGCCACTCTCGGGGATATTCCAGTCACTGCTCCTAAGAGTTTCTTTGGTCATTTAGGAGCCGGGAGTGGCGTGACGGAACTGGCTGTCAGTATTCTTGGCATCGAACATGGTGTCGTGCCTTACACGCTTAACTATGATCATCCTGATCCACTCTGCCCGGTGAACGTCGTGCACAACGGCCCACTGCGAGGACGTCCGCCAGTGGCAATCAGTCTCAACTTGGCATCCACCGGTCAGGCGGCTGCAGTCATGATTGCTGCTGCCGAATAATCTGGAAAAACTTGATTCGATCAGGTGTCGTTACAGTCAGCAGATTCGACAGAGATCTCCTGTTTTGAAAACAACGTAGGAGAACAATTGCCAGACTGAATCGGAGAATTCAGAAAAGTCGGTATTCCTTTTGGAAGACTTGAGTTCTTCCCCCACGGTGTTCGATTCTCCTTAAAGTATTTAGTTTTTAGAAAGTTTTGAGTTGGATGAACTGCGACTATGAAACGAGAACATTATCTCCTGGTTGGCTTGGTGCTCTTTTTTATAGGACTTCAGTTTCGTCTCGTAGATTCCTTTACATTAAGTGAGAAATCGAGTCGATTTGTGTCTGCTCAGATGGGGCAACCTGTAATCGTTCAAACGGTGAATGCGTGGCCCAATGCGGCAATGCGAAAAGTGGTTCGTCCGCCCCGATGGATTGGCCTAGCATTCATGAGCATCGGATCTGTACTGGCGCTCCAAGGAATGGCCTTGGGAAAAATTGCTGGCAACTCCCACTAGGAGTGAGCAGACCGTTTACGCACTTCACACTGCGCCGCATTTTTGAAGTCTCTTGTTCCACTGCGTTTCATCACGTGCTCCATCTTTCACGGAGGAACAGATACCCCCGCCATTGTCTGCCCGGAGCGTGCAAAAACGTATTTCTTGTGTCACACAAGTGATACGCGTCTCAGTCGCAGAGCGTTACAAACCACTGATACCGAACTCAAGCTCATTGCAGCGGCGGCAAGCATTGGATTGAGTAGCAAAGCGTGAGACAGCGGAAAGAGCATGCCTGCAGCAATTGGAATACCAACGGCGTTATAGGCCATCGCGAAGAAGAGATTCTGACGGATGTTTTTCATGGTGGCCCTGCTCAGGATCACCGCGCGTCGCATTGCTGTGAGATCTCCTCCGAGAAGCGTCACGGCTGATGATTCGATGGCCACATCGCTCCCGTTTCCCATTGCGATTCCGACATCGGCCGCCGCAAGTGCTGGAGAATCATTCATTCCATCGCCAGCCATTCCAACCACATATCCCTGCTTTTTCAGTTCGAGAACGATCCGGTGTTTATCATCGGGGGTGCTGTTTGCATGCACGACACTGATATCGAGTTGTTCGGCAACGTGCTGCGCAGTCGCCACACCATCGCCGGTCAGCATTTCAACTCGTATTCCCTGCGATTTCAGAAATCGCACCGCCTCACGAGCTGCTGGTCGGATCGGGTCGGAAACAGTGACCACTCCGGCCGCGCTACAGTCAAACGCAACGAGTATCGCAGTCATGCCTTTCCGACGTCTGTTCTCGGCGTATGCGTGAAGCGGATCGATCCCCTTCACTCCAAGCGATTCGAGAAACATCTCATTCCCTATATGAATTTTTTTCCCGTCAACGGTTGCCGTGACTCCTGCTCCAGTGTGTGACACAAATTCAGAGACCTGAGAAACTTCCAGATTGCGATCTCGTGCAGCCACAACAATTGCGCGTGCCAAAGGATGCTCACTTACCTGCTCGACTGCAGCAGTCAGACGCAGAAGTTCATTCTCATGAAGTCCTTCAATCGCATGCACATCGTTCACTGTCGGCGAGCCCTGCGTAAGCGTGCCTGTTTTGTCGACGAGAAGCAGATTGATTTTTCCAAGTGTTTCAAGGGCTTCTGCACTGCGAAACAGGACTCCTTCTTTCGCTCCGCGTCCCATCGCCACCATGATCGACATTGGAGTTGCAAGCCCCAGTGCGCACGGACAAGCAATGATGAGCACTGCCACGGCATTGAGAAGCGCCCAGTGCATCGCTGGCTCCAACGGTCGAGCGATTGCCCAGACCAGAAATGTCATTGCGGCACAGGCCATGACCAGTGGCACAAACCAGCCCGAGACACGATCAGCAATTTTTTGAATTGGTGCTCTCGATCGCTGCGCATCTGAAACAAGAGTCACAATGCGCGACAGCAC
>Ga0194051_1001484_pt1 | contig 12340 bp, 11 predicted proteins | sample SepL2320m_MetaG_FD_161275 | JGI IMG/M metagenome (GOLD analysis project Ga0194051, IMG submission 161275) | Anoxic zone freshwater microbial communities from boreal shield lake in IISD Experimental Lakes Area, Ontario, Canada - Sep2016-L239-20m | ecosystem: Environmental > Aquatic > Freshwater >... | reverse complement strand
AGACCGCAAGTAATCACGAGCAGCCCTGCCATCGGGGGCCTCCAGAAGTCGTTTTTCATACCAAGCAACTGCTTTTTCCATGACCTCAAGAAGTTGTTGGCGTCGCTTGCGGTCTTTGCCCGCACCGGGACCTGTTGTGTAGTGCAGTTCAACGCCTGCTCGAAGAGCTAGGCGCTCTACCGATGCAACAAAATCAAGATGCTCAATATCTTGAATGAATTTAAAGACATCACCGCCGGCATTGCAGCCAAAACATTTGAACCGTCCGGTGTCTTCGCGAACGTTAAATGAGCCTGACTTTTCAGAATGAAAAGGACACAGACCTACAAGACTTCGGCCGACTCGTCTGAGGGTGACATATTCACCCACAACATCGACGATTGAGATGGCAGTTCGAACTCTCTCAATGTCGTCGTCAACAATGCCCATTGTTGGATACTAATGCTTCGGCATGTCTTCGTTTGCAGGGGGTGCACCCCATCGAATTGACGCAAAAACAGAACCTGCCAGCACTACGACGATCACCGACAGCGACACTGCGATTGACAAGTGGTGCCAGTACGAGTACACCATTTTGGCACCGACAAAAACCAAGATAATGCCAAGTCCAGTCTGAAGATATTGAAAACGGTCCCTCATGCCAGCCACCAAGAAATACAAGGCTCGGAGCCCCATGATTGCAAAGGCGTTCGATGCAAACGCTATGTACTGCTCACTGGTCACTGACAAGACTGCTGGCACCGAGTCGATGGCAAAGATGATGTCGGAGAGTTCTACCATCACAAGCACCGCAAGCAATGGCGTGGCGACACGTTTTGCATTGACGACAGTAAAAAGTTTTTGACCATCCAGAACATCGGTGCTAGGGACGACCCGATGGAAGAGTTTGAGAATTTTACTCTTGCTTGGGTCGAACTCATCATCTCCGCTTCGCAATAACTGCACTCCGGTGTATGCCAAAAAGAGACCAAAGACGATAAGGGAAATTTTAAAAGTGTCGATAATGGCTACGCCAGCGAAAATAAAGCCAAGACGCATAATAAATGCGCCGAAGATTCCCCAGAACAGAACCCTATGTTGATACTGAGACGGCACTTTAAAGTGCGAAAACAACACCGCCCACACAAATACGTTGTCAATACTAAGACTCTCCTCAATCAAGTACCCACCGGTGTATTCACCCGCCGCCTGTTTGCCAAATTCAAATGCGATCCATGCGCCAAAGAGCAGTCCAATTGCCACCCACACCAAGGTTTCGATCGCGGCTTCTTTGGGCTTCACCACATGTGCCGTGCGATGGATGACGAGGATATCGACCAGTAGCAAACTGGCAAGAATTCCGATTAACAAAACCCAGTGCCACGGGGCAATGTTGAGGTCAACTTTGGCTCCCAAGATAAACATCGTGGCAAGATTCTAGTTGATTACTTTGTGTCGGGCTTGTTTCCGCCGATTACTGCTTGCGCTGCAGACAGTCTGGCAATAGGAACTCGATACGGCGAGCAACTGACATAGTCAAGACCTGCTCGATAGAACAATCCGATTGATTCGGGGTCGCCACCATGCTCGCCGCAAACACCAAGCTTCATTCCGCGCTTGACTTTGCGTCCTCGCTTAGCGGCAATCTCAACGAGTTCACCAACGCCTGTTTGGTCAATCGTTTCGAAAGGATTTCTTTTCAGCAAGCCAGCCTCAAGATATGCAGGCATCATGCGGCTTTCAATGTCGTCACGACTAAAACCAAAAGTCATCTGAGTGAGGTCGTTGGTGCCAAAACTAAAGAAATCAGAAACTTCTGCGAGTTCGTCGGCTCGCAGAGCAGCACGCGGAGTCTCGATCATTGTGCCGATTGTCACTTTTGGTCGCACCACACGCTTTGCGCCTTTTTTGGTCTTTGGAGCAGGTCGAGAATTGATGTCCGCGAGAACTTCTTCTACCCAACTGCGTGCCAGTGCCATTTCTTCGCGCGTCACTGTGAGCGGAATCATGACTTCGATAACAGGCTTATATCCTTCGGCAGCCACTTGATCTGCTGCCTCCATCAGTGCCCGCACCTGCATTGCATAGAGACCTGGCTTCACGACACCGAGGCGTACACCGCGGGTTCCGAGCATTGGGTTGAACTCTGCCCAACTGTGTGCTGCTTTTAAGAGATCTTCTTCTTCGGCGTTCAGGCCGGATACGGCTTTTTTGATTTCTAGTTCTTCTACTCGCGGTAAAAACTCATGCAGTGGTGGATCGAGTAGACGAATAGTGACTGGCAATCCAGACATAGAGCGCAATAATCCTGCGAAGTCTTCTTTTTGTACTTGCCGTAGTTCTTCAAGTGCTTTTGTTTCTTCGGCGGGTGTATTTGCCAAAATCATTCTGCGTACTACTGGCAGTCGGTCTGGAGCCAAAAACATGTGCTCTGTACGACAAAGACCGATTCCCTGTGCACCAAGTTCGCGTGCTTTGTCGGCGTCTTCTGCAGTGTCGGCATTTGCGCGCACGTCAAGTTTGCCTTTACGTACTTCGTCAGCCCATTTGAGAATGGTCTTAAACTCTTTTGGAGGTTCTGCTGCTTCGAGCAGAAGCTCTCCGAGCACAACTTCTCCCGTTGTGCCGTCAAGAGAAATTATGTCGCCCTCTTTCACGGTGATGTCACCAACAGAAAATGTTTTCCCCTCGATTTTCACCATGTCAGCACCAACAATCGCTGGAGTTCCCCAACCACGAGCAACAACCGCGGCATGACTTACGAGACCACCGCGTGCTGTCAAAATACCCTTGGCAACCATCATGCCGTGAACATCTTCTGGGCTTGTCTCGCTGCGTACCAAAATAATTGCTTCACCGCGATCAGCCGCGTCAACAGCATCATCTGCCGTGAAATACACTTTGCCAACTGCTGCACCAGGCGATGCTGCTAGTCCTTTTGCTAATACTTTTCCTTTATTGGCAAATTGCGGGTGCAGTACTTGGTCAAGGTGGTCAGCGGTGACGCGCATCAGGGCTTCACGCTTGCTGATTTTCCAGCCACCCTTTGGTGCTGACAACTTGGTCATGTCGACGGCCATTTTTAGTGCAGCCGCACCGGTTCGTTTACCGACACGCGTTTGCAGCATCCAGAGTTTTCCCTGCTCAATGGTGAACTCGGTGTCGCACATATCTTTGTAGTGCTTTTCTAGGCGCACAAAGATTGCCATCAATTCTGCATGAAGGTCTGGGAACTTCTTTTTCATTGCATCTAGGTCTTCGGTATTGCGAATACCCGCGACAACGTCTTCGCCTTGGGCATTCACCAAGAAGTCGCCATATGGCTTATTAACCCCAGTTGCAGCATTGCGTGTAAAGCCAACTCCTGTTCCGCAGTTGTCATCACGGTTGCCAAAGACCATTGCCTGCACATTGACCGCAGTTCCAAGATCGTGACTTATTTTTTCGCGTACACGATAGGCAATGGCTCGTGGACCGTTCCATGAACGAAACACTGCCTCAACTGCGCCACGCAACTGCTTGGCCGGGTCCTGAGGAAATGGCTTGCCCGTCTCACTGGCGACTGTTGTCTTGAACTGCTCGCACAGATCCTTGAGCGCATCAGCCGGAATATCAGCGTCGGTCTTGGCATTGCACTTGGTTTTTGCGGCATCAAGGGCGTGCTCAAATTTCTCTCCATCAATCCCGAGGACAATGCGCCCGTACATGGAGATAAATCGACGATAGGAATCATAGGCAAATCGCTCGTTGTTTGTAGATGCCGCTAGGCCTTTCACGCTCTTGTCATTGAGGCCAAGGTTAAGAACTGTGTCCATCATGCCGGGCATTGAAAACTTGGCACCTGACCGCACCGATACCAATAATGGATCTGTTGCATCACCAAGACCGCGGCGCATTTTTTTCTCAAGCGACTTGACGTGAAGAGCGATTTCTTTGTCAAGAGATTTTGGCCACCCACCATGCATATAGTCGCGACACGCATCAGTAGTAATTGTGAAACCGTGCGGCACAGGCAACTTGAGGACGCTCATCATTTCGGCAAGATTGGCTCCCTTGCCTCCCAGCAGATCTTTGAGTTCCATGGGGGGACGACGGTATTTATGGTCAAAGGCAAAGACGTAAGGCACGCATAAAGTCTAGGCACGAGACTCACTTTCGTGCGCTATCCATAGAATGCAAGATATGGCGCAATGGTCTTCCCCTAGACGACACCGAGAGCTAACACTTTTGGGATTCCCGATCGAGTTCAGACGTGGATTCGTATTATTTCTTGTACTTATCGTCTTTATTTATGGTGGAACACTCGGTCTCTGGACAGCCGGCGCGATTGGTGTCTTTACGATTTTGCACGAACTCGGCCACGCATTGGCAGCACGTGCGTACGGAGCGGATGCCAGAATTTCATTGGATTTTTTAGTTGCGTATGCCGCCTATCAACCCCGACGACCACTGCAGTGGAACGAGCGTGCTGTCATTGCCGTTTCTGGTCCAGCCCTTCAAATCTCTGTTGGCACCGCCATCTTGTTACTCGGAGGCATTAACCCACTGAATCGATTTGATATCGCAACATCCAATGCCTCGGCTGCTGTTTGGTGGGCAAGTGTTGCTCTTGGAATCTTGAATCTTCTTCCGGTTCTCCCGCTAGATGGCGGCGCAATTGTGTCAAGCGCACTTGAACGACTGTTTCCGCGTCGCGGTCAGATCGCCATGATTCGATTCAGTTTATTTGCCACGACTGCATCGGCACTTTTATTGTTCTTTGCATCAAATCTGCGTGGATTTTTGCCATTCATTGTATTTTTATTGATCTATCAAGTCCAGGCACTACGCCCGCAACAACAAACTGCCTTGCAACAACTCAAGCCAAGCGGTGATTTTCTTCGCGATTCGCTCATGACTGGCATGCTTGTTGACGATAAGAGTATCGACGTGGCAATCAGTTACGGGTCTGAGTCCTTCGCCTTATGCCCATTTAGTGACACTGCGGTCAATGTTGCTCGTGCCTTGGTCTTGCGGAGTGACCCTGAAGGTGCGGTGAAATGGCTTCACGCCGCCAAAAACTCTTCGATTGATTTTGCAAGTTTACTTGAAAAAATTAACACCGCTGATGAATTTCAAGAACTGCATGGCGTTGCTGAGTTTGACTCACTTCGTGCCGAACTTCTGTTGCGTGTGCAAAACCAGCGGCTATAGCAACAGTACCGTTCCGGCATCATGTCCGCGTTTGATGCGAGCAATTGCATGCACGCGCCCAACCGAAGTGATTGTTCCGATGTCAACACCATTATCCTGCACAATCTCTCCGGCCTGATACGTCCCAGCCGGAAGTACCCGCAATGAGACAGGGGCGTTTGAACCACGAGAGTCCATACGCTCGACAAGTTCTTGTCCGGGATAACAGCCCTTCGTAAAACTCACTGCCACTTGAGTAACGCCTGTTGTTGCCGGAATATCACCAATCTCAATATCTGATCCGACGTGGGGCCAATGCGAGTCGATCCTGTTGATCTGCCACTCGTGCACCGTCGCATCGTCTCCAACATGGGGCGCATCTGCGTCGACGCCAACGACATCGACTGAATTCACATACCCATCGGAACCTTCATGAGCCCACGCCACGACTGCTCTACCGACTCCTAGACCAACGGTCGTGCGTGCGCCGCTACCCCAATACGAGTGAACAACGAAATCACTCACCCGCAGAGTGACTTTGGCTCGCAAAACAAATTTGCCGAGACGCGCCACGACTGCGTTGCCTAGACCAGCATCAACGTCAAGCGTGAACACCGTGTCTGCATGGCGCACCACCCGCAAGAGCGCAACGACAAGGCCCGATGGCTCGAGCAAGAGACTGTGCGCACTCCCCCCGATAGAAATCGCATTGATATCTTGAGCCAGTTGGGAATGCAAGAAGACTCCTGCGTCGTCACCTTGAACAAGCACAACATCGCGGGGCGCGACACAATGATTCAGGCTCATGCTCGAGTTCCGGCTTGTTTGCGTCGTTGTGTCATCTTTCGAGCCGCAGGAATAGTGGCGAGCAATGCGGCTGCCTTGTTGTGACACTCTAGGTCTTCGTCTATAGCGATACTGTCAGCAACGATTCCGGCGCCTGCTTGCAACGATGCACCGTTTGGCCCAACAAACATTGTGCGAATCGCAATTGCAGTGTCTAGATTTCCGGCAAAGTCGACATACCCCACAACGCCTGCGTATGGACCGCGTTTGACTGGCTCTAGTTCGTCGATGATCTCCATTGCTCGCACTTTTGGAGCACCGCTCACTGTGCCTGCGGGCAATGTGGCACGCAATACATCGATGGGCCCGAGCCCATCTCGCAAATCGCCTGACACTTGTGACGTCAGGTGCATGACGTGGCTATATCGCTCGAGTGTCATCAGTTCGTCAACAACAACTGAACCAAATTTGGCGACACGTCCCACATCGTTGCGCGCAAGGTCAACGAGCATGATGTGTTCTGCGACTTCTTTGGGATTCTCGCGCAATTCTGCCGCCAAGTGGCGATCATGTTCGTCATTGCGCCCGCGTTTGCGAGTACCCGCGATTGGTCGACTGATAATTCGACCATTTTGCACCTGAACCATTGGTTCTGGGGATCCCCCAACAATGGTGAGGCCTGGCTGTCGTAAAAAATACATGTACGGACTGGGGTTGACTTGTCGCAATACGCGATAGACATCAAAAGGGTCTGCTTGTAAGTCGATATCAAAACGCTGAGATAGCACCACCTGAAAAATATCGCCTGCCCGAATGTAATCTTTGGCGACTTCTACTGCTCGTTGATAGTTTCCGCCAGACATTGATGACGTCATTGGTAAAAGAGCGTCCTCTGCTACCGGAGGCTCGACAGCGACATACTCAAGTGGTCGACACATGTCTGCAACGCCTTGTTGTACTCGTTGGGTTGCGCCAACATATGCCGCCTCAATTTGTGCTGCGTCTAGGCCATCTACTGCAACACTCTCGAGCATGTACACGCGTTGACGCCAGTGATCAAACGCAACAAGAGACCCGATCACGCTAATAGTGGCATCTGGCAGATGCCGATCATCGGGTGCTGCGTTGGGAAGATTTTCTACTTCACGAATGACGTCGTATCCAAGAAAACCCATCAGCCCACCTTGCAAGGGTGGTAGATCTTCCATTACCGGTGCGCGATACACATCAAGAAGAGCTTCCATTGCAGCGAGCATTCCTTGATCAAGTGGAACAGAATCTGGAACATCTCCGATAGTCGAAATAAGTCCATCACGTAATGTCAAGGTTGCCCGGGGATTACGACCGACAAAAGAAAACCGACTCCAGCGTTCGCCGTGTTCGACTGATTCAAGCAAGAAGCCATCACCTTCGCCAACAAGTTTGGTAAATGCCGCAACGGGAGTTTCTAGGTCTGCCAATATTTCAGTCCACACCGGCACAACCGTGTATGACTGCGCAAGTTCTTTGAACTCTTCGAGTGTTGGTTTCATTTGAGTTGTCATGAACTACTCTTCAATTTTGGCATCACCAAAAGTATTAAAGAAACATGAATACTCGCCCGTATGGCATGCGCCATCACCTTCTTGGTCGACAATAAAGAGCAAAGTGTCGCCGTCACAGTCGTAATACGCCTCGCGCACGAATTGCGCATCGCCGCTCGTATCACCTTTTCTCCACAACTCGTTCCGGCTGCGGCTCCAGTACACCATGCGCCCCTCAGCAAAGGTCTGCGCTAATGACTCCTTTGTCATCCATGCCATCATCAATACGCGCCCCGTTGTGCGACACTGCGAGATCGCCGGAACAAGTCCGTCCTTATTAAATGCGACGGCGGAAAGTTGTTCGGGTGATGCTGAAATCTGTTCACCTTTGGGGACATTGAACGCGTCAGTCATGTGACCATTCTATGGGGTTCAACCCATCTGCTCCCGTCCGATTTTGTTCTCTAGCGTGCGATACCGTTTCGGGCATGCACGATGAGTTGGTCCACCTCACCACGATTGACAATCTGATTCTTGACGGCGACCTGCGGCGTGTAGACGGCCACGCCAGCGCCGGATTCGTGGTGTGTCATCCGCATCCGTTGTACGGAGGCAACCGTCATGACATGGTGGTGGCCGCCATCGTGGAGGCAGCAAATCGTGCATCGTGTCCAGCGCTTGCGTTTGACTTCCGTGGTGTTGGCGCCAGCCAAGGCGAACACGACGGCAACGGAGCCGAACGTCTTGATGTTGCCGCCGCAATTGATCTGATGTCTCACGTGGTCGGCGACCTACCGATCATCGTTGCGGGCTACTCGTTTGGTGCTGCTACTGCGCTCACTGTTGTTGAGCCACGCATTGGTGCATGGATCACAGTTGCTCCTCCGCTGGGAATGTTCAGTACTCCACCTGTGGCTGCCCATGATCATCGTCACAAATTTATTTTGATGCCTGACCATGACCAGTTCACGAGTATCGCCGATACTGAACTATCAATTGCAACATGGACAAACACGACACTCACCATTCTTGCCGGCGCTGATCATTTTATGGCCGGACAGTTTGGGACTACGAAAGATTCGGTATTGGACGAACTCGTATCCCAAGCGATTGCATCAGTGTCTTAGCATCACCCACAGTGTGTTCACCAAAATGAAAAATAGATGCTGCCAAGACTCCACTTGCGCCACCAACTGACACTCCATCAGCCAAGTGTTGCAATGTTCCGACGCCACCACTTGCAATAATCGGAACACCGACAGCATCTGCCACGGCACGAGTCAAAACAAGATCGAATCCCTCTCGAGTGCCATCACGATCCATTGAAGTCAGCAAAATTTCTCCGGCCCCGAGCGAGACGGCTTGTGCTGCCCATTCAATTACGTCTATTCCAGTTGGCGTTCTTCCTCCATGCAGGAATACTTCCCATGATTGGGTCGATACGTTGAGTTTTGCATCAATGGCACATACGACACACTGCGCACCAAACTCTGCGGCAATCTCGGCGATGAGACGTGGTCTTTGTACGGCGGATGTATTGACACTCACCTTGTCAGCACCCGCCCGCAACAACGCACGTGCATCGGCCAACTCTCTGATTCCGCCACCAACTGTCAGTGGGATAAAAACTTGTTCTGCGGTGTGAGATACCACATCAAGCATGGTGTTGCGCCGATCAGATGATGCTGTGATATCTAAAAAGACCAACTCGTCTGCGCCTTCAGCGTCGTATCGGGCAGCGAGTTCTACTGGGTCTCCAGCATCACGTAGATCGACAAAGTTGACACCTTTGACAACGCGACCATCTGTGACGTCAAGACACGGAATCACTCGTGCGACAACGTCTGTTTGTACATTGCTCACCGCACACCACCTGACAATGCTTGAATAGCTTCTTGCACGCTGAAGCGTCGCTCATAGATAGCTTTTCCGGCAATCACTCCTTGCAGATTGGTGACATTTGCTAGCTCTCGCAAATGTTCAAGCGTGCCAACCCCTCCGCTTGCAATAATCGGAGTCTTTGTTGCATGTGCGGCCATGCTCAGACCTTCAATGTCTGGACCTACCAACATGCCATCGCGTGAAATATCGGTAATAACAAAAACATCAGCAGTCGCAAACATGCCAAGCGCGTTCATCAGCGATAATTCACTCGCGGCAGTCCATCCATGCACAGCAACAACGCCGTCTCGATGATCAAGTCCAACCGCAACGGGTAATACCTCTGACGCCTCTCTCACAAGTGCTGGATTTTCTACTGCAGCCGATCCCATCACCACTCGTGCCACGCCTGCACTGGCAAGTTGATGCACATCGGCTACAGATCTGACTCCCCCGCCTACCTGTAACTGAGCACGCCCCCGCAATGCGCGGGCAACGGAAGTAATGATGTCTCGATTCGTGGGGTCACCACTGCGCGCAGCGTCAAGATCGACCATGTGCACCCATGTTGCTCCGGCATCTGCAAACGCCACGGCGACAGCAACTGGGTCATCGCCATAAATTGTTTCGTCCTCGTAATCGCCCTGACGCAGGCGCACAACGGAACCACCACGAATATCAATTGCAGGATACAAAATCATGAAGAAACCGCCATCGATACGAAATTCTGCAGCAACGCAAGTCCCGCACCAGCAGATTTTTCTGGGTGAAATTGAGTAGCGAAAACATTGTCTTTGCGAAATGCAACATTTAATTGTTCGCCATACTGCACTGTGGCGGCCACATGGGTGTTGTCGTCTGGCACACCATGCAATGAGTGCACGAAGTACATCCATGGCTTTTGCCCAAGCCCCTCAAACATGTCGTCTGGATAGATGACATCTAACTGGTTCCATTGCATCTGCGGTCTTGGCACAGATGTTGAGATCCAGCGCACGTCTCCAGGGATGACGTTGAGCCCTCTTGCGTCAGGGTCTTCTTCACTGCGCGTAAACAACATCTGCATGCCAACACAAATTCCAAGAAAAGGTTTTCCGCTGCTCACGGCACGAAGCGTCACCTCTTCTAGATCTGCAGATCGCAAAGCATCCATGCATGCACCAAACGCGCCAACCCCTGGCAAGACAACGGCGTCTGCAGCGTCAATTTGGGAATGCGATGTCGTAAGAACTGCGTGAGCCCCGACTCGTTCTAATGCTTTTTGCGCCGAGCGCAGATTGCCGATTCCGTAGTCGAGCACCGCAATACGCGGTGGTTGTGTCACGAAAGAACGCCCTTTGTGGACGGTACTCCTGTCGAGTCAATGCGAACTGCATCTCGCAAGCAGCGAGCCAGTCCTTTAAATGTTGCCTCGATGATGTGATGCACATTTCGGCCTGCTCGCAAATTGACATGCAATGTAATGTTTGCTGCCGTTGCCAATGATGCGATCGCGTGTTCTGCCAAGGATGGGTCAAATGCTGGGCTTCCGAGTGGCAAGCATTCTGGCAACTCAACATCCCACGAAACAAATGGACGCCCACTGAGATCGAGCGAGATCTCAACGAGTGCTTCGTCCAGTGGAAATGTGCCACTAGCAAAACGCCTCACGCCTGCTTTGTCCCCCAGCGCTTCGCGCAATGCTTCGCCAATCGCAATCGCGACATCTTCGACTGTGTGATGAGTATCGATATGTAGATCACCTTTGGCCGCGACGGTGAGATCGAATCCACCATGACGGGCCAGCTGGTCAAGCATGTGGTCATAAAAAGGGATACCCGTCGACACGGACGATTGACCGGAACCGTCAACATTAATGCTGACCTCGATGGATGTTTCCTTGGTAGACCGATTTCGGGTTGCTGTGCGAGCCATGTGTCTATTCTCCCTTGCCGACAGCCACGCGAAGCGCCTTTAAGAACAAATCGTTCTCGGCTGGGGTTCCTACGGTCACTCGCAAGCACCCATCAAGCCCTGCCCACGTGCTGCAATCTCGCACCAAGACACCAGCATTCAGCAACTTTTGCCAGACAGACTCAGAGCCTGATCCCTGCCCAACAGCGCCTGTCACCGTGGGGCGAAACAAAATGAAGTTTGCTCCGCTTGGCCACGTGTCAATGCCAAGTTTTTCAAGACCCATTGCGATGCGTTCTCGCTCTTGCACAATACCCGCGACGCGTGATTGCATTTGTTCGACATAGCTCAGTGCACGCTCCCCGGCAATTTGCTTTAGGGCGTCAAGGTGATATGGCATCACCACGGTGTGGAGTTCTTCAACAATTCGTGTTGGAGCGATTGCGTAGCCCAAACGAAGAGCCGCGAGCGACCATGTCTTTGAAAACGTGCGTGTAACCACAACATTGGAGTGTTCTGCAACAAGTTCAAGTGCACTCCAATCCGAGAACTCGGCATAGGCCTCGTCAATAATAATGAGCCCTGGTGCGTTTGCTATGACCAACTCAATATTGCGACGTGGCTCTAGTCGGCCCGTTGGGTTGTTTGGACTGCATAAAAAAACGACATGTGGTTGCGCCGTCTCAAGGACTCGCAGAATCTCTGATTCTTGCAAACAAAAATCACTGTCGCGCTGACCAGAGACGACAGTTGCTCCCGAGATTCGGGCGAGATGCGCATGCAACTGATACGTGGGTTCAAAGGTTGCCACTGTGCGACCAGCACCGGCGTATGTCAGTAGCAAGGTCTGCAGTACCTCGTTTGATCCGTTTGCTGCAAAAACATTCTCCGCAGTTACGCCGTGACGAGCCGCGATTGCTTGACGCAAGATGCGTGCAGATCGATCTGGGTATCTGTTCCATGCAACATCATCGACAGCGCTGCGCACATCTGCGATCCACTCTGGCGGAACAGGAAGTGGCGATTCGTTTGTATTGAGTCGCACGGCGACGTCTACTTGAGGCGAGTGATACTTGTCCATCGCCACAATGTCAGCCCGAGGTTTG
>Ga0194051_1001483_pt1 | contig 12364 bp, 9 predicted proteins | sample SepL2320m_MetaG_FD_161275 | JGI IMG/M metagenome (GOLD analysis project Ga0194051, IMG submission 161275) | Anoxic zone freshwater microbial communities from boreal shield lake in IISD Experimental Lakes Area, Ontario, Canada - Sep2016-L239-20m | ecosystem: Environmental > Aquatic > Freshwater >... | reverse complement strand
CCGTAGCCTGGTCGATGATCGACTTTGATGTCTTGGCAGTACGACCGCTCTGTCGCAATTGCGCGGCTGCAGAGAGTGTGGTGCTTCTTTCATCAACAAATCGAATCGGTACACCGCAGGTGCGCAAATCCTCTGCAAATGCGCGCACTAGGTCAGCTGACGCGCCCTCCGAACCATTGAGATGCTTGGGAAGTCCTAGAACGATCTCAATGATCTCTTCAACTTCTACAATTCGGGACAACTCTTTGATGGCCACTTCGAGTTGAAGCGTTTCATAGGGCGTAGCTAGCAGACCATGTGGATCGGAGATGGCCACACCTACGCGCACACTTCCGTAATCCAAGCCTAGACGACGTCCAAAGCGCATTACTTGAGCGCTTGTACCGAAGTAGTCACTGTTGCCAACGCGTCAGCAATCTTGGTGATGTCGACACCACCGCCTTGCGCGAGATCGTCCTTGCCACCACCACCACCGCCGAGAACGCTCGCCGCAGATTTTGCCAACTCACCTGCCTTAGCGCCCCGAGTCCGTGCTCCCTCATCTGTTGCAACGATCATAAATGGTTTTGAATCCGCATCGCCGGCAATAGCTACGACAGCATTCTTACCCTTGAGTCGTTCTTTGAGATCAAGGACGAGTTTTCGCACATCATCTGGACCAGCACCGCTAGGGGCGCGATGAGCAATTAACGTGAGTTCGCCAAATGACTTGGCACCCTGGAGGATGACTGCAGCACCTTCTAATAGTTGCGCAGCGCGCATCGATGAGAGGTCCTTCTCTGCATCGCGCAAACGGTTGATGAGGTTGTTGATTCGTTCAGGTAGCTCTTCGGTTCGGGCGCCCTTGATAATTTCCGTTAACGAGTTTAGTAAGGTGTACTCGCGAGCTAGGAACGAATAGGCATCGCGGCCCACTAATGCCTCTACTCGACGAACACCTGCTCCAATCGAGGATTCACCAAGCAATTTAACAATACCAAGCTGGCCAGAGCGCTCTGCATGCGTGCCACCACAGAGTTCACTTGTCCAATCCCCAACACTCACTACGCGAACACTTTCACCATACTTTTCGCCAAAGAGCGCCATCGCCCCCATCGCCTTGGCTTCAGGCAGCGACATGATTTGCGATGTCACCGCGAGGTCATCAGAGAGCACAGCGTTTACCTGAGCTTCGACTTCCTCCATCATGGCGAGTGGGATGGCCCCAGTCGCCGCAAAATCAAATCGAAAACGTCCTGGGGCATTCTCAGAACCAGCCTGTGTAGCTGTTTCTCCAAGATGTTCCCGGAAAGCCTTGTGGACTAGGTGTGTCGCCGTGTGCGCACGCGAAATTGCTCGGCGGCGTTCAATATCGATCTTTGCATGCGCGCCGGCGGAGATTGCGCACGAACCATCAATGACTCGACCACGATGGACGATCAGCCCTGGAAGCGGAGTTTGCACATCATCAATCTCGATGATGGCGCCATCGCTTGTTTGGATGAGACCACCGTCGGCCAGTTGGCCGCCGCCCTCTGCGTAGAACGGAGTCTGTTCGAGAACGACTTCTACCTCATCGCCCATCTGAACACTTTGCACCTTCGTACCGTCTTTGAGAAGTCCAACTAGGCGCGATTCGACATCGAGTCTTTCGTAACCCAAAAACTTTGAGGCGCCAGCGCGTTCGAGGATTTCACGATAGGCAGAAAGGTCCGCGTGCGCACTCTTCTTCGAACGGGCATCAGCTTTAGCGCGATCGCGTTGCTCTTTCATCAAGCGTCGGAAACCCTCTTCATCCACGGAAAGCCCAGCTTCAGAGGCCATTTCGAGTGTGAGGTCAAAAGGGAAACCGAAAGTGTCGTGGAGTTTGAAAACTTCATCTCCACCAATTTGTTCCGCACCATTGCTTTTGGTGGCTTGTGCCGCCAGATCAAAAATCTGAGTTCCGGCACGAAGTGTTTGCAAGAAGGACTCTTCTTCCGACACTGCGACGCTTTCAATGCGCTTACGATCTACCTCGAGATCTGGATATTGCGTCGCCATGGCAAGAATACTGGAATCTATGAGTTGGCTCATGACCGGATCGTGGGCGCCTAGTAAGCGCATGTTTCGTACTGTTCGGCGCATCATGCGCCTCAGAACATATCCCCGGCCCTCATTGCCAGGAGTGACCCCGTCACCTATGAGCATCGCGCTGGTGCGCGCATGATCTGCAATAACACGCAACCTCACGTCGGCAAGAGGGTCATTTCCATATTTAACGCCCGTGATGGAACTTGCCCGATTGAGAATCATCATGGTCGTATCGATTTCGTAAATATTTTCTACACCTTGCAAAAGCGCCGCAGTGCGCTCCAGGCCTAAACCAGTATCAATATTTTTAGCGGGTAACTCGCCAAGAATGGGATAATTATCCTTACCTCCACCGGCGCCTCGTTCAAATTGCATGAACACGAGATTCCACACCTCAAGGTAACGATCTTCATCTGCAATAGGCCCGCCTTCACGACCATACTCCGGACCACGATCGTAATAAATCTCGCTGCAAGGTCCGCACGGTCCGGGCACACCCATCGACCAGAAGTTGTCGGCCATATCGCGCCGTTGAATGCGCTCCTTTGGGACACCCACTTGTTTATGCCAGATGTCTGCGGCTTCGTCATCATCAAGATAGACCGTTACCCAAAGCCGCTCTTCCGGAAAACCAAACCCACCGTCAGAAATTGGCTTAGTCAGCAACTCCCAAGCCAGGGCAATTGCGCCCTCTTTGAAATAATCCCCAAATGAGAAGTTCCCACACATCTGGAAGAACGAGGCATGGCGAGTTGTCTTGCCCACTTCGTCAATATCGAGAGTACGTACACACTTTTGTACGCTTGTAGCACGGGGATGAGGAGTTGCTAACTCACCAAGAAAATAGGGCTTGAAAGGAACCATGCCGGCATTGACCAACAACAAGTTAGGGTCATCAGCAATGAGCGATGCTGAGGGCACAACCGCGTGATTGAGCCCGAGCGAATTGCCATTTTCAAAGAAGGCAAGCCAACGTCGTCTGATCTCAGCTGATTCCATTAATGGCTACCCTGAATGATGACGGCGTGTGCGGCGACGAGAACTTTCTTCATTGCCGCGCCCGCGTTCGCGAGTGTTCTTACGGAGTCCCAACGAGAAAGCAGCCGCCTTCATTAAAGGGCCACTCAAAGTATCAGTGAATGACTGAGTTAGTCCGGAGATGCTTTCGGTGGTGCTCTGCACGTTCCGAGTGATCGCATCCACCCTTTCAAGTTGGGTGTTGGTGAGAGTGACTGTGGTGGTGACCTCATCCATGAGGGGCATAGTTTTTCCACCTACCGCCTTGATGACATTTGAAGTTTCATCCAGCACTCGCCCAAGTTTCATCAAAGGCACGGCGAACGCGAGGACAAAGATTAATAACGCACCAGCGGCCACTAAACCCGCGATATCTCCACCGCTCATCTCTACCCCTGCCCTTCACCCATCAAGATCGATTTGATCTTGGTCAAACTCTGTCGTATCCGAGCTTCAAAGCCGCGCTCTGTAGGTTCATAATATTTTCTTCCTTGGAGCGCCTCTGGCAGGTAAGACCCAGCCACCACGCCTTCTGGATAGTCGTGAGGGTACCGGTATGGAGTGCTTTGGCGCGATTCCCGGGCGCCATCTTCGCGCAGCGCCCCCGAATTGGCATCGCGTAACTGGGCCGGGATAGGTCCGGATTTCCCGGCACGCACGTCAGCAATTGCCGCATCGATGGCGAGATAAGAAGCGTTCGATTTAGGGGCGACTGCGAGGTAGGCCGTCGCCTCCGCCAAGATGATCCGGGCCTCGGGCATGCCAATTAAGGCCACTGCGCTCGCTGCCGCAACCGCGACTCCGAGCGCTCCAGGATCAGCCAGGCCCACGTCTTCGCTCGCACTAATCATCAGACGCCGGGCGATGAAACGCGGATCCTCGCCGGACTCCAACATTCGAGCCAAGTAATGCATTGAGGCATCGACATCTGAACCTCTGATGCTCTTGATGAACGCACTTGCCATGTCGTAGTGGGTGTCACCGTCGAGCGAAGCGATCACTCGATCCACTGCCCGTGAAAGAATCACGGTAGTGAGGTGTTCACCTTCGGCAAGTAGCGCCACCCCCGCCTCCAAGTAGGTGAGCGCGCGACGCGCATCCCCTTGTGCGAAGGTAATCAACGCTGTCCGTGCCTCATCGGCCAGTTTGTACTTCTTATCGAGTCCTTGCGAAGCGGACAATGCACGATCTATGAGTATCCCAATCTCCTGATCAGAATGGGCGCGCAACGTGATGAGGAGTGATCGCGAGAGTAGTGGCGAGATAATGGAAAACGATGGATTTTCGGTAGTTGCCGCCACAAGAGTGACCAATCTATTTTCAACCGCTGGAAGCAATGCGTCCTGCTGCGCCTTACTAAATCGATGCACCTCGTCGATGAAGAGCACCGTCTCGCGCCCCGAGGAACCCAAATCAAATCTCGCGCGCTCTAACGCCTCGCGCACTTCCTTCACGCCAGCCGAGACGGCAGATATCTCCACGAATTCTCGAGCACCGCTCTGCGCGATGAGCTGAGCAAGAGTCGTTTTGCCCGAACCGGGAGGGCCGTACAGGATGACACTCGACATCGATCCTGGAACACCATCTATCAATCGACGTAGCGGCGCCCCTTCGCCTAAAAGATGATCCTGGCTGACCACCTCACCGCGGGTAGTGGGGCGCATGCGGGCCGCCAACGGGGCAACGGTATTTCGGGGCGTATCGAAGAGCACCCGCTTAGCCTAATCGGGATTACGATCACTATGTGGCGACGCATCTCACCTTCCCCGAGTTATTAGCAACTGCCGAAAAACTCTTCGGGAGAAATAACTACGTACGATTCGCTATTGCCGAAAACCGATTTGCCGACGCCATCTTCGATGATGAGACCATATGGATCACCAACAATGAAGGCTTTGGGATCGCTCTAGGGACAAAGGCAGGATCGCTGACTGAATGGCAACGCTTCACTCTTCCACGCACAGCGCAGCCTCCCGAGGGGTCGCTGATACGCGGAACATGGGATTTCTACGTAGCCTCGTCCCTTCCCACACACGTAAGCATGAGAGCAATAACTCCCCTCCCCGATGAGTTGATCGCTAGTTTCCTCGCACTCCATTCACCTGATGCCTCCGTCGCTCCCGGCGACCCAGAGGTGCTTTCTTGGGTCTATACGCTCGACACCTCTGAAGAAATCTCAGCCCTGGGTGCCATCGTCAAATGGCAATCAGGTGAACTCTGCCTTGCCTCAATTGCGACACACAGCGCACAGCGTGGAAGAGGTTTGGCAACGTTCCTTGTTTCAAAGATGGTGGAGACGTGCGCCGCCCTGGGAGCACATCGCGTTGGCCTAGGTGTCTACGCTGAGAACGATGCGGCCAAACAGGTTTACAAGAAGTGTGGATTCACTCTCATCAACGAATTCACCAGCTACTCAAGGAGTTAGAGCAGCACTGGCAACGCAATATCGGGCTTATTGTGTGCCTGATGTGCGTTCAATGCTGCAACGTGATACTCCTCAAGTAGTACGTGATTCTCTTTACGTGCATAAGGGCGACCATCAACTACAGCACCTTCTGCGCCTTCAATGACTGCCGTTACATCCTCACCTGAGAGAGTCTTGTAGGTTTCCAACGCATGTGCCACCGCCAGCACGGAGACACGATGAGCTGAAAGCAACTCTTCCGACTTCTTTAGCAACATCGAAAGGTTGTCTTCAATGCGATCAGCAAGAGCGCGACGCATTTCCTTTGCAGAATCCTCTGCGCCTTTGCCTTTCCCTCCTGGCGTACCCACTTCGAAGCGACGGTTCGAAGCATGTGATGAGACAGTCGAGCCCATGCCCCAATGACCTTCCATAAAACTAGCTACCGTCGTCGCGCTTTCAAGGTCACCTGAAACGCCAGAGGAATTATCTCCCCCGAAAAACATTCGTTCTCCAGCTAATGACGCGAGAGAAACGAGAACATCTGCTTCATATTCGCTTCGCCAATGAGTAAATTGATCATCCGGTGGAATGCTTGCCACCATGCCAAGATAATCAGAACCCTTTTCGATGGTGGCTAAATCGATGGACATGTGTTGGCGAACCGTATGCGCCATCACTGCGTGGCAGGCTTCGTGGATCGCCACTGCGTGACGTTCACGTTCTATATATTCCACGTCTTCCGGTGGTCCGAGCTCCTTCAACTGTTTCGCACGAACGACATCGGGCCAAGTGATGTACTTTCGATCACTACGAATCGCAATGATGAGCGCTTCGTTAATGGTGTCTTTAATGGACGCGCCTGTTGCGTACGGCGTGATTGTCGCCAACTTATCAATGTCTTCTGCCGTGAGGGTGTGTGAAACTTTGTCCAAATAACCCTGATAAGTACGCACGCGGCCGGCCTTGCTCGGATACCCGACCCGATATATGCGATCAATACGACCTGGGCGGAGAAGCGCTTCGTCAAGAGCTTCAGGCATATTCGTGGCCATTACAACAAGAATTCGATACTTCGGTGGCTCCTTTGGGCGCATTCCTAGAACCCGTCGGATCACCCGATTGAAGAAACCCCGTGGCTTACGTAGACCGGAGAGTTCGGTAAGCAATGCTTGCAAAGTACCCATACCGCCATTACCACCACCACCGGCAGAGCCCATCACGAAGGATTCGCGCACCAGGAGAGAGGCTGTCGTGGGTGAGAGGTAATTTCCACCGTGACAAGCTTCACCAAAAATAGCTGGCGTTGGTGAAGACATGGCGCCTGGTCCACCAGCGCGCACCAAACCGCGATTGCCGAGCGAGTCTGCTTCATCGAAGAAAACCACCACGCCGCCATAACGCAAAGCTAATTTGCGAAGCTTGCGGAAGAGTCCCTTAACCTTGAGGACGCCAACTCCAAAAAACATATTGCTAAATGCGCCTGGATCCACAAAAACAAATGGCTTACCAGTTTCCCCCGCAATGGATTCGGCCATGAGAGTCTTTCCCGTTCCGGGAGGACCCCAGAGCAGCACGCCGCCAGGTACATATCCACCGTGGGCTTCGATCTCCTCAGGGCGTTCAAGGAACATGAGATTTTCACGAATCCGATTGAGTACGTGATCTTGGCCCCATACGTCGGTAAAACGAGTCTTAATGTCGTCCGGGAAGTAAGTGTCAATCCCGCCGCGGGAGAGGAACCAGAACATGGCGACAAATTGAATCAAGATGAAGACCACAGCGAAGGCGAGTTGAGCGATAATTGGCAGCGCAGACCAGAGAGCCTTCGGCGCATAGAAGAGCGCCTTCACGGGCGGCTCCTTATAAATAGCCCCAAGCACAACTGCCAATAGTGCAATCCAAAGTAGAAACTTTATCGCGCGCGATAATCGATAACGATTCCAGTCACTGACCCTATGGACCAAGCGATCAATGAAAAGAAAATATTTTCCCCACCCGCGGTGATAAGGAGCTGCTAATTCCGAGACCAGAAAATGAATCTGACGAAGTACTTCGATAAGGACTAAGACGAAGATCCACTTATGTTGCAACGAAACGTTGTAGGCGGCGTCGGCAAAGGAAAGAATCGGATTGTCTGCCATTGCAGCCCATACCAAAACAAACCAGACCATCGCAAAGATGATGAGAAACTTGAAGCGATCAATCGGCGTCAAGTGAACGCGCGTTACGCGATCAGAATCCCTCAACCGGCTTTGCTGGTTATCCACGAGCTCCCCTTACAACGAGCGAGGCCGAGATGGCCTCGATGGCCTTTTGATTCTTCTGATAACAACTCTCCGAGCAGCGCACCACAAGGAGGTATAGCGTATTGCGATCTGGCGAGAGAAGCGCATTTTGATCAACCACCTGCGCGACTCCTCCGTCTTGACTGAACGAGTAAGTCGCGTGCACGCCGGTGGCCCCCTTGAAGGTGACCTCCTCGTCCAAGAGCGAGGTGAAAATGGCGAGCTTCGGGTCGGTGGCCCACTTGGTGATGGGAAAAATGGCATCCCTGAGGGTGTTAAGCGAGACCGAGTCACGCTCTTCCGTGTAGAGATCGCGCACCCTGATGTAGACGATAGGAAGGTCGCTCGGCTTGGCAGAGAATACTTGCGCGGCGGAGACTTTCCCAGGCGCAAAAGCTGCTTGCCAACGCACTACCGCCAAACGATCCAACGCCGCTTGATCTGTGTTCTTCGCCTCAAACTTGGCCAGCACCTTCTCCGGCACTTCACTCCAATTTCGCGGAACCTTGAAATAGATACCGTCGCTGCTGAGTGCGGGATATTGATCGACAGGAGCGCTGCAGCCAACCAGTACACAAGCGAGTGCGAGCACACCTAAAGTTCGACGCCCCACCGACACCACCTCGCGTGTTTCTAAGCCTTCAACGCAGGAGCGTCGATGCCAGCCTCACGTCGCTGGGCAGTGGTTATTGGTGTCGGAGCACCAGTGAGTGGATCCCCACCGCTCGCCGTCTTGGGAAAAGCAATTACCTCACGGATTGATTCAACCCCCGCCAAAAGAGCCACCAGACGGTCTAGCCCGAGGGCAATGCCACCATGCGGAGGTGGTCCATAATTGAAGGCCTCAAGCAGGAAGCCGAATTTGCTCTCTGCTTCTTCGCGAGTGAGCCCGATAACGTCAAATACTTTCTGCTGGATATCGCCACGGTGAATACGGATAGAACCGCCGCCGATTTCCGTACCGTTGAGCACGATGTCATATGCGTAGGCCAGCGCGTTGCCTGGGTCTGTTGCAAATGTTGATTCAAATTCTGGCTTGGGACCGGTAAACGGATGATGTACTGCAGTCCAACCACCGCTATCCGTCTCTTCAAACATCGGCGCATCAACGACCCAGAGGAACTCCCACTTTGAAGCATCAATTAAGTTACAACGTTTGCCAATTTCGATGCGGGCAGCGCCAAGGAGTGCTAGCGAGGAGTTGCGATCTCCGGCCGCAAAGAAGATGACATCGCCATTTTTCGCCCCGACCAAGTGTGGCAAACCCGCGCTCTCTGTTTCGGAAAGATTCTTTGCAACCGGCCCGGAGAGCGTGCCATCTTCACCAATAACCACATAGGCCAATCCCTTAGCGCCGCGGGTCTTTGCCCACTCTTGCCAGGCATCGAGTTCCCGGCGCGCTTGCGAGGCACCACCTGGCATGACAACTGCTCCCACATAATCCGCCTGGAATACGCGAAATGTGGTCTCTTTGAAATGGTCGGTTACTTCAACAAGCTCGAGTCCGAATCGCAAGTCTGGTTTGTCAGATCCAAAACGAGACATCGCATCGGCGTACGTCATACGAGGCAAAGGAAGAGTGATTTCGTAACCAAGCACCTCTTTCCAGACACTTGAAACTACGGCTTCACCAAGCTCAATGATGTCGTCTTGATCGATGAAGCTCATCTCAATGTCGAGTTGTGTGAACTCTGGTTGGCGATCTGCGCGGAAATCCTCGTCGCGGAAACAACGAGCGATCTGGTAATACCGCTCCATTCCCGCGACCATCAATAATTGCTTGAAGAGTTGTGGCGACTGTGGAAGCGCATACCAACTCCCTGGTTGCAAACGAACAGGAACTAAGAAGTCACGGGCACCCTCCGGAGTGGAACGTGTGAGGTTTGGCGTTTCAATCTCGAGGAAATCGCGCGCCTCCATCACCTCTCGAATCACATGCGTGACTTTCGAACGGAGACGTAGCGCCTTTGCAGGACCTTCTCGACGAAGATCTAAGTAGCGATAGCGCAAGCGCACCTCTTCGCCAATATTGCCGGCAACTCCACCGTCAATCGGGAAAGGAAGTGCAGCAGATTCACTCAGGACTTCAATCTCAGTGACTAAGACCTCGATAGCTCCAGTAGGCAACTCGGAGTTTTCATTGCCCGCTGGGCGGAGCGAAACCTTGCCGACGACCTTGAGACACCATTCGGCTCGCAGATCGTGCACGAGGTCGGTCTCATGAATAACGACTTGGACAACTCCTGAAGAGTCACGAAGATCTATAAATGCCACTCCACCGTGATCGCGGCGGCGAGAGACCCAACCTGCGAGAATTACTACGCTCTCCGCATCAGTTGCACGAAGAGTGCCGGCAGCGTGGGTGCGTATCAAGTTTGCCTCGCAAGAAGTAGTTCGGAAAGGTTCTCCATCGTAGCCGGAATTGACTCACCGGTTGACATCTCCTTGAGGGAGAGAGCACCAGAGGCAAGTTCACTCTCCCCGATTACTAAAGAAAATTGCGCCCCAGACTTATCGGCCGCTTTCATGGCGCCCTTGAGCCCACGGTCACCGAAAGAGAGATCAACTAGTAGTCCTGCAGTACGCAATAAGTCAGCTAGGACCAATGCTTTGCGCCGGGCTTCACTTCCCATAGGAACAATGAAGAGATTCAAGTGCACGGTTTTCAAGGTGCCTTGTTCTGCGCGGATGGCAAGCAAAGTGCGATCAATACCAATACCAAAGCCTATGCCACTTAAATCTTGCCCACCAAGTTCGGCCATCAGCCCGTCGTATCTTCCACCTCCGCCGATACCCGATTGGGCACCTAAGAGCGGATGCACGAATTCGAAAGTCGTGCGAGTGTAGTAATCAAGCCCACGTACCATTTTTGGTGCGATCGTGTACTGAATCTTCAGATCATCTAGATGTTGACACACAGAGGCAAAATGTTCCGCACATTCCTCACACAAATGATTCTTCATAAGAGGCGCGTCTTTAAGCATTTCACTCATTTCAGGACGCTTGTCATCAAGAACGCGAAGTGGGTTAAGAGCCGCTCGCTTTCGCGTGGCCTCATCGAGTGGAAGGTCTGCCAAGAAGGCCACGAGAAGTTCTCGGTATTGCGGTCGACAATTCTTATCGCCAAGTGAGGTGAGATCAAGACGAAATTGAGTAAGCCCTAACCCTTGGTAGCCCCGATAGGCAACAGAAATCACTTCAGCATCAAGAGCTGGATCCTCTGATCCAATCGCTTCGATTCCCACCTGGAAAAACTGTCGATAACGACCCTGCTGAGGACGTTCAGCACGGAAAAATGGTCCGGCATACCAAAGCTTGACCGGTAATTGACCGCGGTCCAACCCGTTTTCAATCGTTGCGCGAATCACACCCACGGTTCCTTCCGGACGCAGGGATATCGATCTACCTCCGCGATCGTCGAAGGTGTACATCTCCTTGGAGACCACATCCGTGGACTCACCTACTCCTCTAGTGAAGAGCGCCGTGTCTTCAAAAACTGGAACTTCTGCATATAGATAACCAGCACGAATTGCGGGCTCAGAGAGACCATCTTTTACTGCAAGGAAATCAGCCGAATCTGGTGGCAGGTACTCCGCCACTCCTTTCGGCGCTTGAAAGGAAGGGCGCGCCATTAGATCCGTCCTTCAATAGCGGCCGCTAAATACTCATTATGTAAACGCTCATCACCAATAGTGGTCGTGGGACCATGTCCTGGGAAGACTCGATACGCATCATCCAACTCAAAGACCTTGAGAAGTGAGGTGCGCATTTTCGCCGGCGAACTTGTAGGAAGATCAGTGCGACCAATACCGTTATTGAAGAGCACATCACCGGAGAAGAGCAATCCTGCACTCTCTTCGCGAATACACACCGAACCTTCGGTGTGGCCGGGCGAGTGATCGAAAATTAATTCCATTCCCGCAAGTTGGATCTTCATTCCATCATGTAGCTCTATCACCTCATCTGGTTCACTGAAAGTAAGGTGTTTGAAAAGATGAGTCGTTTCAGGTGAGAGCGCTCGTTCTGGATGTGCGAGTAATTCTCGATCGGCGGAGTGGATGTATGCCGGAATCCCAGACTTTGCTGCTAAAGGCTGAATTGAAAAAGTGTGATCAAGATGTCCGTGCGTTGCGATGATCGCGACCGGGTTGAGGTGGTGTCGGTCGAGGGCGTCTTCGATTGCCCGCACCAGATCAGGATTGGCAATGCCCGGATCAAAGACCACGCACTCGCTATTGGCCTGAGGCGCCAAAATCCAGCAATTTGTTGCGTAAAGCTCGGCAACGACCTGTTCAATTAGCACGGGGCAAGGCTACCTAACGGAGACGCTAGACTTTCGCCCCTGAGCCTCGCGCCCGGCAAGTACCGCAAACTCCTTGCCGGAACCCGAGATCGACCCGAGTTCAACCCGAGTTCGCCCCAAATATCGACCCAGGATTCACCCAGAGACGAAGAAGTGTCACAGAAGGAGAGAGCTATGGCCGCCCCCGTACAACGCAAAGGTGGAAGCACCCGTCGCCCACGCGCCCCTCGTGTCGCCCCCGCGCAAAAGAAAAAGGGCGCATTCACCCCCGGTGTCATCGCTACCTTGCTCGTCCTGATC